>JGI24710J26742_10002576_pt1 | contig 15924 bp, 14 predicted proteins | sample BioPla2DNA2_FD_26742 | JGI IMG/M metagenome (IMG submission 26742) | reverse complement strand
GCATCTTCCCGAGTGACATCGGGTGCTACACCCTCGGGCTCCAGCTCGGCGCGGTCGATACCACCATCTGCATGGGCGCCTCGATAACCGTCGGGAGCGGTATCGCCCGGTCGGGTGAGAAGCGGCCGGTGGTCTGTACCATCGGTGACTCGACGTTCCTGCACACAGGAATACCCGGGCTCTTAAACGCCGTCTACAACGGTGCCGATATGGTCGTCGTCATACTCGATAACCGGATCACTGCCATGACCGGCCACCAGCCAAACCCAACCACAGGGGTGACCGCAACGGGTGAGGAGAGCACCCCGATATCCCTTGAGGCAATCTGCCGGTCGTGCGGGGTCTCATGGGTCGAGACGGTCGACCCCTATGACCTGCCCCTCCTCCTCAATACCTTCCGCCAGGCAAAGGAACGCACTGGCGTCCGTGTCATCATATCAAAACAACCCTGCATAATCACCGCACGGCGCGCCGGGATCAGGCGGAAACCCTACGAAGTGCGCACCGAGATCTGCACCGGTTGTGGCGTCTGCCGGTCGTTCGGNTGNCCGGCGATCGCCTTTGACGGGGATGTTGCAATGATCACNGATCTCTGTGCCGGCTGCGGCGTCTGCGCGGATATATGCCCGTCGGGTGCGATCGTTATGGAGGGGCGGCGATGAAACCCTCGTTTGATATCCTGATCGTCGGTATCGGTGGCCAGGGAACCGTTCTCGCCTCAAACGTCCTCGGCGAGGCGTGCATCATCGAAAACCGGAGCGTCAGGAGCGCAGAGACGCACGGCATGGCACAGCGCGGTGGATCGGTGGAGAGCCATATCAGGATCGACGGGAAGTTCGGCTCCCTCATCACACCGGGGACGGCCGATCTCCTCATCGCCTTCGACCTCATCGAGGCGCTCCGCTACCGCCACTACCTCCCTGCTGGAGGGAGGCTTATAACAAACCGGCGTTTTGTCGTCCCGACATCGGTCTACCAGCAGGAGCTCGTGGAACCGGATGAGGAGAGCATCCTCGCCGCGCTCGCCGGCCTCGACGTCGTCTGCATCGATGCTCTCGAGCTCGCAGAGGAGGCGGGGAGCAGCCTCTCGCAGAACATCGTCATGCTCGGGGCCGCATCCGCCGAGATCCCTCTCCGGCCGGAGACGCTCGAGGAGGCGGTGCGGCGGTGCGTTCCGCCGAAGACCGTCGCGGTCAACGAGAAGGCCTTCCGGCTCGGACGCGCGGCGGTGGGAGAGCGGGGTGTGCCTTGAGCGAGGCACCCTGCCCCTCTCAATCACCTTTACCGGGGAGGTTTGCGCCCCCGGAACCTGTATTTACCATCCCGGCAAGAATCTGATACACCATGAGCGAGCGGCACAATACTCAACAGACAGAGCATCCTGCAGGTTCCTCTCTCACCATCAGCGATGCCGGCCGCGAGCGACAACTCGCGTTCTTCAAAGACCCGGAGATCCCGGATTACATCCAGCGGCTCGTGGAGGAGTACATCGAGAGGAAGACTTCCAAGGCATGGGACGATCCGGCCGTCCTCGACCGGATGCGTAACGCCATCCTCGTCCAGAAGAGCCAGTACTGGAAAGGGCAACCGGTGAGCTACCGGAAGGCCTACCCGGTCCTCGGCTACCTCGCCTACCACGCGCCGGTCTACCTGGTGCAGTTCGAGCATATCCTCTGGCAGATCATCGAGCAGGGCCTCGCAAAGTCTCATATGCGCATACTGGACCTGGGCACCGGACCGGGGGTCGTGCCGCTCGCTGTGATCGACCTCCTCGAGCGGACAGGAGCCGGAACGGCCGAGATCTACGCGGTTGAGCGCTCAGAAGAGCACTTCGAGGCCTACAACGCCCTGGTCCCGGCCGCTGCAGCGGCACAGGGTGATGCGGTGCGGGTTGAAAGGCCCATCCGCGAGGATATCAGGACGCTTGTGGCTGGCGATCTGCCCGATCATGTCGACCTTATGGTCTTCTCAAACGTCCTCGGTGAGCTCCGCGACATGGATATCGATGAGCGTGCCGACCTCGTCACCGGCCTTGCCGATCGTCTCGCACCCGACGGGACGATCATCATCGTCGAGCCGGCAGACCTTGAGAACGCAACCACCATGCGCCGGACCGTGCGCGCGATCAGGGATCGGGGGCTTTCCATCTACAGTCCATGCTCGTTCATATGGGGCACCGCCTGCAACCCCGAGAGATGCTGGACGTTTGAGCAGAAGAACAGTATCCGGCCGACCCGGTTGATGGAGCGACTCTCAGAGGGGGGGAACGGATACCGGTTCATCAACGCCGATATCAAGTACTCCTCCGCTCTCCTGCGAAAGGATGGGAGGGTGCAACACACCTACCGGGTGCCACCCGGAGCGAAGTTCGCCCGTTTCTCCCACCTCCGCAGGCACCGCGACAGGACGATCAACGTTGTCGCGGCGCTTATGTCAGGAAATCTCGGCGATGACCGGACGAAGGTCTACAGGGTCTGCGACGGGACGCCGGCAGATCCGGTCTACGCTGTGATCCCGGCGACCCTCCGTGGCCCGAACCGCGATATATTCGCGGGGGTTGGATATGGTGATATCATGGAGCTCCGGGGGGTTCTCGTCAGGTTCAACCGGGATCACAACGCATACAACCTCGTGATCCTCCCCCGGACCCGGATCAGGCCGGTAAGTGTAGCGTGAACCTATACCACCTCCCCTCCCGCGCGGAGTGTCCAGGCAGTCCTGAGCGCGTGGAGCAATCCGCCGTAGCCGAGGCTGACCGCGATGATCTGGACGATACTCCCGAGTAGCGGGATGAATATGAGTACCTGCAGGATCACAAAACCGAGGATGAACACCTCGGTTGGCCCGGGCTTCCATCCCGTGCGTGATGCGATGACGTCTCCAAGGGCGTATGCGACAAAGAGTGACGAGATCATCAGAGCGATGATGAAGAGCAGTCCGGCGATGATCGCGAGGGGCAGGCCGATGATAGTGACGGCGACGATGAGGAGGAGGATCATTGATATGATGATCGCGAAGAACCCGGCGATCGTGAGGACGACCGGTCTCCCCTCAACCCCCCTGACCACAGCCGCAAACGGGGCCGGAAAGACCCTGACGAGGATGAGACCGAGGATCAAAAACCCGATGGCGGCCAGGATCGAGAAGAGGCCGGGAAGAGGGAGCGTCGGTTCCTGAACCTCCTCAAAGACCACGTTCCCGGCTGTGCCAATGTTAGCAAAGGTGTTTGCTGAGACGGTAAGGTTCTGCAGGACCGATCCCTCGTTTGTTACGTCCCCGGCACTGATCAGAGCGTCACGCCTTATGACGGCATCCTTCCCGATCCTGACCGTGCTGCCGGTGATGAGGACGTTTGTCGCGTTCCCGTTCACCTCGATCACGCCACCCGCAGCGAGCACCTTCCCGCCGACATCGCCGTTGATGATCAGGGTACCCCCCGCGGCTATGACATCGCCCTTGATGGGCGCGTTCACCGCTACGCGCCCCCCGGCGACCGTCAGGCTATCAACCGGGGCGTTGACGGTCACAGTCCCTCCTGATGCGATCAGATCGTCGGGGATGGGGGTATCAATCACGGACTGATCTCCGCTCATGAAGGTGAGTGCCTGCACACCTGCCGGCATGAGCAGCAGGCCGAGGATGATGACTGCCAGATACTTCATAGAGGGGGAGGTACCTCACCCCTGAAATAAAGGTTCGCGTGATAGAGGAGCAGGCATCCTGCACTGCTGGAGCGGTGCACCGGGCCCTCATCCAGGCACCGCAGTGCAAGGAAGGCCATGAGCTTCCCGGCACCGCCCCTCGAGGATCGGGTGGGGGCCTCACGAAGAGAACTCACGGTGGCAAACTCATCAGCGGTGCGCCGACCGGCCCGTATCCAGCATCTATTCCCCGATCGGTCCTGAAATAATGGAGTTTCCCCACACTCATTCATGAGAGGTATGCATGGGCCTGCCGGAGCAGGAAAACTGCAACCCTTATATTTGACTGCGGACAAAACGTAGAGCAGAGGATAACAGACATGGGTGGCGTAAAAGATTCTACATACCTTGATGTCAGAAAGGCTCTTGCCCGACGATTCTCCCCCCAGGATGGGTGGCAGTTTGCATGGTTCCCGACCTACGGCAATGCGCAGCCTGAGTGTGTGCTCTCCCGCCGGATCGCCGGCAGGACCGAGCGCGTGATCGTGGGCGTGGAGATGGCGCCTGCGGTCCGGATGGATGCCATTGAGGAACTCCAGGGTCAGTGCCAGGCGCTTATCGACGCGGATATCGCTCTCGATAATGCCGTTCTGGTCGTACCCACCGGCGCTGACGTCTCCCGGGTTCCCGAGGGGATCGATGTCCTGGAGATGGGCAACTGGCAGGTCGCCGGCGGCCGGATCGTCTGGTCGAAGAACATCGAACGCCGGGAGTTCATGAAAGAAGAACTCGGGAAGAGGGGGCTCGCGTAAGGCCCGCGGGCACCCCCAAACCTTTTTCTTACATCCCAAAATCAAACAACGTCGTCCGCGTCGGGTCGACATCGTGCCAGTCCCACCCGAGCGGCTCGATTATCCGCGAGAGCGGTCCTTTGAGCGTCTTTTCAAGCATCGTCTCCCAGTCAATGACGAACTCGGGCGGAACCTGATCGGCATACTCAAAGCAGACCACATCGGTTCTCGGGTACTTCGCGGTAACGGCCTTTATGTAGACCCGTTTCGGCTTACTGCCCCGCTTGAAGTCGGTCCCGAGATACTTATTTGAATACTTCGCCCCCCGGACATGGGCATCCTCGGTCTCGTAGCTATTCAGGTCCTTTCCTATCCCTCCCGGGATGCCGGCCTCATCAAGGGAGTACTCCCCGCGGCGGTACCTCCTGATGACATCGCGCAGGTAGGCCTGCACATCCGCAAATGAATCCCCCCGGAGGATCATCTCGATGACGTCGTGTTGCACCTCCCGGGTGACCTGCGGCGAGTCGCTCCGCCGGATCTCAAACCCGACGACATCGACCTCATCGACGTCTTTGCCCTCCTTCCAGATCAGGTGCCCGGCGTAGCGCTTCTTCTTGCCAGCCTGGAAAAAGCGCTGATAGACTTTCTCGAACTTGATCGAGAAGTAGTGTTTATCAGCAGCGAGTTCGCGGAGCGCGAAGTCCCCGTAACTCGCGTTCAGGCGGTCTTCGATATCTCTCGCCTTTGTGATGGTCTCTTCAAGGCTCCCCGGCGGGATCTCGACCATGCAGGAGTCGGTGTCACCATAAAGGACCGTGTAGCCGAGGCTGGTGATGAGGTCGCGGGTATGCCTGATGATCGCCCGACCGACCGATGTGACGGCCGAACCGATCTCACGGTCGTAGAGCCTGAACCTGGTGTAGCCCGAGACCCCGTAGTAGGAGTTCATGATCACCTTCAGGACGTTCTGCTGGAGGTCGTAGAGGGTGTACTCCGGCGATCCGAAGGGGTAGGTGTTTCGGAGGCGCTTGCGCTCATCCCGCTCTACGAGGAGCTCTGAGAGGATGCTCCTCGTCAACCCGTCTGGCTCCCGGGAGAACCGGATGCCGTTGGGCGCCCGCAGTTCTCCATCCGGGCTCTTCGTCTCAGGTGATGCGTTGATCGTCATCATCGCCATCGGGTAGAGCGATTTCAGGTCGAGGACCACGACGTTCTCCCGGAGACCGGTAGCGGGTTCAAAGACGGTCGCCCCCTCAAATTCGTCTCCAGCGGCAAACCCCTTCGAGGGGAGGATAAACCTGCCCGAGGCCTTGCGCAGGACATAGATATCGATGACGTTTGAGGAGTTCAGCGTCCGGTCGAGCGGGCAACCGACGTACCGCGCGATCTCGCGGTAGAACTCGATGATGTTGTTCTTTTTATCGATCCCGACGCAGAGCTCGACGTCACGGTAGTTGTACTCCACGAGACGTGCCGGGTCGGATCGCCAGAGTTCAGTGATCGTCCCGCTGTAGCGGATCTTCGTCTCCCCGAGTTCGTCCCCGGCGATCGCATCGAGCCGGTAGGACTCCTTCTGGGCCTGGTGCATCTTCCGGTATGCGCCGAGGAGGTCGAAGATCGACCTCCCCCGGACGGCGTTACGTGAGGTCTGCCCGGGAAGGCGCGCGAGGTCTTCACCGTGGAGCCCGAGCGCCGCCATCCGTCGCAGTATGTAGGGGATATCGAAATCGACGAAGTTCCAGCCGGAGAGGATATCAGGGTCGCGCTCTCTGATGTAGTCGATGAGGCCCTTGAGCATCGCCACCTCGCTTGGGAACCGGATGACGCGGTGCTCTCCATGGAGACTGAACTCCGGCGCATCACCCGAGATCCCGTCCGGAGTCCAGAGGAGGGTCGTGTAGTCCTCATCGAAGGAGTCCCGGCAGGTGATGCAGATGATCGGATCCCGATCCGGTTCCGGGAACCCATTCTCATCCACGCACTCGATATCCATGATGCAGGTCCGGGCAGGAACCTTGACGTCGGCCGGAGCAAGATCACGGTAGTCGACCGCTGGAGCGCCGGCAGGCAGTTCCATACCTCCGGTAAGATCACAGTCGATCATGAATCGGGTGGCAAACGGTATATCCGCCTCAAAGTGCTGGAAGTCGTTGCGGATATCGCGGACGTCGCCGGGGTTCCGGGTGTAGAGCCTTCGGAGCGCCTCACCCCGGATGGAGCGGTAGGTCGTACCGGGCTCTACATCGACGCCCGGCGGGAGGGGGCGTCCATCCACCTGGCCGGCGGGTGCGTAGAAGTAGGGCCGAAAACCGGTCACGTTGACCATGACAGCTCTCCCGGAGGCATCCCGGCCGAATACATGGACGACCGGGATCTCCGGGCCGACGCTGTACTCCACCTGGTGGATACCGATACGGGTCTTCCCAAAATCGTCAAGGGTTGCCGTGGTGTCTGTACGAGATTCAGGCATCGATTCAGTCATCAAATCTCCTGCAGAGCCCTTTCAGGAACGCTCCCGCCTCTGCCATCTTCTCCTCTTCCCAGGTATCAAGACTCCACTCCTCGATACCGAGGATCCCCTCGCGGCCGATCCGGGCGGGGACGCCGAATGAGCAGCCCGAGAGGCCATACTCGCCGTCGAGCATGCATGAGCAGGAGAGCAGATCGCGCTGGTCTTTGAGGATCGCCTGTATCAGCATAACGATGTGGTATGCGGGACCAAAGACCGTGCCGCCCTTACCACGGATCACCTCCATGCTCGCCCCCCGCATCTGTGACAGAATAGCCTCCCGCTCACCGTTCTCGAGATCGACGCCGGTCTTTGAGAAGAGCGGCACCTGGTGCTCGCCGTGCTCTCCAAGCACCCAGGCCGGCCCTGGAACCCCTGCTCCGCGGAGGAGACAGGCGAAACGAGCGCTATCAAGTTGACCACCAAACCCGATGCAGCGCTGTCGGTCGATGCCCATCATCTTCCAGAGGCCATAGTTGTTTGCGTCCATGGGGTTTGTGATGGTGATGACGATCCCGGGAAACCCCTGCAGGTGTTTACCGCAACGTTTCACCACCGGTACGTTCGCCTCAAGGAGGTCGGCCCTGGTCTTGATATCCGGCGTTCTCGGAGTGCCCGCCGCAAAGATGAAGATATCGGCGTTCCGCATCGCTGCCGGATCGGTAGAGATCGTGACATCGATACCCGTATGTTGTAGATCGAGTACCTGTGCACGGAGGATGGGTTCATATGCATCGTAGAGGATTAGCTCATCGGCGAGACCGAGCGCGGCGGAGAGAAACGCCGTCTCGCCCCCCACCTTTCCTACACCTAAGATTGCGAGCGAGGTCATACGTATCGTCCTGTAATAACGGTAAAAGGTTGTACGATCAACCGGCCCTGCTACACGGAGGATAGCGGTCCGACAGGGGAAGGGGGCATATTGCCGTTTTTTAGTTCCGATATCCGGGCTCCGTGGGGCGGAGCTGATATTCCTTCTTAGTTATACTTGGCGCGAGGGTATAATAATACCTCACTCCCACCTTTTTTCAATGGTTACGCTTTATCCTGGCCCTATCGAGGTCGGCGGCGTCCAGTTGAAGAACCATCTTCTGCTGGCTGCCGGCATCCTCGGGACCACCGGTGCATCGCTCGCTCGCATCCTTGCAAACGGCGCCGGCGGTGTGGTCACGAAATCCATCGGTCCGGACCCAAAAGAGGGGCACCCCGGCCCCTGCCTGATCGTCGTCGACGGCGGTATCATCAACGCCATGGGCCTCCCGAACCCCTCTGCCGCGTTCGTGGATGAACTGGCCGCCCTGAAGGGTGAGCCGGTTGTTGTGAGCATATTCGGGGGGACGCCGGAGGAGTTCCGGACGGTCGCCGACTGGTTTGTTGACCGGGCATCCGGGCTTGAACTGAACCTCTCCTGCCCCCATGCCGAGGGTTACGGGGCTTCTATCGGGAGCGATCCTGCTCTCGTGGAGGAGTGCACGAGAGCGGTGGCCGCGCTCGGTCTCCCGACCTGGGTAAAACTCACCCCGAACGTCACTGATATCGCCGGGATCGGGGCGGCAGCAGAGCGCGGCGGGGCAGATGCGATCGTCGCGGTCAACACGGTGAAGGCGATGCGGATATCGACGTCGCTCCGCCGGCCGGTGCTCGGTAACCGGTTTGGCGGGCTCTCGGGGAAGGCGATCTTTCCCATCGCGATCCGGTGCGTCTACGAGCTCCACGAGGCCTGCTCGATCCCGATCATAGGCTGCGGTGGGGTATCTACAGCCGATAACGTCGTCGAGATGCTGATGGCCGGCGCGAGTGCCGTTGAGATAGGGAGCGCGGTCATCGATGATATCGGCATCTTCGCAAGCATCGCAGATGACCTCTACAGCCACGACGGTATCGATGCGCGTGAGATCGTGGGGTGTGCCCATGGATGAACAGATGCCCATCGGGGTTACGATACAAAAGATCATCCAGGAGACGCCGTCGATCAGGACATTCGTCTTTGACCACAAGATCACCATGCAACCGGGCCAGTTCGTGATGGTCTGGGTGCCGGGCGTCGATGAGATCCCGATGGGTCTCTCTTCCCCGTCATCGATCACCGTCTTCAAGGTGGGAGACGCGACCTCCGCTCTCTTTGCGATGCACGAGGGTGACCGGATCGGGATCAGGGGTCCGTACGGGAACGGTTTTTCGGTCACCGGAAGGACACTCGCCATCGCCGGGGGAGTCGGCGCTTCCCCACTGCTACCGCTCGTGGAGGCCGGAGCGGTCGATACCTTCCTCCTCGGTGCCCGGACAGGCTCAGAACTCCTCTTCACCGACCGGATAGGGGATGCAGCGACATTGATGGTCGCGACCGACGACGGCACCGCCGGTCACCATGGGTTTGTGACCGATCTCATCTCAAGGGTGGACCTCGCTGACTTCAGCCACATCTGCGTCTGCGGCCCTGAGGTCATGATGATGGCGGTGCTCGGCATCCTTGACCGGGAAGGGTGTGCGGAGCGGGGACAGTTCTCTCTGAACCGCTACATGAAGTGCGGGGTCGGTCTCTGCGGATCGTGCTGCACCGACCCGCACGGCCTCCGGGTCTGCCGGGATGGCCCTGTCTTCACCGGCGACGTCCTGCTCAACAGTGAGTTCGGGCACTACGCACGCGACGCGAGCGGCCGGAGGTATAGAGTCTGATAGGGTCGGTGCGCGGTATTTTGCACATCCGCCATCTCTGTGGATGATTGGGTCTTGTAAACTCCCACACCCGGCGCTGACCGTGCGCTCCTCTCCCGCTATTCAGGATCGTCAGGCGATGAAGTCCTCCTGCGGCCTGAAGAGGAGAGAGAAGATGTTCTCCAGCCACCCGAGCACTTTCGAGAAGATCGAAGTCTCCTCGGCGGGGGGTGGAGGGGTCACCTCAGCCACCGCACTGGCGCTACCGGCCGCAGGAGTGGTCACGCTCTCCCGGGGCGCGGTCTCATCTGCCGGGGCACTCCTGCTCTCACTGGCGAGCAGAGATTTATCCCGTGTGAAGAGGTGGATAGACTGGTCGCCACCCCCGATCACGAGGAATGAACCGTCGGGAGTTACCGCGATCGATTCCACGCGGTCATTGAAGGGAATCGTCTGAATCTCAGCCCCGGAGCTATCGAGAACAAGCACCGATCTGCCCGAAGCGGCAAAGACCTCTCGTGCCTCCTCCGTCAGCGCTGTCGAGGGGACGGGATCTCCGGTTGGATACTTCCAGAGGTGCTCACCTGCCCCCGTGGAGAGGTAGATACACCGGTCATCTGATCCCGCGGCCACGAACCGGCCATCAGGGGTGAGGGCGATGCCCTTCACACGCTTCCCGGTCCCATAACTCCAGGACTCTCCCTCCCTGCTATTGAGGTAGTAGACACCCTGGTCATCGCACCCTGCTACGATTATAAGCCCGTTCCTGGATATGGCGATGTCGTAACTACGGGTACCCATATCGTAATCCCAGAGCTCTTCTTTGTCAGGGTTGAAGATGTATATCGCACCGTTATCGCACCCGGTGGCAATGTACATGGCCCTGGAAGGGAGATCTGAAGAGAGATCGGATGAGATATCTACGCTACGGTAGACAAACGTCGTCTTCTCGGTCCAGAGCAGATCGCCGGTACTATCAAAGAGATAGAGTTTATCAGCAGCGACACCGATATGCGACCCTTCAGGTGATATGCCAACGCCGTTTACCCTGGAGCCGACTGTAGTTCTCCAGAGTATGTCCCCATCTCGATCCATGAGGTGGACCGTCGAGCCCGCACCGGCGACGATCGCGGTGCCGTCCTGCGAGATGGCCACAGAGGCGACGGCATCATTGGCTCCCATGTTCCAGAGAGGGACATACATCCCTTCTATAGCTGAGGCAGACCCGCACAGGGCAGGTATCAGAAAGAAGAACAGAAGGAGTGATAGAGATCGACCACGATCCCCGTGCCCGGACTGCGCTGCTCGCCCCATCTGTGAATCAGTGCCTCTCCTCGCACAGAAATGTATTGAAGACATCTCCCCCGATGACACCGGGTCCAGACTACTCAGATGGACTATTTATATATTTTGGAGATGCGCAAACGGCCAACTTCTTCAGGTGATACGTCGGTATCCTCAGGCTCCTGCCAGCCCCGGGTATGATAAGGTCGAGACTGAGACCTCCCGTCGCCCGGGATCCGGTGAAATGGGAGATTCACCCGACTCTACAGGGAACCCTGGCCGGAACCGCAGAGATCATCCTGACTGTACTCTATCGAAGGATCGATCGTCTTGAGGTCTTCCAGTTTGTTGATATTTGTAAACGTCAGCAGATCCGGGTCGATCTTCCTGATCTCCTCGATGCTCACATACCGGGTGTTAATATTCCATATCATCGTACGGAGCGAGAGCGAGTCATGCTCCTCCAGGTAGCTGAGCAGTGCGCTCGTCCGGTAAGCCGCATGGAGTGGTTCAAGCATATCGGCGTTCCAGCAGGGTATGGCGGCATCATAATCCCCGATAGAATCAAAGAGCAGTCTCACCACTGCCGGGCTGATACAGGGCATATCGCAGGCGGCAACAAAGACATGCTCGCCATGCACTGCAAGCGCTCCTGCGTGCAGGCCACCGATGGGTCCGATCCCCCTCCGGAGATCTGCTATACACCTGATATTATCCCCGAGATGGCAGAACCGCTCACACTGTTCGGGATCCCGCGCGACCACCACGATCTCGTCCACCACCTCCTGCAGGGTATCGATGAGACGATCGATGAAGGTCTTACCCTGGAACGTGAAGAAGTACTTCTCCCTTCCACCGGCACGCCGTGCATCTCCCCCGACAAGGACAATCGCTGACCGCATACTCTCTCCCTATCCTCAGACTCGCTCCCGAAAGTGGATCAGTTCAGTAATGCAGGCGTTATAGGGCACATCGATACCATGTCGCCGCCCGAGGTCGACCACAGCGCCATTCAGGAAATCGATCTCAGTCCTCCGACCCAGGGCGAGATCCTGGAGCATCGATGAGTGGTGGGCGGCCGTTGCCGGGAGCTGAGCGGTCCTGAGATACTCGAGGTATGCGTCCGCTGTCTCCCAGGGGAGGGCGACGCCCTCGGCCTCCACCACCCGGTAGGCCTCCCGGACGACCTCGGTGATGATCGCCCAGGCGTGTGGATCGGTGAGCGCACCATACGGGACACCTGCGATAGCGCCGAGAGGATTTAGCGCGGAGTTGTAGAGGGTCTTTGACCAGAGATCGCTCCTGATTCCGCCGGTCGCTTCAACCCGGATCCCGGCCTCGCCGATGAGGTCTGCGAGTTGCCTGACCGCACCATCCATGCCGGACGGGAACCGCCCGAGTCTCATGGGCGCTGCCTCCACCGAGACGTGGACCGCTGCATCACCCCGCCACTCAAACCCGGTGATGATCATACCGCTTATGACCCGATCGGTGAACCTGCTGATGATCTCCTCGTTCCCGATGCCGTTCTGGAGGCTCACCACCTCACGCCCTCTGATAGCGCCGGAAAACTGCCGGCAGACTGCCTCCGTATCGGTGGACTTTGTGGTTATGATGTAGTAGTCGGCATCCCGCCAGGCGTCCGGCAGGTCTTCTGAGCAGCTGAAGTGGTATGTGCCCTCCCCCCATATCCCGGTCATCAGGAATCCGCGCTCTCGCACCGCATCTACATGCCGCTCCCTGGCAACGGCATGGACATCCGCGACACGGGATAGCTTTGCGGCGACGGTCAGGCCAACCGCCCCCGCCCCCAGGACCACGACCTTCATGCTCATTATTATCAGCAGGGTTACCAGTTAATCTCTCTCATTCTCCTGTGTGCAGGGTCCGGGTGTGCGGCGCTCCATGGCGAGCAGGGCCTCCTTGATCTCGATCTCGGGGGAGAACCCGCCAAGGCCGGTCTTCGCGACAACGCGGTGGCAGGGTACCACAATCGGGGTCGGGTTCCTCGCCATGGCCGATCCGACCGCCCGGGGTGCGGTCCCGACCTCTCGCGCGATATCACCGTAGGTTCTCGTCTCTCCGCAGGGGATCGCCTGTACTGCGCGGTATATCCTTGCAAATGTCGATTCACCCTCGGTTGCGATGCTCTCAAGGGAGGAGAGGTCTGCCGGCAACCCGGCACAGTAACGCTGGATCTCACGGGGGACGGGACCGATGACCCCTTCCCGCGAGAAACGCACCCGGTAGATGAGGTTCCCCTCCCATGTCACATGGACGTGCCAGAGTCCGAACCGGCACGATCCCATCACGATCGCCATCTGTCAGCCTCCTTTCTGAATGTATCGATGGTGCAGGTCGCCATCTCCTCCTGCATCCATGGCGGCAACCCGGCACGGACCCGGGGTTCCAGGAACCGCCGTTCTCCAAGGACGAGCACGCCCCGGTCTTCCGGCGCCCGGAGGACCCGTCCAAGCGCCTGCATGGCGCGGTTGACTGCCGGGAGGGTGTAGCTGATGAACTCGCCCTCGGCCCCGAACTTCATCCGGAAGTAGTCGATCACCATCCGGCGGACACGGTTGAAGGGCGCGAGCGGAAGGCCGATGACAAGCGCTCCTGCAAGCATCTCACCCCGGTAGTCCAGACCTTCACTCCATTTGCCCCCGCAGACCGCAAAGAGGACACCTGACCGGCCCGAGCCCGGGAGGGCCATAAACTCCTTGAGCATGGTGGCGGCGGTCGCAGTCTCTTTTGGCTCGATGTAGATCTGCTTCTTCCTGATCCGGGGGGCGCATCGCTCCGCGAAGGTGTTGACAAGATCATAGGATGGGAAGTAGATGGCGAGGTTCCCCGGGAGGGCGGCAAATGTGGTTATGTAGTCCATGGTCCGCGCGAGGTTCTGTGCGTCCCGGCGCATCGAGTAGGCGGTCGTGATGTCGTCGGCGCAGAAGATGCGGCGGTTCTCGGGGGGGAAGGCGTTCGGGAGCGAGAGTGCAGAGACCGGGAGGTCACCGAAGTAGTAGCGCTGGTAGCTCTCGATGGGAGAGAGCGTGCCTGAGATCAGGACTGAGCAGGCATGCGCCTGAACGATATCCTGAAGCTTGGTGCCAGGGTCGATGTTCCTGACCTCGAGTGCCACCGACCCATCATCCTCCTTCCGGTAGACTGTCAGGTAGGCCGGATCAGCCGCCGACCGGAATATCCGGTAGAAGAACTCGGTCAGCCGCTCGATCGCGCTCTCCCGGAACTCGCCTGCCTGCATGTTCTTCTCACGGATCCCTTCGCTGATCTTGAGGAGATCATCCACGACCGATTCCATGTTCTGGTAGAGTGTGCCCGCGAGGATCATCCGCTGGAATATCGCAGGATCGAACCAGTCCTCGATCTCGTGCGAGGCCTTGAGCGCGTCCATGAACCTGGTGATCTGCGGAAGGATCTGGGTTATGGCATCCGCCTGGTGCTCTGACCGCCGCCTGCCGGCGAGTTCATGCTCAGCCTGCATGATATCACGCTCATCGATCGTCACGCTCTCGATGCTCTGGACGACATCTCCGCAGTTATGCGCTTCATCGATGAGCAACAGGGCATCGCTCCCCTCGATACCGAGCGAGAGGTAGAGTTGTTCCCTTATGGCATCGTTGAAGAGGTGGTAGAAGTTCACGAGGATCACGTCAGCGTCCCGGGCGGCGTGCATCATCGTATCGTAGGGGCAGATGCTGCCGCAGAACCCGGCGAGCTGATCAGGCCAGATCAGTTCGGTGCTCACCCGTTCGGCACGGGTGCGCAGGGCAGCTGACGGGATCATCTTCAGCGCTCCATCCTCGGGTTCCACGAACGACTTGCCGTGGATGAAGTAGGGGCAGATGAGCGGGTGTTCCGGGTCCATCTTCCGGATCTGCTGCTTGATGTGACGGTCGTTCACCGGGATGAGCGCTCCCTTCTGCGCCCGCTCCCGCATAAGCGCCGTCGAGAAGGCCTTGACCCCTTCACATCGCCGGTAGACGTCACCCTCACCGCCGAGCGGGCACATGCTGGACTTGCCGATGAGGTAGGCGAACTTCAGGCCGCCACGCTTCTTCCGGATGAGCTCGAGCTCGCGCATGAACGTGGAGAGCTGGCTTATGGTGCGGACGGCGACGAGCACTTTCCGCCCCCGACTCTCTGCGAGGAGCGCGGAGACCACACTCGATTTGCCGCTTCCGGTCGGCGCATCGATCATGGCGATACCGCCGTCGCGTGCGACAGATGCGGCCACCTCAAGCATCTTCCGCTGATGAGGCCGGTATTCCCGGTATGGGAACCAGTCGTCAAGGGACTCCATTAATTGTACATATCGCCGGCAGACCTCAATGTTGTTTGGGTCTCCATGGCAGATCGGAGCGCGGGGTCCATCGAACCCACGCTCCATGTGGCCTGCTAACATGCGCCCTGCACCCGCAGTCCGGATCTCTCCTCTCGTCTTGAGGTGACCTGCCCCGGCAGGTCCGGGGGTATCAGACCTGCGGCAACATATAACCGATCGTGTCGCGCTGCCTGTAAATTCCCGGCGGAGAGGCTCTCCCGGAACCTGTGAGTGTGCAGGAGAAAGGATATTAATGAGCAGGATTCCCGGAAATAATAGTGTTCCGGCCGTATAACATCTACCTCACGGATCGTTCCTGGACGCGCATGTATTCCAGGGGGTTTTTCCGGCCTCTGCCATCGTAAAAGGGATATGGGCGGAGAAGAGAGGGATCTGCGCGCCTGCTCTACCCTGCGCTTCCAATCTTTCCCAAAAAATCGCCATCATTCCGCGTGGTCTTAAAATCCCTGGCAAGAACATCATTTATCGATTCCTCGTGTCTAACAGCAGAATTTAACTTATGGCAAAGATAAGCGCTCCAAATGAGGATATATTCTCTTCACAGAACGATCAATTCGAAACATATTAATAGCAATCCCAAATTACTCATTAATTGGACCTATACAATCAGATTACTCGAAGGTATAGGTAGGACGTTTAGAGAGGTGTATGAAAAATGGTGTTCCATCCTCCAGTTGC
>JGI24710J26742_10002574_pt1 | contig 15926 bp, 12 predicted proteins | sample BioPla2DNA2_FD_26742 | JGI IMG/M metagenome (IMG submission 26742) | reverse complement strand
AACGAGCTTGCTCGGATTATGCCACGACGAGCAAAAGTGTTGCGTAGTAAAACTTTGCCGAGAGACGACAGAAAAGGCAATAAGTTGAAACAGTTACATGCGAAAGTTAAGTTGGTTTAATATAAAAGACACAACAATGAACAGATCATCTCTATTTATTTTTTTACTGGCGATAGTGGTACTTTTTTACCACTGCACAAATAACAGACGCCCAGAAGCTGGAGGAAGCTCACCGGAACATCTGTTCTCTTTCGCGTTTCTCACGGACGTACACTTGAACAAGGAGAACCGTGGCAATGGAAACGAAGGCCTTGCGAAAGCCCTGGCCGATGCGAAGGCGAAAGGGGTGGATTTCGTTATTTTCGGCGGTGACCTTGTCGATATCGATGGCATGAAACCGGAACAGGAAGCCACTGCCGACTCGCTTCTCGCACGATTCAAATCAATCGTGGATGAGAGCGGCGTACCGGCCCACTTCACCATTGGCAATCACGACAGGTATTACACCTTCAACGGTGAACCCGATCCCGCGGGATTCAAGATGTTCCAGAAACACTTGGGCGAAACCTACTACTCGTTTGACCACAAAGGGGTTCACTTCATTATTCTCAATAGCGTTCAATGCGATGATGAACACACCTACTTCGTGAATGACGAACAGTTTACTTGGCTGGAAAATGATTTGAACGAGATGGAAGAAAACAGGCCGCTCATCGTTTCTACGCACGTCCCGTTTCAGTCGCTGTACTACCCGGCAGTGGAGGGGAGGATAACCCCCACCGACATGTTCGAGAACTTCAAGCAGGTATGGGATCTGCTGCTCAACTACAACCTGAAAGTCATCCTTCAGGGACATCAACACCTGCATGAGGAGCTGTTTGTAAAAGATACCTGGTTCCTCACCGGGGGCGCTGTCTCCGCCGGATGGTGGGGTGGCGAATTTCACCGCACCCAAGAGGGTTACATGCTGGTAAACGTGGATATGGAAGGCAACTTCAGCTGGAAGTACGTGGATTACGGGTGGGAGGTGAATCAATACGGCACCATCCGTAAATGAGCAGGTAAACAGTAACGAAACCAGTTAACAATATCAAAATTCAGGGTAAAAAAATCATACAGTAACGGATAGTTTTGATAAAAAAAGCATTACCTTTACAGATTGACGTTAAGGTCGCCATTATGGTAACTGAAAACTGTTTAAAAGGGCAATATGCTTTCATTAAGTCGTTTAAAAACAGCGCCCTGGCTCTATAGATCAGGGTTTCCAGTCATTGCATTACTCCTCGCTTTTGGTCTACTCACCGCCTGTAACAGCACCGGGTCGGATGGATTTAGTTTTATCAAAACCACGTGCAACTACCGACAGAACCCGTCGTTGGTGGCCACGGGAACTCCTCACTTCGGATGGCAACTGCAGGCTGGTAGTGAGAACCAAGGAGCGCTCCAATCGGCCTATACCATCGAGGTGTATACCCAGGTCAATGGGAAAAGGGTGAAGGTATGGGATTCGGGGAAGGTAGCCTCCGCAGCTGGCCAACGAATACCCTACAACGACACGGAGGAGCTCCAGCCGGGACAGGAATACACCTGGAGGGTAAAGGTATGGGACTCCAATGATACCGAATCACCCTGGAGCGACTACGGCACCTTCCGGGTAGCCCCCACCGATCTGGCGGAGACAGCCAAATGGATAGGGGCCATCGACAAAAAAAACGCCAATATCCCGGAAGGAAGGGTCTACCACGGTCTCTCGATTAACTCCGAAGCGGGCCAACGGTGGCAACAGACCCACCCGCTTTCCAAGCAGAGCATCTACCTGAGGAAAGAGGTGACCGTGGACAAGAAAGTAGCCAACGCGGTCATCTACATTAGCGGGTTAGGCCACTACGAGCTAACGCTGAACGGGAAAAGAGTGGGCGATGCCCAGTTCGATCCCCTATGGAGCGACTACGACAAAACCATCTACTACAGCGCGTACGATGTGACCGAACAGCTGAAAAAGAAGAACGCGATAGGCGTGCTGCTCGGGAACGGCTTCTTCAATCAACAGGGCGGTCGGTACGTGAAGATGCAGGTGAGCTTCGGTCCCCCCACCCTGCTGCTTAGGATGGACATCACCTATACCGACGGGACGAGAGAGACGGTTTGCTCCGACGAAAGCTGGAAGTACGCCAACAGCCCGCTCACCTTCAACGATATGTACGGGGGAGAGAATTACGACGCCCAGCTGGAACAACCGGGATGGGATACGCCAAAGTTCGATGATGCCGACTGGCAACCGGTCGTGGTGCAAACGCCCCCCGAAGGTCAACTGAAGCCGCAAACCACCGATCCCGTGAAAATAATGGAGACCTACGCACCCCAATCGGTGGATTTGAAGAGATCCGTGATTCAAGAGAAAGTGAACAACGTGCTCCTGTTCGACATGGGGCAGAACCTATCGGGCTTCCCCCGGGTAACCGTCAAAGGGAAAAAGGGCGACATGATCCGGCTGACCGTGGCCGAGAACGTTCATGAGGATGGCACGGTAAACCAATCCCAATCGGGATCACCCTACTACTACACCTACACCCTGAAAGGGGGTGGTGAAGAGGTGTGGCAACCCAGGTTCACTTACTACGGCTACCGATACATACAGGTCGAGGGAGCAAGAGTCGAAAATATGGACAAAATGACGGGCGACCGAAACGAAAAGGACGTCCGGAGTGAAAAGGGGGGAGCAAATGAAACGGATAACACGACAGAGAGCGTTGCCCCGAACGAAACGGGAGGCTCACGTGAAACAGAGGAACCGCACGACCTCCCGGTGATAAAGAAAATAGAGTCCTGCTTCGTCTATAACTCCTCCGACCGAGTTGGCCACTTCGAGTGCTCCAACCCGCTCTTTAACGATGCCTACCGCCTTATCATCAACGCCGTGAAGAGCAACATGCATGCGGTGTTCACTGACTGCCCCCACCGCGAGAAGCTGGGATGGCTGGAGCAGGTGCACCTTAACGGGCCGGGGCTCTTCTACAACTTCAATCTTAGCACCTTCGCCCCCAAGATCATGCAGGACATACGGGACGCGCAACTCCCCAACGGGTTGGTACCCGATATCGCGCCGGAGTACGTGATCTTCGTGGGAGGCTTTCGGGATTCACCCGAGTGGGGAAGTGCAGCGGTGGTCCTCCCCTTCCTCTACTACCAGTTCTATGACGATAACTCGCTGATCGTCGACTACTACGACGTGATGAAGGGGTACGTGGACTACCTCTCCACCACCGCGACCAACCATATCGTGTCACATGGGCTGGGTGATTGGTGCGACTACCGGGAAAACCAGCCGTACGGCGTTTCACACAACACGCCGGTACCGCTCTCCGCCACGATGCACTACTACATGGTGGTCGATTACCTGGCGCAAGCCGCTGCGATGACAGGGAAACAAGAGGACCTGGCACAATACACCGCGCTGGGGGAGGAGGTGAAAGCCGCGTTCAACAAGGAGTTCTTTAACGAGAAGACGCAAGTGTACGGCACGGGAAGCCAGGCATCGTACGCGATGCCGCTCTTCGCCGGGATCGTGGAACCGCAACACAGGGAGGCAGCATTGAACAACCTGGTGAAAGCGATCGAGAAGAACGGGTACCGCCTCTCCACGGGAGACGTGGGCAACCGGTACCTGTTTCAAACGTTGGCCGATAACGGGCTCAACGAGGTGATGTACCGGATGCATAACCACCGGGAGGTGCCCGGGTACGGCTTCCAACTGCAGTTTGGAGCCACCACCCTGACCGAACTGTGGGACCCGAGAGCGGGCGCCTCGTGGAACCATTTCATGATGGGGCAGATACTGGAGTGGTTCCATAAATCACTCGCGGGAATCAGGTTCAACGATACTCAACAATTAGTCATCGCGCCACAGGTGGTAGGCGACCTCACCCACGTGAGCGCTTCGCATGAAACGCTAAGCGGAACAGTCACGGTGGATTGGCGCATGGAGGGTGATCAATTCACCCTCGACCTGTCGTTGCCCTTCAACTGCCAGGCAAAAGTGTACCTCCCGGGTAAAAAGGATTACGAGGTGGTCCAAAGTGGAAGCTACACGTTCAAAAAGAGACTATAAACAAGAGATGGACTATAACAACAATAATTTTTCGCTTATGAAAAAACAGATCACACGAGTTTCATCGCTCCTCCTTTTCCTTCTCATCGGGGTGGTACTACCCTGCTCATCCCTTAAGGCACAAGATCTCCTGGTAACCATACAGCGAGACACGTTGAACTGCAAAGTCGGGAAGATGGAGGGCGATTTTTATCCCATTAAATTCAAATGGGACGACGAGCTAATGGAGGGTATGATCCACAAGGACTCCGTACTCTTTTACAAGCGGAACATGTTCCGAAGCATTAGCGACAACCGACTTCGCCCCTGGTACCCAACGGCTTACCTAAGTCTCAACCTGGGTGGTGGTCATCAATTCGGTCCCCTGAGGGTGGGATTGACGGAAAACTACACCCCGAAAAAGGGAACCTCTTCCGATCGAGGTGCATTGTACGCGGGGGCCGACTTGGTGGTGTACCTGAGTGCGCTCACTGGATACGGGATAAAATACCATTACCGACGCATGCTGGGAGGAGATATCCAAGAGCACTACGTGGGACCAATGATTTCGTTGCGATTCTGGGATAATCAACGAAAAAATCATTGGGTCATACAAGGCTCCGTGGGGTATGGAAGAATGGCACATAACAACGCGATGATTAAAAGGGGAACCAACGATCCAGAGCCCATCGAGCTGACGGCCAACGTATTGGCTGGCGATATCGGGGTGGGCTACAACCTAAGGCTATCCAGCAACCTCTCCGCGCTCTTCAAGTTATCCAGTACCATCGGCTACACCGATTTCGTCAGGATCTCCGACTATCACCGCCTCAATCCCAGCGGTACGGATCCTGCCCCGGATATTAGTGGTTACTGCCATAACATGAATAGCATTAACCTCACGGTAGGGCTGGCCGTTCACTAAAGACTCCATACACAGTATAACAAACAAAAATTAATTTAATCCTATGAGATATTTTTACATTACCATGATGACGGTGCTGGCAATGACCCTAACGGCTTGCCAACAGAGCGCTATTGAAGTAACCTCCCCAAAGGTGGAGATGCAGGAAAACCCGGTGGGGCTAACGACAACGACCCCTCGATTCTCATGGCAGATCGACTCGAAAATGCAGGACATCCTGCAGACATCTTACCGGATACAGGTAGCCCGCTCCGAGAAGGAGCTGAAAAGCGAAACCAACCTGATATGGGATACCGGGGACGTTCCCAGTGACGAGTCGGTACTGATCCCCTACCAGGGGGAGGCGCTCAACTCCAGGGAGCTCTATTTCTGGCGGGTAAAAGCGAGCACTAACGCGGGCGAAACACCGTGGAGCAAAACGGGCCATTGGTCGATGGCGCTGCTGAACGGCTCAGAGTGGCAGGCGAAGTGGATCGGGGAAGACACGATGAATAATCCGGGCGAAACCGACAAGGGCAACACCCGACTGGCGGCCCGTTACCTGCGCAAACCCTTCGAGAACGAGGGACGGGTGCAGCGGGCAGTCCTCTACATCTCGGGACTGGGGGCGTACGAGGCCTACATCAACGGCCAAAGGGTGTCTGACGACGTGCTGGCACCCACGGTCTCCTGGTTCCCCAAGAGGGTCTACTACAACGTCTACGATGTAACCCCGTTGCTCAAAGAGAAAAACATCGTGTTCGGGGTGAAACTGGGCAACGGACGCTACTTCGGCATGCGAGAGTCATCCACCCAGGTCTTCGGCCTGCCCAGGCTCCTCGCCCAGTTGGAGATCGAGTACGCCGACGGGACGACTAAAACGATCACCAGCGATGAGTCGTGGAAGGTAACCTCCAACGGGCCCATCATCGCGAACAACGAGTTCGACGGTGAGGAGTACGATGCCAGGAAAGAGCTGCACGGCTGGAACGAGCCAAACTACGACGACAGCATGTGGGAACCGGTCGACCTGATGGCCGCCCCCGAGGGGATGATGACCGCGCAACCAAACCCGAACATCACGGTGATGGAGGAGCTCAAGCCCATCTCCATCAGTGAGATAGCCGATGGCAAGTATATCCTCGACATGGGGCAAAACATGGTGGGCTGGGTCACCCTCAACGGGCTCCGCGGCAAGAAGGATCAACCCATCACCCTGCGGTTCGCCGAAACGCTGAAGCCTGATGGCACCCTCTACATGGACAACCTGAGGGGGGCCAAGGTGACCGATATATACACGCCAGCCAAAGATGGTCCAATCAGTTGGGAACCCTCGTTCGTCTTCCACGGCTTCCGCTTCGTGGAGATCAATGGGCTGGATTACCAACCGGAATTATCCAACTTCACCGGTAAGGTGATCTACGACAAGATGGAGACTACCGGCCAGTTCGAAAGCTCAAACGAGACCATCAACCAGCTGGTGAAAAACGCGTTTTGGGGCATACGGGGCAACTACCGGGGTATGCCTACCGACTGCCCGCAACGTGACGAGCGACAAGGGTGGCTCGGTGACCGCGCTACCGGCTGCTACGGGGAAGCGTTCCTGTTTGACAACGCGCTGCTCTACAGCAAATGGCTACAAGACATCGAGGATTCGCAAAGCCCCGAAGGGAGCATCTCGGTGGTATCACCGCGCTACTGGACCATCTATAACGACGACGTGACCTGGCCGGCCGCCTACTTCTACGGGGCAAGAATGCTTTGGAAGCAGTTCGGGGAGACCCGGCCGATCGAGCTACACTACCCCTCCATGAAGCGTTACCTGGAACGTATACAAGAGGTGTCGATGCAGGATTACATCCTCACGAAAGACACCTACGGCGACTGGTGCATGCCTCCCGAATCGCAAGAGCTCATCCACTCGCAAGACCCAGCCCGGAGAACGGCGGGTCCGGTCTTGAGCACCACCATGTACTATAGCTTGCTGAACCTGATGACGGAGTTCGCAACCCTCACGGGGAACGAGCAAGATATCCCGGGGTACGAAGAGTTGGCCGCGAAAATCAAAGAGGCATACAACGAACGTTTCTTTGACCAGGAGACGGCGCGGTACGACAACAACACCGTGACGGGCAATATCTTATCACTACAACTGGGACTGGTACCCGAGGGGCGGGAAGCGGATGTGTTCAACAACATCGTGCAAAAGACGGTGGTCGACTGTAACGGCCACGTCAGTGCCGGCGTGCTGGGCATCCAGCAGCTGATGAGGGGCCTTACCGAACACGGGAACGTGAATCTCGCCTACAAGATCGCGACCAACCGCACCTACCCCAGCTGGGGCTACATGTTCGAGAAGGGAGCCACCACCATCTGGGAGCTATGGAACGGTGATACGGCCAACCCGGCCATGAACTCGGGGAACCACGTGATGTTGCTGGGCGATGTGCTGATCTGGTTGTACGAAGACCTGGCCGGCATCAAGAACCACCCGGGCAGCACGGCCTACAAGAAGCTCTGGATGGAACCCAAGTTCCCCGAGGGACTTACGCACGTGAAAGCCACCTACCTTTCGTCACACGGCGAGATCAACAGCAAGTGGCAAAAAGAGAACGGCTCGTTTAGCTGGACCATCTCCATCCCCGCGAACACATCGGCCATCGTAAGGTTACCGAGCTCGTGGAACATCCAAACCCCAAGCGTGAAAGGGCTACGGGCAGTGAATGATGCCGATGGCGTCATCGAGTTCGAAATTGGCTCAGGCAGCTACCACTTCACCAATTAAGCGTCACGGCATCCCGTCACGCCAGATGCTCAACTGAACATGCTGGCGCATGATGCCGGCAATTAAATCCATAAAAACCTGGGGGCGAAGCTGTCATGCAGCTCCGCCCCCGTTCTCTTGAAGGTAGAAACCCTCTTACTTAATTTACCTCTCGCCTATTGTATTACCGTAAAATTGTTTGCTTTCACAGGGCGAAAGGCTTAATTACTTAATCTTGTGGTACCCGTAAACGGCGCGGTCACCCAACTCCTCTTCGATACGGAGCAGCTGATTGTACTTGGCTGTACGGTCGGAACGACTCAGCGAGCCGGTCTTGATCTGTCCCGCGTTGGTGGCCACGGAGATATCGGCGATGGTAGCATCTTCCGTCTCCCCGGAACGGTGCGAGATCACGTTCGTGTAACCGTTTCTGTGGGCCATCTCGATAGCATTCAGCGTCTCGGTCAAAGTACCAATCTGGTTCACCTTGATGAGGATGGAGTTGGCACAACCATCATTGATCCCCTTCGCGAGGAAATCGACGTTGGTCACGAACAGGTCGTCACCCACCAACTGGCAACGATCGCCAATCTTGTCGGTCAATAGCTTCCAGCCTTCCCAGTCGCTTTCGTGCATCCCGTCCTCGATAGAGTCAATCGGGTACTTGGAGATGAGCTCTTCAAGGTAAGCCACCTGCTCTGCGCGTGAACGCTTCTTGCCGTTCTCACCTTCGAACTTGCTGTAATCGTACACGCCATCCACGTAAAACTCCGAAGCGGCGCAGTCGAGTGCGATCGTCACATCCTTACCCGGCTCGTAACCTGCGTTCTTGGTAGCGGTCAGGATCGAGTCCAGGGCCTCTTCCGTTCCACCCGTCAAGTTTGGTGCGAAACCGCCTTCATCACCCACGGCAGTGCTTAAGCCTTTGTCGTGCAGCACTTTTTTTAACGCGTGGAACACCTCGGCACCCATACGCAGTCCCTCGCGGAACGACTTGGCACCAACGGGACGGATCATGAACTCCTGGAACGCGATGGGAGCGTCGGAGTGCGATCCACCGTTAATGATATTCATCATCGGGATGGGCAACACGTAAGTATTGGTGCCACCAATGTAGCGATATAGGGGCAAGCCCAGGTAGTTCGCGGCCGCTTTGGACACGGCGAGCGATACACCCAGCAACGCGTTGGCGCCCAGGTTCGACTTGGTTTTGGTCCCGTCCAGCTCTAACATCTTGGCATCAATAGCCGTTTGCTCCAGAACGTTGGCACCCAACAAAGCCGGTGCGATCACGTCGTTGATGTTCTCTACTGCTTTCAATACCCCTTTCCCGAGGTAACGCCCTTTGTCGCCGTCACGAAGTTCCAATGCCTCGTTTTCACCGGTGGAGGCACCAGAGGGTACTGCCGCGCGCCCAAAAGCGCCCGATTCGGTATACACGTCTACTTCAACGGTGGGGTTACCCCTTGAATCCAGGATCTCTCTCCCTAAAATGCTTACAATTCTCATGTTGTTGAATTTTATTTAAATGAATAGTTGGTTCTATTTCGTGTATGGGTTTACTTTCGAAGCGAAAGTGAAGAACCCAAGTTGATGCCCAAAAACAAATCTATCTTTGATCAGATACAAAGATACGCGTTTTTTTCGTCAATTAAGCGGTTTGAGAATGGAAAGTTACCCCGCGTTCACCGAGGCAATCAACGCGCTCATATTGGAGGTAAGTAGCTTGACCGAGATCGCCATCAAGATAACGCCAAAGAACTTGCGCAGGATATAGGATCCGCTCTCCCCGAGCAGTTTTTTCACGGGATCCAAAAACCGAAGCACGAGGTAGACGATGCCAATGTTTACCAGCACGGCAATGATGATATTCACGGTGTGGTACTCCGCCCGCATTGAGAGCAGGGTAGTGAAGCTACCGGGACCGGCTATTAACGGGAATACCACCGGGAAGATGGTGGACGAATCCTCCATGTTGGTGGTATCATCCTTGAATATCTCCACCCCGAATATCATCTCGATGGAGAGGATAAGGAGCACCACGGCACCCGCTACGGCAAAGGAGGAGATATCCAGTTGGAAGAGCTTCAGTATCCACTCGCCCACGAAGAGGAAACCGATCAAAATCGCCAGGGAGTAGATAGCCGCCTTCTCAGGGTGAATGGTCTTGCCCTGCGACCGTAGGTTCAAAAAAACAGGTACGGCGCCAGTTACGTCAATAATCGCGAACAGCACCAAAAAGGAACTGACAATTTCAATGATATTGATATGCATAAGGCGCTCCCCGTTCTGGTAGTCCTATTCTTGCTTGGCTATGGTTGCTGGCCCGTACTTGCTGTTCAGGAACTCCACCACGTCATCGGTAATATCGTACTTATCATGAGCATACAGGATATTGCTCGTGGTTCGGTTGCTAAAGATAATCTCGTAGTTCTTATCGCGGTTGTATTCCACCATGCGCACCTTGATGGTATCCTCCATCTGGATGTTCAGCTTCTCCTGCTCGAGCAGAAGCTCCTGCGTGAGGCGCTCGGCCAGTTGCTGGTACTCCTGGTTCATCTTAAGGATACGCTCCTGTTCCTGCTGCGCCCTCTCCTGACTTAAAAAGGCGTTGTTCCTTAGCTTCCGCTCGAACTCCTGGGCGGCAGAGTTGATCTCGTTTTGCCGCTGATTCAGGGTAGCCCGGGTGCTCTCTTCCTTGCGCAGTAACGACTCGTTAAGGTCTTTAGCGAAGTTGTAGTTCATCAAAAGCGAGTCAACGTTCACATATGCGACGGGCAAAGTTATAGAGGAGTCGTTCAGCAACACCGAGAGTTCTCTCTTGGTTGTGTCTCCTGGTGAAGACTTGGATGTAAAATGGAGAATAAAAAGAACGATAACGGCCACAGCCAACACGCCACTGACGATGTAGTGAGTAAAATTCTTCATTTTCGAGAGATTTATTGTATTAATTTATTTACCGCGAAGATAGTCCAATTAGCCAATTAAACCGTACTTTTTCCAATTAAAGATGCTAAAATTTTGCCCGCCTCGCGTTTTTCAGTTATATTTATAGTTCGTTAAAACAGACTATTTCTCGCCACGGCATAATCCAAGTAAACTTGTCTTCTGCTCGTTTGGCTTAACGAAATAGTTCGTTAAAACAGACTATTTCACTTATTTAAAACGAATCATGACGATAAAAGAGTTACAACCCTCCGCGATTTGGGGCTACTTTTATGACATCACCCGTATCCCCAGGCCCTCTAAGAAAGAAGAGAAGATATTGGCCTACCTCAAAGAGTTCGCCAAACTCCATAACCTGGAAGCGAAGCAGGACAAGGCAGGCAACCTGCTGATCACCAAGCCGGCGACCCCGGGCAAGGAGGCTCTGCCCACCGTGATCCTCCAGTCGCACGTGGATATGGTATGCGAGAAGAACTCCGACGTGCAGCACGACTTCGATAACGACCCCATCGAAACGGTCATCGAGGGGGACTGGGTCAAGGCCAAGGGTACCACCCTGGGTGCCGACAACGGCATTGGGGTAGCCGCCCAACTGGCCGTGTTGGCCGCGAAAGACCTCTCACACGGGAAGATAGAAGCACTCTTCACGGTGGACGAGGAGACCGGCTTAACTGGTGCCCACTCGCTGGAAAAAGGGTTCATGACCGGTGATATTCTCATCAATCTCGATACTGAGGAGGAGGGAGAAATATATATCGGTTGCGCTGGTGGCAAGGGCACCAAGGCCTACTTCCACTACAAGCCCAAGAACGCGCCCAGGAACCGCTTCTGGTTCAAGGTGTCGGTCAAGGGTCTCAGGGGCGGCCACTCGGGCAGCGACATCGACAAAAAGCTGGGCAACGCCAACAAGCTGATTGCCCGCTTCCTATACCCCTTCACCCGCGGGAAATACGGCTTCAACCTCGTCGAGATCGAGGGTGGTAACCTGCACAACGCCATCGCGCGGGAGGCCTGCGCGGTGGTCGGCGTCAAAGAGAAGTACAAGGAGGAGGTTCGGGTGAAGCTGAACCGTTTCCTTGCGGAGGTAGAGGAGGAGTACAAGAAAAGTGACCCGGGGCTGGACATTTACCTGGAGACGATGCCTCCAGCCACCAAGGTGATCAAGAAGGGGACGAGCAAGAAGCTGATCCGCTCCCTGATGGCCTGCCCCCACGGCGTCATCGGCATGAGCCAGGAGATGCCGGGATTGGTAGAAACGTCCACCAACCTGGCTTCCATCAAGATGCTGGAAGGCCACCTCATCGAGGTAGGTACCAGCCAACGCAGCTCGGTAGAATCGCAGAAGAAGCAGGTCGTGCAGATGGTGGCCTCGGTGTTTGAACTGGCGGGAGCCAAGGTGATACATAACGATGGCTACCCGGGCTGGGCACCCAACCCCGACTCCAACATATTGAGGCATGCCCAGGCGGTCTACAAGCGACTTTACGACAAGGAACCAGCGGTGAAGGCCATTCACGCGGGTCTCGAGTGCGGGCTCTTCCTGGAGAAATACCCCCACCTCGATATGATCTCCATTGGGCCGGATGTGACCGACGTCCATTCGCCCGATGAGAAGATGAAGATCTCCTCTGTCGGCAAGTTCTGGAATTACCTCGTGAAGATTCTGGAGGAGATTCCACCACGAGGCTAAAAGGGAAGGGGGTGCTATGTTACGTTCGGCATGGCAACCATTTTCCCGCTCCAAGGGCTGAAAGAAAGGGGGTACCGTTAGGGTGAAACAGATCAAAATAGGAGTAAAAATGTTGAACAGGCTCAAGCAAAAGCTTGGAGCCATTCTTGTCCCTGTAGCTACACCTGCACCAACACCTGCTCCTGCACCAACACCTGCTCCTGCACCGACACCCGCTTCCACCCTTGCACCCATTCTCGCTCTCCTTTTCCTGTTCCTATTCTTTTTCCCGCTCTTGCCCCTCTCGTTCCTGAGTCTCCCCGAGGTAAAAGCACAGAGCGAGCTTCGGGTAATGTTTTACAACGTGGAGAACCTGTTCGACACGAGGGACGACCCGTTAAAGGACGACGATGACTTTCTGCTTGACGGGTTCATGCGCTGGACACCCAAAAGGTACAAGGAGAAGCTGCGCGATATCACCCGGGTGATCACCGCGGTGGGTGAGATGCAATCGCCCGCGCTGATCGGGCTGTGCGAGGTGGAGAACGACTCCGTGCTGTTCGATTTAACCCGCCGCTCCCCCCTGCGCGCTCAGGAGTACGAGTACCTCATCACCCAATCGCCAGACGAGCGGGGCATCAACGTGGCGCTCCTCTACCAGCGGCACCAGTTCAAGCTACTTGAATGGGCTGCGTACGAGGTACGGTTCAATCGACCCGACAGCCGACCAACACGCGATATCCTGCACGTCGTGGGGCAGCTTGTCAATACCGATACCCTCGACCTGTTTATCTGCCACTTCCCTTCCCGAAGTGATGGCCAACTTGCCACGCGACCGGCAAGGATCGCGGCAGCCGAGACCCTGCGGGAAAAAGTGGACAGCGTCTTGTCGGTTCGAGCTCGTCCCTGCTGCATCATCATGGGCGACTTCAATGATCCGCCTGATAGCGAGTGCCTCTTTGCCGTGCTCGGGGCAGGACGGGTAGAGCCCCCCTTACGGGACGATCGGTTGTACAACCTCTTTTTCGACTACCCTGAAAACGGGGAGAAGGGCAGCTACAAGTACCAGGGGAAATGGGAAGTCATCGACCAGCTGATCGTGAACGGGGGGTTATTGATGGAGGGAAGCGGTACGCGGGTGAAAAACGGGGAGGCCATTATTTTCGATGCCGGATTTCTGCTTGAGGAGGATGAGAAGTATTACGGGAAGAAGCCTTTCCGGACCTATTTGGGACCTCGATACCACGGTGGGTTCAGCGATCACCTACCGGTTTACCTCGATTTAGTGGTTGATGAATAGCGAATCAGTTACCACGAATTACAGTGAGTCATACGAAATTCACCTGGATTTAGTGGTTGACGATTAGCCCTTTAACAGTCGTTTCCCAATTTTATGACAATAATCTTGGTATCTCTCGAGAATAAACCCTACATTTGTATGCGAAAATTAATGACAGTATAAACTATCTAACAAACTTGTAAACAATGAATCCACTGCTTATAAACTTAAATGGCTGGGAGATACCCATTATTGTTTTGGTTATCCTGATCCTCTTCGGGGGAAAGAAAATACCTGAATTCATGCGCGGGCTGGGGAAAGGAATCAACAGCTTCAAGAAAGGGTTACACGATATCGAAGAAGAGATCCAAGCTGACCCCACTGACAACAAACCATCGACGAGCAATAAGTAAGCGACCAGCTGCTCAAGGACGAGGATTACCAGCAGTTATCGCGAGACTCGACGAGCTATGAGTAGGCAGCCAGCTGCGCCGCGCACATATGCCCCCGTGTTCGTACTGACAGGCTCGAATTCAGCAGGGGCGAAACTCCTACCCGAATGTCCCGGCACAAGTCGGTTCCCATTCTTCTTAACAGGTTCGAATTCGACCTCGGAAGGGGTTAATTTCGTGTGTACACATTTATAGAGCTACGTTTTATGGCAGAGAAAGAAATGTCCTTTTGGGACCATCTGGAAGAGTTCCGATGGACACTGATCCGTATTATCATCGCGGTACTCGTCTTCTCTGTCGTGGGGTTTATTGTCATCCCCCATATCTTTGATAAAGTGATCCTTGCCCCGAGGTCGTCCGATTTCATCACCTACCGTTTTTTTGAAAAAGCGAGCGAGCTACTCCCCTTCCTACCCGACTTCTCTGCCGAGAAGTTCAACGTGGAGATACTGAACATCAACATGATCACGCAGTTCATGACCTACATCTCCACGTCGCTCGCATTTGGCTTGCTCTGCACCATCCCCTACATCCTGTTCGAAGTCTGGAAGTTTATAAGCCCCGCACTGTACGTGCACGAGGCCAAGGGGGTGAAGACCGCCTTCCTGTTTGGTGGGTTCATGTTCATCATCGGCTGCTTAGTAGGGTACTTTATCGTTTTCCCCCTGATCTTCCGCTTTCTGATCACGTTCCAGTTGAGCGAGTCGATTGACAACATGATCTCGCTCGACTCCTACATGAATAACTTCTTTACCCTCATCCTGGTGATGGGGCTGGTGTTTGAGCTCCCCCTGGTGTTCTGGTTACTCTCTAAGTTGGGGCTTATTTACCGCTCCTTCTTCCGCAAGTACCGCCGCCACGCGATCGTCGGCTCACTCATCGCCGCCGCGTTAATCACTCCGTCGGGCGACCCGTTCTCACTGATCATTGTGACTATACCCATCTACATCCTTTGGGAGATCAGCGCTTTTGTCGTGAAAAAAGACCCGCCAGAGGAGGAGGAAGAAGAAGAGTTACTTCCTGCTGTTACCGATTAAGCGACGATTGCGATTCATTGATTCAAGAATAGACTAACCAACTGTTAATCAGCAAACAACCACATATAACGAGCCATGGGCGATGACCGCCTTGGTGATTCATTGACAGCTGGTTAACAAGGCACTGCATCACCAATTTTCATTTTGCCTATTTTCATCGCACCGTTTCTCATCCCGCCAATTATTACCTCGCTACGATCACCTCAATTTCAACCAGCGCATTTCTCGGTAACGACTTGACGGCGAAGGCCGATCGGGCTGGAAAATCTCCCGTGAACTGCCGACCGTACACCTCGTTCATCTCTGCGAAGAGCGACATATCCTGCAGGAAGACAGTGGTCTTTACCACCTGCTGGAGGGTCGCTCCCGCCTCTGCCAACAACGCCTTTATATTGGTAAATATCTGCTCGGTCTGCTCTTTAACCCCACCAGCCACCAACTGACCGTTCGCGGGATCAATCGGCAACATACCCGACAAGAACAAGAAGCCGTTGGCCTCCACCGCCTGGCTGTAGGGCCCGATGGCCGCCGGCGCTTTTTGGGTTGAAATAATTTTCTTCATGTAATTCTCCTATTTTTTGTTTTTTGTTTCTGAATCCAACTTTCGTATATTTTACCATTGCTGTTTATTTTCAAGGCGAAGACCTTAGCTCGTTTTGCGGGGACATATCCTGCGAAGTTCGCGTGAAAAAAGAAAAGCTGTTTGAGTAACACATGGGCGAACTTTTGCGTTAAGCAAGACGAGCAGAAATGAACGTGTTCATATATGCCGTTGCGAGCAAAAGTGC
>JGI24710J26742_10002573_pt1 | contig 15931 bp, 18 predicted proteins | sample BioPla2DNA2_FD_26742 | JGI IMG/M metagenome (IMG submission 26742) | reverse complement strand
CTGGACAAAATAAAAACATCACGCACATGTATAAAAGCAGGGGTTAAGCATGTTTTTTAAACTTGTTTACGTGTAACACTTTATTTTGTGTTATAAAGTTATTGTAAAGAAGTGTCTTTATAAGTAATGTTAAGAGGGTTTTTATCTAAACAGATAATTTTCCTCTTTTTTTATTATACGGTGAATGGGTGAAGCCTCCTCGACCAAAACATTTAAGTGATGTTATTGCCTTTGTAACTTAACTAATAAAAAGGGTTGATTTTTTGAGTAGAAATAAAATATATAAAACAAGAACATGGAAAAGACTTAGACAAAAAGTTTTAGATATGGATAAAGGGCTATGCCAACGTTGTTTTGGAAATTATCACAATATTGATAAGAAAAGAATCACTAAAGCAACGGTAGTACATCATCATTTTGAAGTGAGCCAATATCCAGAATATAAATATCAAATTTATGTGAATTTAAATGGTAAGAAACAAAGAAATTTATATAGTTTATGTTTTGCATGCCATGAAATTGTACATAATCATAGACAGCCAAAGAAAGAGGAAAAATGGGATGATGAAAGGTGGGATTGATAATGACAACAGTAAAAAGACCAAGAAAATTAAACTATGCCTCACAGTTAAAATTGCTTAAAACTAAAATAAACGATTCTATTTATAAGAATGATGTTATTGTCAATGCACTTATAAAAGATTTTGAAAGAATGGTAGAAATCAACAATCAATTAATGAAGGAATTAAAGGAAAACGGTTATACAATACAAATGCCTAGTGGTGTAAAACCATCTCCTTGTATAAGTGCATTTAATAAAAATCATAGCATTATGGCTAAGACTTGTACTCAAATACAAGAGTATTTAGATAAGATTGATAGTGGTTTAGGGGAAAGTAAAGGCACTTGGTAAAAACAATTTCAGGTAATTATGATGTTGATAGCTATTTAGAAAAGGTATTAAGTGGTAAACCATATAAAACATGCACAGACTTAAAAAAACTAGCAAGAATAGTTATAAGAGCATTTAAAACGGAAAAACTTTACATTGATGATGAAAAGTATAAATCTTATATAAAAATTGGTGAAGCTATGTTTGAAACGTTGTTTGATTGGCAACGTTTTTTAGTTGTATTAATGCTATGTACTTTTACAGAAGATGGACATCCACGATGGAAAGACCTTCTATGTATGATTGGTAGAGGTGGAGGAAAAGATGGTTTTATTGCATGGATTAGTCTTTGTATGGTTAGTGCAAACAATGAGATTGCTTTTTATGATGTAGATATTTGTGCAAACAATGAAGATCAAGCTATGCGACCTATCAGGGATATTAATGATTTTTTAAACAATCCTGAATATATAAACATTAATAGAAACAGCTTTTATTGGACTAAAACAATTATTAGAGGATTGCAAAATAAAGGCTATATAAAAGGACATACTAATTCACCAAAAGGAAAAGATGGTTTAAGAAGTGGTGCTGTAATTTTAAACGAGATACATCAATATGAAGAATATGAAAATATAAATGTTTTTTTTACAGGTTTAGGAAAAAAACCTCATCCTAGAACGTTTATGTTTACTACAAATGGTGATGTAAGAGATGGAGTTTTAGATCATTATTTAGCAAAAGGAGAAAGCATTTTAAATGAAGAAGTAGATGATAGAGGTTTTTTACCTTTTATTTGTAGGTTAGACAATAAAAATGAAGTGCATGATAAAAGTAATTGGGTTAAAGCTAATCCTAGTCTACCTTATCTACCTGACTTAATGATAACTATTGAGGATCAATACCATACTTGGAAACAAGACCCAATGACTTTGCCAGCATTTATGACTAAGAGGATGAATTTTCCTGAAAGTGCTAGTGAAAATGATGTTGTTGATTATGAATATATTAAAAAAACAAACAAACCTTTAGCCAATTTATATGGTAAAAGGTGCATTGTTGGTATTGACACAAGTATAAGGGGCGACTTTACGAGTGTTAGTGCAATTTTTAGAGTAGGGCAAGAAAATCATGTAATAAATCATACTTGGGTATGTGTTCAATCAAAAGATTATGCAAGAATAAAATTTAAAGGTGAATTTCCTAATTTAGTCAATCAAGGGTTAATTACTATGGTTGATGAACATGAAATATCACCTTTATTAATTGGTGAATATATACAGGAACTAAAAAGAGATTATGTTATTCAAAAGGTTGCGATTGATGATTTTAAATATTCAATTTATGAAAGAGTTTTAAGAGAATTAGGTTTTAGTAGAGAATTGAAAAATTTAAAGCTTGTTAGACCTAGTGATATAGCAAGGATTATTCCTGTTATAGAAAGCAAATTTAAAAATGAGTTGTTTGTCTGGGGTGATAACAAAATGTTGAGATGGGCGACTAACAATACAAAAGTTATTCCTTGGAAACGCAGTACAACAGGCAATAATGATTTAGGTAATAAATTATATGCAAAGAAAGAAGCTAAAAGTAGAAAGACAGACCCTTTTATGAGTTTGGTACATGCTATGACATGCGAAAGTGAACTTGTTGATTATGTACCAATTAAGGAAAGTTTAAGAAGGGTAAGGACATATTAAGGTGGTGATTAAGTGGGGCTTTGGAAAAGTTTTTTAGATATCTTATTTGAAGATGAAAACGAGGTCGATATAAGCACAGTTAAGATTTCTAGTGATTATATGACTGATTTATGGCAGTATAAAATGGCTTTACATGTAGTAAGTGAAAGAATAGGAGCAATTTTAAGCAAATGTGAAATAAAAACCATTCTTAAAGAAGATGTTACTTATGGTGATACGTGGTTTTTGCTTAATTATGAGCCTAATCCTAATCAATCAGGATGTGAATTTATGAAACAATTAGTACACCAACTTATTTTTAGTCCTAAACATGAAGCTTTAATTGTAAGAGTTAAAGTAAATGGTAAAGATAGACTATATGTAGCTACTGATTATGAAGAAAATGACATGGAATTATATGACAGAGTTTATACAAACGTTGTTATAAATACTAAAGGTGAAGGTAAAGGTTATAAATTGAGAGATATATTCACCACAGATAAAGCAATTAAAATAAAGTATGTAAATAGTGGTTTGACATATATTTATAATCAAATGAAGTCCACTTATCAAAAAATGATAAAAAATGCCTTATCAGCAGGTACTTTTACTCAAAAATATGTACTTGAACTAGATAATACAGCAGAAGCTGATCCTGATTTTAATGAACATTTACAACAACTATTAGATGAAGATTTTGAACAGTTTATAAAAGGTGAAAACGCAATATTACCTTTATATAATGGGATGAAATTAGAAAGAAAAAGCAATGCACAAGAAGTATCGCAAAATGCCTCTATTTCAAATGATAGTATAAATAAACAAAATAAAGAGATTTTAGGGCTGGTAGGACAGCCTTTTAATATTCCTTTAAGTGTTATGTTAGGAACTTATGAAGAAAATGATATGGATGATTTTTTAACTTTCTGTATTGATCCATTAGCAGATTTAATTAGTGAAGCTTTTACTAGGAAAATGTTTTCAAAAGATGAAGTTAAAAAGAAGTCATATATTCAAATGGACACTAAGAAAATTAAACACTTTGACATTTTAACTGTTTCAAATTCAATTAATAAGCTTATTTCAAGTGGAGTGTACACCATCAATGAAATTAGAGGAATACTAGATGAAAAGCCAGTTGATAGTGAAATTGGCGATGTACATTGGATTACACGCAATTATGCAATAGTAGGGGATTATATCCAAGAACAGCAAAATTATGCTGTACAAAAAGGAAAAGAAGATGAAGAAGGAGCAGATGATGAAGAATAGATTAGAGTTTAAAGCAGAAAACAAACATATTGACATCAAGATATATGGAAATATAGGGCGATCTTGGTGGGATGAAGAAGAAAAAATAGAAAACAATGTAACAAAAGTTAGTGATTTAGAGCGATTGTTAAATGAAAATAAAAATTCTAATACCATTGACATTTTTATTAATTCAACTGGTGGTAGTGTTTTTGAAGGTGTAGCAATATATAACATTTTAAAAAGGCACAAAGCATATAAAAGAGTTTTTATTGATGGTTTTGCATGCAGTATAGCAAGTGTTATTGCTATGGCTGGAAATCAAGTTATTATGCCTAAATCAAGTTTAATGATGATTCATAATGCTTGGACTATTGCTATTGGAAATGCAAAAGAATTTAGAAAGACAGCAGATGACTTAGATGTAATAAATGAACTTATTATTAATGCTTATAAAACAAAGGTAAACATTAGCGATAAAAAACTAAGAGATTTACTAGATGAAGAAAGCTATTTAAGTGCAGATGAATGTTTGAAATATGGTTTATGTACAAAAGTTGAAGAAGATGAAGAAGATACACAAAACAAAGTAGAACTTGCACTTAATGAAACGGTAAAAACGTATAGCAACAAGTTGGAACAGCTTGAAACTATAAAAAATGCAATTAAAGAACTTACAGCTAATGAAAGTGAGATTGTTGAAGTAGAGCCTGACAAAGAAACTTTAAAAGTGGAGGATGGTAAAGAAACAGAAACAATCAAAGAACTGGAAGAAGATGTAAAAGAAAACGCAAAGAAACAAGTAGAAGAAGTAAAAGACAATCTCTTAAAGAGATTTTTTAATTTGGAAGAAAAGGAGTAAGAAAAATGAATAAAGAATTATTAGCAAAAGAACTACAAGAGAGTATTCAAAACGGTGATACACAAGCATTTATAAATCAAATGGTAAAATGGGCAGAAAACGCAGAAGAAAAAATGCTAGAAAAATTTAATGCGCTACAAGGAATAACAGATGAACAAATTCTTGCTAGTAGAGGTGTATATTCATTAACAAGTGAAGAAAACACATTTTACAATAGCTTAGTTGATTCAGTGCAAAACAATGTTACTAACTTTGAGATTTCATTCCCAGTAACAACAATTAATAGAGTTTATGAAGAAATTAAAACAGAACATCCATTATTAAGCAAAATTGATTTTATTAATAATCAAGGTTTAACAGAATGGCTAATTACTAGCGATGTTTCTAAATTGGCGACTTGGGGCGACTTAGTAGATACTATAACAGCTGAAAATTCAGCTACAATTGCTAGAATCCAATTTGCACAGTTTAAATTAAGTGCATATATGCCTATTCCTAAAACAGCAGTTGAACTAGGTTTAACATGGCTTGATGTATATGTAAGAGCAATCTTAACAGAAGCAATCGCATATAAATTAGAAGATGCAATTATCAACGGTACAGGACAAAAAATGCCAGTTGGTATGATGAAAACTGTAAATATAGCAGAACAGCCATTACCAGCAGTTGATAAGACAGCTACAAAAATAACTGACTTAGGAATTAAAACATTAGGCACAATTGCAAAAGAATTAACTAATGGTGGTAAGAGAAAAGTAGGAACAATGTTAATGATTGTTAATCCTCTTGATTACTATGACAAAGTATTGCCTGCAGTAACTATGCAAACAGCTAATGGTGAATACGTACAACGTTTTGCATTGCCTGTAGATGTGGTTGAAAGTGTAGCTTGTCCAGAAGGCAAAGCTATTTTTGGAATTGCTAAAAATTATTTTGCAACATTAGGACTTGGTAAAGAAGGAAAAATTGAACACTCTGATCATTATAAATTCTTAGAGGATGTAAGAACTTATAAAACTAAATTAGTATCTTATGGAACACCAAAAGACAACGCAAGTTTTGTTGTAAGAAACATTGCAGATTTAGAAGAAGCTACATTTAAAATTGTTGATGTAACACCAACTACACCATAAAAGAAAGGTAGGGAAATATGGTTTTAACTAGTGAACAAAAAGAAACCTTGCTAGAGGAAGTTAAAGCCTTCCTTAATATCACATGGCAAGATGAACATACAGATACTAAAATTATGAATTTTATTAATAGTAGTATTTCAAGACTAAATGCTATAGCTGGTTTAGACCTTGATTATTCATTAACAGATGACACTTTAAGCAAGTATGAAAAACAAGCAAATCAAATGGGAAAAGAATTGCTGTTAGTTAGATGTTTTTATCTTAATGAAAAAGCACATGATGATTTTGAAGAAAATTACAAACGTGAATTATTATCATTGTCCAGAAAAGGTAGAGTTATTAATAGGATTAAGGAATTAGAAAATCATGCTCCATAATAATAAAACTTGGGATAATAGTAATTTAAGAGATGTGCAGAAAACATTTAATGATGGACTTGTATATGTGTATAAAGCGAAAGAAAGAACGTTGATAGAAGAAAAAGGGTATTTTCATTTCTCAAATGAAACTGTAGGAGTTAAGACTTCTTTTGATAATTATATAAATAAAGATGTTATCGAAAAAGCTATTGGAATACCAAAAATGGATGGAATTGTACCACAAGACATAGTTAAGATTGATAATGTGTTTTATAAAGTTGTAAAGACACAAAGAAAAGACAATAAGAAACCTAACTTTTTAAAAGTTTTCTTAAAAGAAGAAAAGATAAAATATGAACTTAACTAAATTAGAAACCGACTTAAAAGCATTAGGCTTTGATGTTTTTATTAATCATACAACTACAGAAGATGTGGTAGATGATACATTTATAGTTATTTTAGAAAATGGGAGTAGTAATGCTGTCTATGATGATAAAGTCTATGTAAAAGGCGATTATTATTCAGTCATTTTACATGCTTATGAAGAAAAGAAAGCAAAAGAAAGTCAATTAGAAAACTATTTTGACATTAATAATATTGTTTGGAGTAAATCACAAGGCTATATAGAGGACTTGTTTTTATTTACAACGCAATACGATTTTAAACTATGGCAATTGTAGGAAAAATTGATTTATACTCTCAATTTAAAAAATACATTGATGGTTATGAAAATGAAATTACAGAAGAATTGAGAAAGCAAGCACAAAAGACAGCTAATGAAGGTAAAGAATTAATCAGGTATACAGCACCTGAATCTTATAAAAAATATAAAACAAAAAAACATTATGTAGAAACCTTTATCGTAAAAAGAAGTAAAAAAGGGAGTACAAATGATGTGGTTTTATGGAATAGAAACTATCGTTTGTCGCATTTAATAGAAAGAAATCATAGATGGAGTAACCAATGGGGAACAAGGACAGGATGGACTAAAAAGAACGTTATTTTTCCATGGAAAAAGACAGAAGAATTTATGATTGATGATTTCTATGAAAGGGCAATTACAACTATAGAAAAAATAAATAAGAAAAGGAGTAAGAAATGAGTAAAGTAAAGTTTGGATTAAAAAACGTACACTTAGCAAAAAGAACTGTTGCGGAAGGTGTAGTATCCTATGCAACACCAGTAGCTTTTGAAGGTGCTAAATCATTAAACGCAGATCCACAAGGTGATAAAAAAGAGTTTTACTATGATGATGTTGTTTATTATTCAACACAAAGTAGAGCAGGTATGGAAGGTGAGCTTGAAGTTGCAGATGTACCTAAATCAGTTTTAATAGATTTCTTAGGGTATATAGAAGATACGCTAGGGCAATTAGTACAAACTAGTGATACAGGTGAAAGTTTTGCATTGCTATTCCAAGTAACTACAGATACACAAGCACGTAAGATGTGCTTTTTTAATTGTAGTTTTGGACAGCCAAAAGAAGAATACTCATCAATTGAACAAGATGTTGAATTACAAAATACAGTTATTCCATTAAAAGTGCATGGAGAAAATGTTGATGGAAAGCTTATTACTAAAGCACAAGCAGATTCAACGGCTACAAATTATGACACATTCTTTAATGCGGTAGCAGTACCAACATTTACCCCACCATCACCATAATTTAACAATTGAAGGAGGAAAATAATGCACAAATTAAAAATTAATGGAGTTGAATATCCTATTAAATGCACAGGAAAAACATTAAGAATTTATCAGGAAGAATTTAATTTAAATTTATTAAAATCAATGCAAGAACTTGATGTAGTTTTTGATGATTATATTGAAACTTTTAAATTATTGTATTCATTTATGAAAACAGCAAATGAGAACATTCCTGACTTTATTTCCATGTTAGATAGCATAGAAGATGTTAGGGAAATTCTTAATGATGAAAACTTAACTGAATTTATAAAAGCATTTAATAAAGATACAACACCATCAGTTTTGCCTAATGAAAAAGAGGAAAAACAGGAAAAAAAAGCGAAGAAATGACATATCACAAACTTATAATATCGTGCTTAAAGATAGGGTTATCAATGACAGAGTTTGAAACCTTAAAACTAGGCACGATTTTAAGTTTGATTAATGAATATTCAAATCAAATAAGAGAAGTAAAAACAGAAATTCAACAAGATAAAAAAGAGTATATAAGAGAAGCAACTCAAAAAGATATAGATAAATTATTTGCGTAAAAGAAAGGAGATTAAATGAATGACACAAAATCAAAATGTTAAAGGTTTACATATACCTATTAGCTTTTCTACAAATGAACTAAATAGAAGCATATCACAAGTTAGAAATTCATTTAATCAAGCAAATAAAAGCTTACGAGATGTACAGAAAGCTTTAAAACTTGATCCTAAAGGATTAAAAGGTGTAGTTAATGAAACAGGGCTTTTAGAAAAAAGTTTAAGAGAAGCACAAGTACATTATGAACTTTTAAATAGAGAATTAGCTGTTGCAGAAACAGCGGGTATAGATAAATTAGGAAAAGAATTTAGCGATATTGTATTAAAGATAGGACATGCTAAACGAGAGGTAGATAAATTTCAATTAGCATTAAATATGAAACAAAACCTTGATAAAGGTATAATTGGACACCTTGATAATGTAAGGCTTGGAATAAGCGAAATCGCTAAAGAACAAATTAAATGGGGAAATGTAGCCACTAAAAGTATTTCAGTTATGGATGTTGCATTAGGAAATCTTATTGCAAGAGGAATAGCAGGAACGATTAGAGGTTTAAAAAATATAACAAAAGAAAGCTTGAATTTGGGTATAGGGTTTGAAGAAGCAATCGCAAACTTAAAAGCTTTATATGGCGATGAAATCACTAAACAACAAATGCAAGATATTATAGATAAAGCAAAACAATTAGGACAAACAACAGTTTATAGTGCTACAGAGGTTGCAGAATCAATGCGTAGTATGGCTTTAGCTGGTTATGATAGTGTAGATACTATTAATGCTATTGAAGGTGCATTAAACTTAGCTAGTGCTTCTGGTGAAGATTTTGAAACAGTATCAAGTATTATGGTTGATGGTTTAAAAGCATTTGGTTATGGCACACATGAAGCTACTAAATTTGCCGATTCATTAGGTTTAACAGCAGTTATTACAAATGCTGATGTTAAAGATTTAGGTGAAGCACTATCTTATGTAGGTGCGGTAGCTGGTACTTTTAAATATGATGTTAATGATGTAAACGTTGCACTAGGGGCAATGGCTAGTACAGGGATTAAAGGTTCTATGGCTGGTACAGCTTTAAGACAGATGATATTAAGGCTAGCTAACAATACAAGTGGAGCATTAGACACATTTAAGTCATTAGGCGGTGAATTTTATACCGTAGAGGGTAAAGCTAGACCATTAATTGATGTTTTAAACGATTTAAGAGAAGGTATAGCTGGCTTAACAGATGAACAAAAAGCCAATGTTTTAGCTACTATTGGTGGGCAAAGAGCAATCACAGGTTTAAGTGCTATTGTTTCAATGAACGCAGAAGGTTGGGAAGATATAAGCAATCAATTGCATAATAGTGCTGGTGCTGTAGAAGCTATAGCAAAACAAAGATTAGATAATTTGGCTGGGGATATTAAGTTATTAAAGAATAATTTAGATGATGTGAAACTAGATGTTTTTGAAGAAATGAAACCATCTTTAAGAGAACTTACACAAGAAATGACAAAGTTTATTAAAAGTGGCGACATGAAAAAACTTTCAAAAGGTTTCGCAGATTTAGGTATTTCAATAAGTAAAAATTTAATAAAAGGCTTGGAGTTTACTTCTAAACATTTTGACACTTTAACAGCAAGTGCAAAAGTTTTAATTCCTACATTAATAACAGCTAAGGGTGCTTTTAGTGTTTCTAAAAACATTTTAGCTATGGCAAACGCAAGTAAAATGACAGATGTTGCGATACAAAGTTTAGGGACATCATTAGGGAAAATTGGTTTAGCTTCCGTTGCCGTTGTAGGTGGTATTGCGTTATTAAAAGCTGGGTTTGATAATTTTAATAAAAACTACCAGGAAAGTGTTCAATATATTACTGATACTACCAATGCTATTGAAAGCAATAGACAAGCGATAATTAATAATGCACAAGCCACAAAAGATAGCATAGATAAAATAAAAGCAAGTGCTGTAGTTGATAAATCTATGTTGGTTGAACTAGATAGATATGTAGATAAAAATGGGGAAATTAAACAAGGTTATCAAGAAAGAGTAGATTTTATTCTTACTGAATTAGCTGGGGCTTATGGTATTGAGTATGAAATTCTTGATGGTGCTATTCTTAAATGGGATGAATTAAAACAATCTATTAAAGAAGCAAGCGAAGCTAGAATGATAGAAGCTATCGCTACAGCTTATCAAGAAGAAATAATAGCAGGTATAGCGGAACAAGGAATAGCAAAAGAAAACCTTAATAAAGCCTATGAAAATGAATTGATTTTAATTAAACAAGTTAGAGATGATTTAGAATCAATGCAAGGAGGAAGTTATTGGACACATAGACAAGATGAATATCAACAATTTTTGAAAATGAGCTATGGTGAACAATTAAAATATGTAAAAGAATCAGAAGCTTTATGGGGAATGGCTAATAATGAATATCTAAAAATTAATGCAGAAATTGAAAATAGTCATCAAGCATTAAGAGAATCAATGGAAGCAGTTAGCAAAGCACAAGAAAATTTAAATATAGTGTTAGATGATGGATTTGATGGTTATGAAAGAATTAATTCAGTCGCAATCACTTTTAGAGAAAAAACACTTGAAGAATTAGAATTATTAGCTATAGATTATCAAAAAAGAATAACTGATATTAATAATGAGATATCTAATAACTTTGGAAAAGATAATGCTGGATTAGAAGCAGTTAAAGATGATTATATAAGAGTTTTGCAAGATATAGATGTTGAGATAGCTAGTAGAAAAGATTCAAATTTAATTATTGGTGCAGAATTGGATACTACTAACTTTTATAACACCATTGATACACTTGATTCTACAATCGCTAATAAAGGAATGATGGTAAGAAGGCAAATAATTGAAAGTGCAGAACAAGGTACAAGAGGTGCAAGTGAAACTATAGATAGAGAAAGACCTATTATAGAGAATAAAGCACAAGCTATGGGTGGTGGTTATTCTTTAAAACTTGCAGAAGGTATCAATTATAATGCTTTAGGAGTTAAATCAGCAGTTGAAATAATGAGTGAAAATGCTTTATCAGGAAATAAACTGACAGAAGCAGAAGGTATAAAAGGCGGAATTGAATATACCAGAGGAATAACAAGTGGTATAAATTCTGGGGCTTGGAGTGCTATTCAATCAGTAGTGGCTATGGCAAACGCAATGAATGTAGCATTTAGAAATACATTAGATATTCAATCTCCTAGTAAAGTTGGATATGAAAGTGCATTATGGTATCCTGCTGGAGTAGTTAATGCTATAAGAGATAGTATTCCTAATGTAGTTAATGTAACATCTCAATTTGCAAATGCAATTGATGAAACTATGTTTAATGCAAGAAAAACATCAATAAATGCTATGCAGTCCGTAGGAAAAATTAATTATGAAACTGATATCTCAAATATGTTTATAAATGCACTATCCAATCTACAATTAATTATAGAAGCATATATCGATATGGATGGGCGACCTATAGCAAATCATATTTCAAGAATACAAGGTATGCAAATCAAGAGAGGTGTAACATGATAGAAAAAAGATTAATAAGACATATACCATTAAAGCAATCTATCAAAATTACTGTGGAAGGTAATTATGTTAATCTTGATGATTATGGTGCATTGCTTGTAGGTAAAAAAACAAAAGTTAATTCACCTGATATAAAAACAGAAAAGGCTGTAAAAGCCTTTTTTCCTTATATTACAGAAATTATTGATAAGAGTGATGATCTTGAATTAACTTTTTTAATTAGCGGTTATAGTCATGATGGTATCTGGAAAAAGTTTAGAAAATTAAGCAATTTACTAAGAACTTGTACTATTGAATTTGGGAGTGAAGATTATCTTTATGAATGTATCTTAAAAGACTATGACCATAAATTTTTAAGTTGGAATGAGTTGGAAATGACAGTTAGTTTTGAAACAATGTGTTTTAGTCATGAGATGACTTACAATGTTTCAAATGGTTATGGTATGTATACAATTGATGGTGCTAAAGAAACGCCAATTAACTACAGTATTGTAGCAAAAGAAAATGTTGTTAATGCTAAATTAAATGATATCACTATAAAAAACATGAATAAAAACGATGTTTTAACAATAGATGGTTTAAAGTGCCAAGTTAAATTGAATGGCGAAAATGCAATTGATGATGTAATCATTTATGAATTTGAAAGAGCATTAGGAAAACATGTTGTAACTTATGATAATCTTGATTTAGAAGTAAAAATGAGTTATAGGGCAAGGTGGTAATATGAAAATAAATAATGTGTTTTTTAATGGTGATTATTCTATTGAACACCTTGACAATGGTTTAAAGACTCTTTCTTTTAAAATATATACAAATGATATTGCATATAATGAATGTATTCCTGAAACGATAGTTGAAGATACATTATTTTATAAAATTAAGTCGGTAGATGATAATGGTATGTATTTAATTGTAGATTGTGAATTAAATTTAAATACATTTAAAGAAACTAAACAAAAGACTAGAAAGTTTGAAAATTTAACTTTATTAGAAGTATTAAATATGGTAAAGAAAGACTATACATTGATAGGTACTTTTAAAGAAGAAAGAAAAACTTTTGAAGTAAATAATAGTAGTAAATACGATGTGATTATGGAAGCACAAAAACAATATGGTGCTTTTTTTGAATTTGATAATAAAGCAAAAACTATAACTATACAATATCAAGATGAAATAGAATATAGAGGTTTGTATATTACAGAACAGTTGAATATTATTAGTACAGATAATCAAAGTGATACTTATGAATTTTTTACAAGGATATATGCACTTGGCAAAGATGATATTACTTTTGCAAGTGTTAATGAAGGAAAAGATTATGTAGAAGATTTTAGTTATAGTAATGAATTAATAAGTGGGATTATTGTTGATACAACTATTAGTGATCCTAATACATTATTAAATTTAGCTACAAATACATTAGCAGAAAAAAGCAAACCATGTGAAAGTTATACGTTTCAAGTTTTTAATTTATCTAAATTAAGTAAAGATGACTATTCACTTAAAGATGTAAAGGTAAATGACATTGTTAAATATATTGATAGAAAAAGAAAAAGGGAAGTCTATCACAGAGTAGTTAAATATAAAGAATTTCCTAACAATCCAAGTAAAGATGAAATCACGCTTGGAAATAACAAATCAACAAGTGTAGCAAGCACTATTCTTAATGCTACTAACATTACTAATGTTACCTTTAGTAATTTAGATGTATATGATAGAGCAGTTTTATATACAAATGATGTAATAAGAGCATTTAAAGAAAATGGTTATATTTATCAAACTGGAAATGAAATATATATACTTGATAAGCTACCTAAAGAAGAAGCTACAAATGTAATTAGGTTTAATAAAGATGGAATTTCATTTAGTAGTAGTTTTAATGGAGTATATACAAAGGGTTATACAGGAACAATGCCAATTAATAATAAAACAGCCACTTTTGAAAGTGGTATTTTAAAAACTTATGTATAGGAGGTTGAAAATTAAATGTTAATAACACAAGTTAATAGAACAATTACAAGTGATTTTACTGAATTAGAAAGTCAATATAGTAGTAATACAGTTATTATTGATGTTGATTTTACTGATACTACTTTTGATGGTTATACAAAATATGCAAGTATTAAAATTAAAACCTTTAGTACATATAATTATCATATTCCAATAGAAAATAATCAAATAAAACTACCAGCAGTAGCTTTAAATTATGCTGGTGTAATTACATTGTCAATTTATGGTATTAAAGCAGCAGAAGAAGAAACTATAACAACAAATATTGTTACATTGAATGTTGTTGCAAGTAATCCTACAGGTGAACAAGCTACACCAATTAGCGATGACTGGGTAACAATTATGCAACAATATGTTAATGCTGAAATAATAAGATTAGGCGGGAATATAGCACCTAGTATAAATGAAGAAACAAATAATTGGTGGATAGGTGAGTATGATACAGGTATTAGAGCAAAAGGTGATGTTTGTACAATAGATCCTATTACAAAAAATTGGTTAATAAACGGAATAGATACAGGAGTTTTAGCACAAGGTACAGCAGATGTACCTATTGCAACACAATATATTTTAGGAGGTATAAAAGTAGGGAATACTTTAAAAGCTGGTACAGATGGCACTTTAAATGTTAAAGAGCCAACACTAGTAAATGTTACATTACTAGCAACTGATTGGGATGGGGTAAAGCCTTATACTTATTCATTAAGTGTAACTGGAGTAACAACTACATCTAACCAAGAAATAATACCAGCTACTAATATCACAGAAGAACAATTTGATATGTTTTCTAGTGCTAAGGTAATTGGTTATTCACAAGATACTGACTTAATCATTTTGAAAGCACTAGGCGATAAACCAACTGTAGATATACCAATAACAGTTATGTTAAGAGGTGAGAAATAATGAAGAACTTTGAAAAATATATAGAATACTTAGGTTTAATCATTAAGAAAAACATAAGTATTATAAATGTACCAATATATTTATATGGAAAAGTAAGAAACATGAATGCTGATGAATTATCAGCTTTTTTAGTTGATGAGTACACAGTTGATTTAGCACCTAAAAGACTGACTGTAGGGCAATGTAAAGAGTTAGAATACATGCTTAAAAGAGGTGCTACAATAATTCATTTTGAAAATGGTAATTGGTATGCAGGTGATTTAGCCTTGATTGAAGAATATGACAAACTAGATAATACTTTAAATTATGATATTGCATACCTTTTAGATAATGATAGAGAAGGATTACTAGAGGCAGAAAGTATTAAGTTTGATAGCAAGAAACGTAACTATATTGAGCTTGATTACTACTCTAATCAGGACACTAACTATGAATTTAAATTTAAAGTAGATGACTTAAATCAAATCTATAAGAAAGTGTTGATTGGTACAAGAAATGCAGATAGACAAAACAGTTTATTGTTTCAGCTTTTAGAAAGTGGAGATTTAAGAACTGTAGTAGGAACTAAAGGAACTCTATTCACATTTAATCAAAGTGATATGGTTGGACTTCCAGTAATTGTTAAATCAGTTGATAAGGTGCTAACAATTCAACTTGGAAATGCAGAACCTTTAACTTTAGGTGAAATAGGTTTTAATGAGTTTACTAGCGATTTAAAGCTTATCTTTGGTGCTTTAAGAACTGGAGAAGCTATATCATCATATTGTGATTTAGAATTGCACTATTTAAAAGTATGGGATAGCCAAAAATCAATATCACTTAAACCGATTCAAGTTGTTAGAGATAATAAAGTTGTAACTGTATTATATGATGAAGTCAACAAGGTTGAATATGAATTGAAGGAGAATATTTAATGAGTACTTTAATTAGAGGTTTTGGTGGAAGTGGTAAAAAAGATATCTTAGTTGTAGAAGTAAAAACAAAAGGAAAAACAGCGTTTGATGCTTCTATTTGGATAAGAAAATACCTTTATAATGACAAATACGAGTTAAAGAATTTTGAAGAAACGTATAGAC
>JGI24710J26742_10002568_pt1 | contig 15938 bp, 13 predicted proteins | sample BioPla2DNA2_FD_26742 | JGI IMG/M metagenome (IMG submission 26742) | reverse complement strand
GGGCGCTTCACGTGCGGTAAGTCATGACGGCAAAACGCGCGAATCTCGGCGGGGAGCCCTGTGAGGTAGAGACGATCGCCTGCCTTCAACACAACATCGCCTCTTGGGATCATGACGCTGTCATTGCGCTCGATGATGCCTATCAGAACATTGCCGTGCTGGCGGCCGATTTCCTTGAGACTCATTCCGTCATAGATCGAGTTTTCAGGAAGTTCGACATCGACAATGTAAAGGCGACCGTCATTGAAGCTATCTACACCGAGTGCGTGAGGAAAATGCATCATGTTTTCGATGGCGCGTGCCGCCACGAAGTCGGGGTTGATCATCAGATTGATGCCGAGAGATTCGCGAAGGAAGTTCATCTGAAGCGAGTACTCCGGGCTTCGAACGCGGGCGACAACGTATCGTGCGCCAATTTTCTTCGCCGTGATAGCGGCAATAATATTGACTTCGTCATCCGGCGTGACAGCGATGAAAATATCGCACGTAGCGACACCGGCTTCCAGCTGAATCTCAAGCAGGGCGCCGTTGCCGACAACGCCGGAAAGATCTGCGGCATTTACCATTTGCTCGATGCGCTTCGTACTCGTGTCTATGACGGCGACGTGGTGGTCTTCTGCGCATAAATCACGGCACAGCGTCTCGCCTAGCTTTCCTGCACCGCACACGACTATATCCATTCGACGGATCCTCCGCTTTCCGGCATGACCGATAACCGACAGTGTTTTGAGCATGTAGCAAACTTGACTTGCGTCGGATCGGATTTCTATTATTCATATTACCGCAAAAAGAAAGCGGATCCTATATGGCAGATTGGAGTGTCTTTTAGCGTGTCATAGGGTTTATTAATGGACAGAATCATTATTGTCCTCTAAAATCAGAAGACCGTATGATACGGTGATTTCCCGTAAAAGGTAGATGTCATGGCAGAAAAACAAAACGACGAACGAGAAAAAGAAGAACAAAAACAAGACCAAGAACTCGAGGTTCAGCGTCAGCTGCCCAATGCTTTGAAATTTCGGAAGACGACGCGACGCCGCACTCATCGTCCTGCACGGACGGACGGTACGCTGCCGTTGATCCCGATGCGCGGACTGGTGGTCTATCCAGGTGTTTTGCTTTCCTTTGACGTCGGCCGTGAACAATCGATCGCTGCACTTCGAACAGCTATGGACGGTCGCCACGAACTAATTTTGGCCGGTCAGAAAAATCTCGATGCTGAGTGGCCGGCAGCATCAAAAATTCACAAAATTGGTACGCGCGCGTTCGTACGTCAGATCTTAGAGGTCTCCGGAAGCGCTCTAAAAATTCTTGTTTACGGGCTTGAGCGTGTGAAAATCGACACCATTATTGATCGCGGACAGCATTATGAGGCACGCTATCACGCCCTCGACGGTTCCGTCACTGAAAAAACGCCTGAGCTCAATGCTTCAATGCGCCTTTTGGTCGAACTTTTTCAACAGTACGCAGCTATTACAGAGCGTGTTCCGCCGCCGGTCGTTGCGATGATTCGAAATGAAGATGATCCGGGGCATGCCGCTGATGTCGTCGCAGGGCAGCTGTCGATTCAATTTGAAGAACAGCAAAAAATATTGGAGACAGTGCCCGTTCTGAAGCGCATTCGCCTCGTCCTTAGTATTCTCCACCGCGAGATCCAGCTCGCTGAGCTCGAAACGCGTATAGCGAACGAAGTGCAAACGCAGCTTGACAAAAATCAGCGCGAATATTACCTGCGCGAACAGATTCGTGTGATTCAAGAAGAACTCGGTGAAGAAGGCGGTGCCGGTCGTGATATGGACTCACTCCGAGAACGGCTTGAGAAATCGGGGGTTCCGGACGATGAGAAACCTAGAGTTGAAAAGGAAATCAACCGATTGGAAAACATGCCGCCTCATTTTCCCGAGTATACAACGCAGTTGACATGGGTTGAGACGCTTTTAGAGTTGCCGTTCGGCAAGCGCACTGCAGAACGCCACAATCTCGCGCGCGCGCGCCGCATTCTCGATCGCGACCATTACGGCATGGAAAAAGTGAAAGTGCGCGTTATGGAATATCTTGCGGTGCGAAAGCTTTTGGTCGAACAACAAGGAGACGCACCGATCCGCGGGCCGATTCTTTGCTTCGTCGGGCCTCCCGGAACGGGAAAAACCTCTATCGCAAAAGCCATCGCAGAGTCTTTGGGCCGACGTTATTTCCGCTTGTCTTTAGGAGGTATGCGCGACGAAGCCGAAATCCGCGGACACCGTCGAACATATGTCGGGGCGATGCCNGGCCGCATTATCCAAGCGATCCGCCATGTAGGTACCGANAACCCTCTGATTCTGCTGGATGAAGTGGATAAAATCGGCAATGATTTTCGTGGCGATCCTGCCTCGGCATTGCTTGAAGTTTTGGATCCCGAACAGAACAATTCGTTTCAAGATCATTACGTCGAAATTCCTTACGATTTGTCGCAAGTGCTGTTCATTACAACGGCTAATACCATCGACACGATTCCGCCTGCATTATATGACAGGATGGAAGCCATTGAAGTTCCGGGCTATACCGAAGCGGATAAAATTGAGATAGGTATGCGCCACTTGCTGCCGCGTGCTCGTAAAGAACACGGTCTCGCCGGTGCGGATCTCGGTGTAACGCGTGCCGGCATGGCGGAGATCATCCGATCGTACACCGCGGAGTCCGGCGTACGGCAGCTCGAACGTGAGCTGGCGCGGCTTTGCCGCTGTGTGGCGATGGTTATCGCCGAGAACGAAGAGACAGGCACGTCGAAAAAGAAAAGACTTATTGTCGGCAAGACAAAAGTAGAGTCCTTCTTAGGAAAGCCGAAATATTTTTATGATATGGCCGATAAGGAAGATCAAATCGGTGTTGCGACAGGTCTGGCATGGACGTGGGCAGGCGGTGATACGCTCACGATTGAGGTGAACGTCATGCCGGGCACCGGGAAACTCAAACTCACAGGGCAGCTCGGCGATGTGATGAAAGAATCGGCTGAGGCTGCTTTGACCTATATTTTGAGCCGTTCAGAAGTACTTGGGATCGACGGCGCATCCATGAAGGAGAGCGATATTCATATTCATGTTCCGGAAGGCGCCATTCCGAAAGATGGCCCATCTGCCGGTATAACACTTGCGACGGCGCTCGCTTCGGCGCTTACCGGTCGCCCCGTCCGCCACGATATTGCGATGACGGGAGAGATTACACTTCGCGGACGCGTACTGCCGATAGGCGGGCTTAAGGAAAAATCGGTCGCAGCCCATCGCGCCGGTATCAGGAAAGTGCTCATTCCGGAGAAAAACGTGCGTGACATCGACGATGTGCCTGCATCAGTGCGCAAAGATCTCACATTCATCCCTGTCACGACGATGGATCAGGTGCTCCAAAAGGCGCTCGTTCTTCCGTCTCCAAAGACATCGCCTTCTTTGCAAGACACGCCGCTTTGAAACACAATTGAACACAATAAGATAGAAGCCGATCCCCGAGTTGTCGGATGATTTTCCGGAGAACAGGGGATCTTTTTGTGCATTGGATTGATGTAACACGCGGTCTCGCTGCTGTGATTCAGCTAAAGCGATTGACTTTCTAAAACAACTCGACCTATAATTACGATCACAGGATCTTGCGAGGCATCAGTATGTTTTGTAATCAGCTGTGTACGTAAGAACCGAAACAGATGGCGTTTCCCTCGTTATCAGAGGGAAGTCACGGCCATTACTAAGATGCTGGAAAGACGATTGTTTCGTCTCAATGTTGCGTAATAGTTGTTACAAGGGAGCCTCGTCATTTGCAACAATGCGTTTTGCCCCGATACTGCAGGGCGCTCATGTCCAAGAGGCGTCTTAAGACATTTGAAAACACTGATTTTCGCAACAAAAGCGTCCAGCACAAGGATTTCATAATACGGAGGAGGAATGAATGATGAAAAAATGGACTGCCATAATATTGGCTTTGTTGTTGGTTCTTGCCGCGATAGCCGGTTGCCAGCCGGAAGAAACTAAGCCGACTGACCCAGTGGTGCCGACAGGAACGGAGAGCGTTCAAACGAATGCGCCTGTCGAGACAACCCCGGATGAAACGGATGCGCCGAAGGAGTCCGTGGAGCTGGTGGTTTTTGCCGCTGCCTCGATGACAGAGACGCTGACGGAACTTGCCAACAACTATATGAGCGAAAATGAAAACGTCAAGATCATCATGACGTTTGATTCTTCAGGCACCCTGAAAAAGCAAATTGAAGAAGGCGCCATCTGCGACATTTTCCTTTCTGCTGCGCAGAAGCAAATGGATGCGCTTGATTCTGCAGCGCCGGCGGAGAAAAATCCGGACGGCCTCGATTTTGTGCTTCAGGGATCGCGTTTTAACATCCTTGAAAACAAAGTTGCGTTGGCAGTGCCAGACGGCAATCCTAAAGAAATCAAGTCGTATGAAGATTTGAAAGACAAGCTGATTGCAGGCGGTATTCTCCTTTGCATGGGAAATGCTGATGTGCCGGTCGGGCAATACACGAGTAAGATTTTGAAGTATTTTGAGCTCGATGAGGAAGCGCTTGCGCGTGACGGAAAGATTACCTATGCTTCAAACGTCAAGGAAGTGACGTCTCAGGTTAAGGAAGGCGCTGTCGATTGTGGCATAATCTACCAGACAGATGCCAAGTCGGCCGAGCTCGACGTTGTGGACACTGCCACTGCAGAGATGTGCGGACAAGTTATTTACCCTGTCGCCGTGATGAAGGAGTCAAAGAATCAGGAAGCGGCGAAAGCGTTCTTGGAGTTCCTCAAAAGCGATGCTGCCGATGCTGTCTTTGAAGCGGTCGGCTTCACGCCTATAGGGTAAAAAATAAAAGGCATAAAGGCATAATGAACTTAAGGGAAACCGCCAACGGTATCTCAGGCGGTTTCCCTCGTCGTTCGTTCTTCGAGACAAAACTAGAGAATAAAAAGAGATCTAAGAGGAAACAACCGGCTATCCGCCGGAGACATTCCTCTCTGGACAGGAGCAGTACATGGATCTTTATCCACTGTGGAACTCTCTGCGAATTGCAGGAATCAGTACAGTCATCATTTTCTTTCTTGGGATCTTCTCCGCTTATTACATCGCTAAAGCGCCACGCATCATAAAAGGTATTCTAGATGTTATTTTGACGCTACCGCTTGTGTTGCCGCCGACGGTTGTCGGTTATATCCTGCTTCGACTTCTTGGACCCCGCCGCCCAATCGGCGCTTGGTTTTTGGAATATTTCGATATTCGCCTGACGATGACGTGGTGGTCGTCCATTTTTGCGACGACCGTCGTCATCTTTCCTTTAATGTATAGAACAGCGCGCGGCGCTTTCGAAGCGTTCGATGAAACGCTTGCGTATTCCGGAAAGTCGATTGGCCTTTCCAACACCTATATTTTCTGGCGAATTCGGATGCCGTATTGCCGACAAGGTATTCTTGCCGGAACGGTTCTTGCGTTCGCGCGCGCTCTCGGTGAGTATGGGGCGACGAGCATGATCTCAGGTTATACGCCCGGGCATACAGCGACGATCTCAACGACGGTATATCAATTATGGCGAACGGACAACGATGCGCTCGCAACAAAGTGGGTGCTCATAAACATCGCGATTTCGTCCATCGTTCTCCTCGCAGTGAACATGCTGGAGCGTAAGACGCACGGTGCGATCGCCGCGAAAACGGTAAAGGACGCATAGCATGTCAGTTTTTGTTGATATCGAGAAAAAACTGGGTTCCTTTCACCTTAGGGCAACGTTTGAGGCCGATGACGAGGTTCTTGCGTTGCTTGGCGCCTCCGGATGTGGGAAGAGCATGACGCTCAAATGCATTGCTGGCATTGTTAAGCCTGATCGCGGCAGGATTGTCGTCGACGACGAGGTCCTTTATGATTCCGAAAAAAGAATCAATTTGTCACCGCAAGAACGCCACACGGGGCTTATGTTTCAAAATTACGCTCTTTTCCCGAACATGAGCGTTCTAGACAACATACGTGCAGGTACGCGGCGTGAGCGCAAGACAGAGTCAAGGTCGACGCGGGAAGATCGTGTGCGCAAGGTCATGGAAACCTTCGGTCTGCTTCCTCTCGCTCGTCACCTGCCTTCACAACTTTCCGGCGGTCAACAGCAACGAACGGCGTTAGCGCGAATTTTAGTTTCGCGTCCATCCATTCTGCTGCTCGATGAGCCGTTTTCCGCTCTGGACAGCCATTTGCGTTTTCGCTTGGAGCGGGAAGTCCACGAAGTAATGGAAGAGTTTGGGAAATCTGTCATCCTTGTTTCGCACAATCGAGATGAAGTTTATCGTCTTGCCGATAAGATTGCCGTCATGGATAACGGCAAAATTGTGGCTTGCGGCGACAAGAAGGACGTCTTTCACAATCCTAAGACGCGTCACGCAGCGATCATGACAGGATGTAAGAATATTTCAAAATATCGTACGCTTCCGGATGGGCGCATAGAGGCTATCGACTGGGGGCTTGCGCTCCAAGCGCCTCAAAAAACGTCTGCAGAAGGGTATCTTGGTATCCGCATGCACGGGATCTGCGAAGGTGAAGGACAAACGGGCAACGTCTTTCTCTTCGACGTTATTGAAGAAGTAGAAAACCCGTTTTCTTTTACGATCATGCTGCAGCCGGAAGGAGAAACCGATACGCGTCCTATTGGCTGGGAACTGACAAAAGAAGACTGGCTTCGTCTTCGCGCTCCAAAAGTGAGAGTGAAGTTTCCCGACGATGAACTGCTGATTTTGGATAATTGAGAAGAGGAACCATGACTTCAACTTCTTGTCCTGCTGCGAATTGTTAGATTATTGGAAAAGCGATTCCTTTGACGGCCAAGGGTTAAATGGTGCCAGAGAATATGTGCAAGTATTCTAAGGAAAGTGCTGAAAAAACCGGCAAGATTGCGAAAGGATAGACGAGAATACGTGCAAGTAAGCTGCAATAGACAAGTATTTTTGCCTTAGAACGGCGCGAGAACATACTTTTAAGGAGAAGCAAACGAATGAAAAAACTGAACGTGGAAGATGCCATAGGCGAAACGATATGCCACGACGTCACCGCGATGCGTGAAGGGTTTAAGGGACCTCTCTTCAAACGAGGACATGTGATCCGGGAAGAGGACATACCTCGCCTCCTTGACGTCGGCAAACGCACGATTTTTGTGTGGGAAGAGCACGCCGGAGAAATCCACGAAGAGGATGCTGCGCTTCGTATGGCGGCGATGGCGCCGGTCGATCAAGCGCATTATACTGAGCCTTCTGAAGGAAAAGTACAGCTCATTGCTGATGCGCGGGGCATGTTTCGCGTCGATACGAAACTCCTTTCGGAGCTCAACCGCATTGGCGATATCACGATTACGACGCTCCCCGACCATTATCCTGTTGAAAAAGGCATGCGACTCGTGTCGATGCGCATCGTTCCGCTCGTGACGAAAGAAAAACAGATTGTCGAAGCCGAAACGCTATGCCGCAATCGAAAACTTTTTGATCTTCGTCCCTATCGTCCCATGAAAGTTGCTGCCGTCATCACCGGCTACGAGATTTACAGCGGCCGTATCAAAGATCGATTTGAGCCGGTCATTCGCGCGAAGATGAAGAATTACCCGAGCGAGATCCTTGGCGTCACCATCTGTGACGATGATCTCGACATGATTGTCAACGCTGCGCAAAACTATATTGATCAGAGCGTTGACTTGTTATTTTTTACCGGAGGGATGTCGGTGGATCCGGATGATTTGACACCTGCTGCCATTCGCCGGCTCGGCGCGGACATCATCACACATGGCGTGCCGTCGCAACCGGGCAACATGACACTCATCGCCTACCGCGACGACGTCGCAATTATGGGCATACCTGGCGCAGCCGTCAGTCTGCCTGTGACTATTTTTGACGTCCTGTTGCCGCAAATGTTTACCGGTGATCGCCTTACACATGAAGAACTCCTTAACCTCGGAGAAGGAGGGCTTTGCCAGCAATGCGAACGGTGCCATTTCCCGAACTGTACGTTCGGGCGTTATTAGCCACTTTTCGAACTGTACGTTCAGCCGTTATTAGGATAGATATCATTGAATGGCATTATGAGAACATGATTGCAGCATGAACGCTTGATGCCATCTCCAGAATAAAAAGAGATTATCGCAGATTATCGCTCGCGTTAAAGAGAAAATAATGCATGGCAGGATCAGACGGGCAAACGTCGCGAAAGTTGTACTCCTTCCAAAAGGGTGCACTCGCGATTTTGGACAGGCAGAAAGCTGCCGAAAACCGAACGATTACTTTCAGTGAACGGTTGCGACTGATAGCTTTAAGCAGGGGAAGACGTTAACGAAGGCTGATTCCCAGAGCCTCTTCCAGTTCCGGCAGACGACCCCGATTATTGTTGAGCTGGTTACACGCCTGAAAGAGCTGTGGACCGGGTGCTGTATTGGCTTCTATGATCAGCGGGCCTTCTTCGGTAACGGCGACATCCCAGCCAATCCAATGGCTCGCGCAACGCTCTGCCGCCTCAAGACATAGATCGACCGACTCCTTGAAAAAGGGGAACTTGAAACCTTTGAATACAAATCCTGTCAACGGATTCTCCGGAAAGATTTGCGCCTCCGGATAATAAGTGAAGTAATCGTAAATCACCGTTCCGTCTGTATCCAGCAATGTGTACGCGCCGCCTTGCGAAGCGTTGTCGAGCGTGCCTCCAGTGACAGAAATGCGCGAAACGTTGAACGGAACGCTGAGAGTGCCGTCGACGTGTCGGGCGGTGAACACCCGTAATGTATTGACGGAACTTTCCGACAGTTTTGAGACTTCAGGGTGCTGTTTAATAGGTTCTTCAACGATCTCGCGGCCTATTTCGCGAAGATGGAGATACAATGCTTCGTCCGACAAATCACCAAAATCGCTCCTACATTTCTTCGACACGTCATCTCCTCCCGTGCCGCGAGGCGCCTTTATGAAGAAGCTGTCGTGTTTCTCTAAAAAAGACGAGAATGCAGAAAGCGTGTCGACGCGAAGATCGAGAGCGTCGATGTGACGAAAGTCACTGAAATGCCGAATGAAGGAGCCTTTGTCTCCAAAGAAGGCCATCTCTTCTTTTGATACGCCTCGCTTCTCCGTAATGATCGGGTAATGGCGATACACNCAAACAAAAGATTCGCGGTATTCTCGACTGCGGTTCTCGGCAAAGTTNTAAGCAAAGTACTCGACGTAGTTATACTTTTCTACGTAACAGATCGCAAGATCAATGAGCAACGAAAGATAGGGGCGCTTGGACTTGCGACGTGCCTGTTTTATTAGGGGGATGAGTTTATTCCAGTTCATTGATGGTGATCCTCTCTTTGAAAGAAGATTTTATCACAGATATGGTACATTGTTTTTTGAGCGACACGAATGAAAAATGCAGTGTTGTTTCGTACAAAAGATTTTTGTTTTTTAAGCACATGCGTGAAGGGAGCTGTCATGAAAGACTGCAATTGTAAGCATGATAAAAACGAAGAAGATGCTGCAACGGTGCATAATCAGGATCGAACAGACCGCGTAGGCGCATCAGGCTACACCGCTGCCGTGATTACTGTCAGCGATAAGGCAGCGCGCGGCGAACGCGAGGATACGAGCGGACCGGCAGTATCGCGTATCCTCTCTGAGAACGGCTGGAACGTGATTTATGAAAGCATTGTGCCCGACGATGCGGACCGTATTTGCAAAGAGTTGACTGATTGTGCAGACAAACTCGGCGCCGCGTTGATTCTGACGAGCGGCGGCACCGGGTTTTCTCCGCGCGATGTTACTCCGGAGGCGACGATGGCTGTTGTTGAGCGTGTGGTGCCCGGTATTCCGGAAGCGATGCGCGCCGCCAGCATGAAAATAACGCCGCATGGCTGTCTCTCGCGCGTTGTAGCAGGTATCAGAAAGGCGTCCCTGATCGTTAATCTTCCCGGAAGCGAGAAGGCCGCTCGAGAAAATCTTATGTCCGTTATCCGGCCGATCCGTCATGGGGTAGACATGTTGCGCTCCGACGGCTCCGCTGATTGCGGTGCGCCGACGGCACGGATCATTGCCGTATGTATCAGCGAGAAGAAGGGAGAACAAAAACACGCTGTCGATGAAGTGTCTTTGGTTGTAGAACACGGCATTGAAGGTGACGCGCACGCCGGCAAATGGCACCGACAGGTCAGCCTTCTCGGCGAAGAAAGTGTCGCAAAACTTCAAGAGCGTATCGATTTTAAACTAAAGCCGGGTGATTTTGCTGAAAACATACTCACTCGCGGACTCGTGCTCTACGAACTTCCCGTCGGAACACGTCTGATGGTTGGAAGTGCGCTCTGCGAAGTGACCCAGATCGGCAAAGCGTGTCATGAAGACTGTGCGATCCGCAAAGCGGCAGGTGATTGTGTTATGCCGCGCGAGGGCATATTCGTCAAGGTCTTGAAGGACGGTAAAGCTCGTGCGGGCGACAGCGTTCGCATCGTATCAAGACCTACGGAACACACTTCTCTTTTTTGACAAGCAATACGATCGACAGAAGACATTTTTATTTTGATCAGCAAGACGACGTTTGACCGGCAGTGATTGCTTTTCTCGGTTGATCTGGGAACAGACATTTGTCGGTGTCGTCTATTTTTGATCGATTAACGAGACGACTCATTAGCGGATGTTTGTGTTTTGCCGATCACAAGGGTATTGTTGCGACTTTGTGAAGCTCCTCCTCTTCAATAGTCAATGACATCACGACCATTTCTGCGACTTAGTGAAGCACTCTTTTTTTGATCAGCAAATGAACTGTTCAGCTGGACGAATTGCTGAGGATTGCCCGTGCTTGTGCCGGGTTATTCACGATGATTGCCGTGGCTTTTTGACGGGAGGCGGTACGGTACTGCCGTTCGGTTGTTGCCGTCCAGTAGCGTACGGCAAACCCGCGGCGCAGGAGTGTTCGCGTGAACCCCGGACGATAAACATTATAAATGTGCGGATGAATGGCGTCGATGTTGTGTTCTTCCGCACATTGGAGATCAACACGTGTAGGCCTTTTTACAAGAAAGCCGCAACGTAAATCCGGCGCCAGTTTTTTCATGTAGATGACGCTCTCGAGAGAAAAAGAAGATACGATGATGCGGTGACGCATCTTGCGGGCATCGATTAAGCGCAAAACATCTTCTTCGAGACCCGGTATCGGGACAGCGCTATTTTTAAGTTCGATATTAACGTCAAGTGTTGTCGTCAAAATCCAATTCAGCACTTCATCCAAGGCAGGCACTTGTTGCGGTTCATGCTCAGGAGAATACGCCGCAATGTTTAAAGCACGAAGTTCATCCAACGTCAGATCTTTTACCCATAGCGGTTGGCCGGATAGGCGCTCAAGATTTTCGTCATGCACGACGACTACTTTTCCGTCGCGTGTACGCTGAACATCAAGCTCAATTCCGTCAGCTCCTGCTTTTTCAGACTCGTAAAACGCTAACATCGTATTTTCAGGATAGACGTCGGATGCGCCGCGGTGCGCAAAGATTTTGATCGCGCAAGAATCCTTGTGCTGTGTCATAGCGATGCTCTCCAAGCAAACCCGGCGCAAGCTTTCAAAGATAAATTCCGGCGCCGCGTCATAGCAAAAATCTCAGCGCGATAAGGAAACACTAGGAAACGCTTAAAAGTGGAGAGAGTCCGATGTTGTGTTATGGCAGGACTCTCCTCTTTTATGATATCCTTCAATGCTTTTCCCATATTTCAAGAGGCATTCTAAGAAGACTCTCCGATCGTTTCAGACGGAACTTTTGCTTCGCCGTGACGAACGAAAATCGTTGCCAGAAGCGCTAGGGCGAAGAATATAACGGCGTAGGGAAAGAGAGCGTTGTAATTTTTTGTAAGGTCGCGAATCCATCCAAACAGAATCGGGCTAATGATTGATGCTGAGAAGGAAAAGAAGTAATAATAGCCAGTGAACCGTCCGATTTGGTCGATTGATGCAAGTTCCACAACCATGGGAAGGGAGTTGATATTGACACAGGCCCATCCAAATCCGGCACAGGCAAGCAGTGCCAGTACGATATATTTTTTAAGGGCAAGCGATCCCGCGGCCAAAATGTCAACGCCAAAAGCCGTCAGCAATGGATTAATAAAAACCATGGGGGCAAGGAAGAGCAACAGCATGATCAAGCCGAGGATGATCGTCTTTTTGCGTCCCAAACGGCCGGCGATGATGCCCGCCGGAACGGCAAAGATCACAAAAGTTAGAGAGAAAGCGGTCAGCATCATGGTGGCGGTGCCGTTATCGACGTGAAGCGTATTTGTCGCAAAAAGTGTAAAAAAGGTTTCGATTGCATTGTAGGCGCAGAACCAGAAGAAAATGGCCGAGAGCAAGAGTAGAAGACTGCGGCGTTCCGGAGGTGTAAGCTTCCTATTAATGACGGTCTTTTTCTTCTTCGCGTCATCGTCTTCTTCGACGTCAAGGGAGGCCATAAATTCTTTTGCGGTAAGGCGACGACCAATACTTTCTCGTTGCGCGCGCCGCCAAGCTTCCGCGACCGGCTCGCGCACGAACAACATAAGACAGACCAACGAGATGATCATGATAAGAGAGCCCATGCCGAAAGCCATTCTTCCCGAAGGATCAAAAGTAGTGGTGAGTTTACCGCCTATCAAGAAGGCGATGATCGCGCCGATCCCGCCCATCAGGTTGATGACGCCGTTCGCTTTGCTACGAAGGGGGCGTGGGGTTACGTCTGGCATCAGTGCGATAACAGGAGACCTCCAAAGTGCCATCAGCAGGTTAAAGCAGATGATGAACGTCATCATGATGGCCAACGATTTTGCCCAAGGGATCAGGAAGAAAAACAGAGCAGAGAGCGGAAGGCCAACCATAATCCAAGGCATCCGACGGCCAAAGCGCGTAAACGTTCGATCGCTGAACGCGCCGACCAACGGTTGAAAAACGATNCCAAAGAAATTGTCGATCGTCATGATAGTGCCGATGACGGTTGTTGTTAGAGCGAACCGNTGCTCAAGCAGTAAGGGCACGAGCGAATTGTAAAGGCTCCAAGCAAGAGAACTTGCAAGAAAACCGAAGCCGATCAGTGTCGTTTTCTTATAGTCAAGCCGTTCGGTTTTATGGGTCATACGTATTCCTCCCTATCCTCTTAACAGGTCTCGCTTGTCCCTTTCATATTCATATGTAGGACTGCGCCTGCTTTTTGATGTCTCCAATTTCTTATCCTGGTGATCGCCTGTTTCATCGGATTAAGTCCGCTACTTTATACGTCTCAGCTTTCTATCCTAGTGATTGTCTGTTTCATCGGATTAAGTCCGCTACTTTATACGTCTCAGCTTTCTATATCAATGATCGCCTGTTTCAAACGGTCGGATTAAGCCTGAAAGTCCTTATTATGTTTTCTCAATATCATTCTGTTTTCTCTATATCTGTGCCCGTTCCTTCATTAGCAACGCGCAAACTGTTGATGCCGTTGTTTTATTTAACAACCGTCTCGCTCTCTCTTGTCACGGTCACGGCGTATGCACACGTTTAGCGATAGTAGTACGCGCTTTGCCGCAAGTGTCGTAGCCTTAAAGATTTATCATGGCGGTTCGATAGATGAACAACTCCATTATGATGGCAAGCGCTGCAAAGATAACTGCCGTCAAAACGCGCAAAATGGCTATTTGAATCGTCAACTTTTTCTGTGAACGCTCGATCAAGTAAAACACGTAATGCAGAACCACATTGGCGACAAACCACGCGGCGGGAATGAGAAAAAGCTCCCATCTTGAACCCGGTTTTTCCATCTCTACAAAGGGATAAACACGTGAAGGCAAACTTTCCGGCATGAGAAAAAAGAGAGGAATCGCTGTAACAAAGGGCGCAATGGCAAAAAACCAGAAAATCGCGTAAATAAAATTGCGATCGATTATGGTCTCAGGACGAATCTGCTTAATCTGTTGCCGAATCTTCATCCATTCCCTCCTAGCAAAGATTATACCGCAAGCTCAGCAAAATCTCTGCCTAAAAAGGCGTACAATACGTCAAGCCTATTCGTCCTTATCACAAGAAAGAGAGATCGACAACGGGATGCATTATCACCCCTCGTATAGCATCGCTTAACAAGGCCATTGATTGCAGGGCAAATTGCGAAGAGTGTCCATAACACGTAGTAATTTACGCCATGAACTTTAAGTTTACTTTTTTGCATCATAATCCTGTAAAACACCTGTGATAAACTATAAAAACGATAATAGACGGGTTGGCCGGCTATTGTCGATTTTTTGTGAAAGGAATTGCGTATGAAAAAAAAGAACCATACGATTGGGGAATATACGGTTTCCGTTCAAGAGACGGATCCTTTCAATCGCATTCATTTATATCGTTTGATGGATTATGCTCAGGATTGCGACGGCAGAGACAGCGCACGGCTCAAGATGAAATCAGTCGATATTCGAAAGCAAAAGATGGTCTGGATTCTTCTTTCATTGGCATACCGTTTTGATGATCGTTTTCCCGCAGCAGACGAAAAGTTGATTGTGGACACATGGTCGCGAGGTACGCGGGGAATACGTTTCTTCCGAGATAATCGCTATTATCGGGATGTTATGGACGACGAGCATTGTTTCGGCGCCGCTTCATCGGAATGGATTCTGGCCTCGCTCGACGAACATTTGCCGATCCGGCCGAGCCATGTTTGCGACACCGACGAATACAACAAGATGTCGGATCAGGCAGTTGGTTATTTGAATAAGGTTCCGAACCTTAAACCTCTTCCCGATGATGCGAAAGTGTATAAAATGCTCCGTTACACGGCGCATTTTGGCGATCTTGATCTCAACAACCACTTTCACAATACGCACTACGCCCGCCTTGCCATAGATGCAGCCGTTCGCTATTTGGCGATAGATCCTTCCTCTACAGAACTTGCGATTCACGCATTTCACATCACATTTATTAAAGAAGTGCTTTACGGAGAAGAGCTCGTTGTGTGTGTTTCTCCAGATCCGTCGGACGAGAGCGTGTTGCGCATCGAAGGGCGTATGGAAAAGACCGGCGAACCGTCTTTCCGGGCAGATCTGACGTACGGGCTTATTTCGCATAAGTCATAGCACAGTAATACTCAGGGAAAATCAGCCGGCTGCATTTCGGCTGACAGCTATGCCATTTCGTTTATTTTGTTGTGCAGAAGCTTTTTTTGAGTATCATGGTACTGTTACGGATGTAAGGAAAAGAACGATCNTCGNCACTAATCGGGTTTCACTTGGCTATGAANGCTAGGAAAAGAATNATTGTCGCCGCTGAGCGGTTTTCGCTCAGCTACGGACAAAATATGGAAAAGAATAATTGTCGCTACCAAGCCAAGAGTTTTTCGCTCGGCTACGGACATATATGGAAAAGAACGATCGCCGCCGCCAAACGCTTTTTCGCGGCGTTGTTCATAAGAACTAACGAGATCTAATCGACTCATTTAAAAAACGGGATTGGAGCGGTTCCTTTTTAAGAAATTGCGATCTAAGCGAACCATTTAAAAACTTGGTTATCCAAACGATCCGTTTTAAAAACTTGAGAACCAAACAACCATTTTTAAGGAACAGGATTTATGAAAAAAGCAGATGTCGCAATTATTGGAGCCGGGCTTTCCGGAATATTTGCCGCCTATGGGCTAATCAGCGCGCGCCCCGATCTTCATATTGTCTTATTTGAAGAAGGAGAGCCGATTGCGTCGCGTTCGTGTCCGATTATTCGAGGCGACGTGTCAAAATGTATTCATTGTAAAAAATGTGCGGTTATGCACGGTTTTGGCGGTGCNGGCGCCTTTTCAGACGGAAAGTTTAATTTTACGGCGGAATTTGGAGGCTGGTTGACGGACTACATGTCTGCATCGCAGGTTATGAAGCTCATTGAGGATGTGGACGCCGTCAACGTGAAATTCGGTGCGAACGGCCAGATTTATTCGACAGAAACGCCGGAAAGTGAGGCAATCC
>JGI24710J26742_10002567_pt1 | contig 15942 bp, 13 predicted proteins | sample BioPla2DNA2_FD_26742 | JGI IMG/M metagenome (IMG submission 26742) | reverse complement strand
TTATTTTTAACTAAAAATTTAAACAAACCAAATATTATAATAATAACTATAATTATTAATAAGATAATTTTATATTTATTAAAATTAAGTTTTTTCCTTGTTTTAAACCTTCTTTTCATATAATCTCCATATCTAATATATAATTTTTAGATTAGAAATTATGTCAAAAAAAATCACATAAAGTGATTTTCATTAAATATTAATCTAGTTTAACACTAACTAATTTAGATACTCCTGATTCTTGCATAGTAACCCCATATAAGTTATCAGTATATTCCATAGTTCTTTTTTTATGAGTAACAATTATAAACTGAGTTTCAGCATTTAATTTTTTTAAGTAGTTTCCGAACATATCAACATTTGCCTCATCAAGAGCAGCTTCTATTTCATCAAGTACACAAAATGGTACGGTTCTTATATTTAGAATTGCAAATAAAAGTGCGATGGCGGTTAGGGTTGATTCTCCACCTGATAATAGTCTCGTGTTTTTAATATCTTTTCCTGGTGGCTCTGCTATTATATCAAGTCCAGTATTTAAAATGTCATCTGGCTCTTCTAAGATCAGCTTTCCAGTTCCACCTTTAAACAGCATATTAAATACTTTACCAAATTCTTCATTTAGTTCTTTAAATGTTGTTTTAAGCCTATCTTCCATTGTTATATCAAGTTCATCAATTACATTTAAAATATCATTAATAGATTTATTTAAATCCTCTTTTTGATCAAGCAAGAATGTATATCTAGTATTAATTCTTTCATATTCAGGAATTGATCCAGTATTTACATCACCTAGCATTTTTATTTCTCTTTTTAAAGAGTTTACTTTAGTTCTTGCTTCTTTAATATCTTCATTTAAAATATAATCTCTTGAAGCTTTTTCATAGGTTAAACTATATTCTTCATTTAATCTTTGTAAGTGATTATCAAGTTTTATTTCAGTTTTACTTAACTCAATTTTAATTTCATTAAGTTCTTTAACTAATCTATTATAATTAGCACTTACAGATTTATTATTATTTTCAATCTCACTTATTTCACTTTGAAGATCATTTTTAATTCCATTTTCATCAGCTATTTTAAGTTCAAGATTTTCTTTTTTACTCTTTTTTTCATAATATTTCTTCAGTAATTTATCAACTTCTAAATCGATATTTTTATTTAAGATACCTTTAGTACCCTTCTTTTCATTTATTATGCTTTCAAGTTCATTTTCAGTTGAATTTAAAGCTGATTTTCTTCTTAATGTAGTTTCTTTTAATTGATTTAAATTATTAACACTATCAAAGACTTTATTTTCTAAGATTTTTAAATTATAATTATTATCATTTATTTCTTCTTCTTTAAGCTTTACTTCTTTAACCTTTTCTTTTAATAATTTAATTGAATTTTCAAGTTCAAACTTTTGAGTATTAAGACCCATATTAGATTTAGAAGTACCACCAGTAATCGCACCACCTGCTGCTAGAAGTTCTCCATCAAGGGTTACTATTTTATAAGCATAATTTATTAGCCTGCCAATTCGGTTAGCATTATTTAAATTATCAACTACAATAATATTACCTAATTGATTTAAAACAACATTTCGGTAAATCGGATTATATTTAACTAAATCTGATGCTTTACTTATAAAAGATGAATCATCTTTTATTTTATTTAATGTATTAGGGTCTACTGCTCTTGGTTTAATTACATTTAAAGGAAAGAATGTTGCTCTTCCTAGAGAATTGTTTTTTAAATAACTAATCGCNTCNCTCGCACTATTTTCATTATCAACAACAATAACATTAGCTAGAAAACCAAGAGATACATCTATAGTCGTGCTATATTTCTCTTCGGTTTCAATTAATTTACCAAGGCAGTTATGAATTCCTTTTAAACGGTCATTATCAAGTACTTTTCTTACCGCAAAAGGAAGACGACTATTTGATTCAATATTATCATTAATAATATCAATTTTATTTTTAAGTGAAGATTCTTCTTTTGTTAAGTTAGTAAGTTCATTTAGTAATAGATTTCTTTTAGTATTAACATTTTTAAGTTCTTTAATTAAATCTTCATTTTTAGTTTGTTGATCATTTAATTCTTTTTCTTTAGATATTAATTCTTCTTTCATTAATTTTATTTTATTTTTAAGACTAAGTTCTTTTTCTTTTAAGTTAATTAAATTTTCTTCAAGAAGACTATCTTCTACTTCAAACTTTTTTCTCTCAAGCATTACTTTTCGCTCGGCATCTAAATTACTTAGTTCATTATTTAAAGTATAGAGCTCACTTGTTTTTGCTTGAAGACTTTCTTCTATTTTTAAAAGTTTTAATTTTAAACTCTCTTGCTTTGTATTACTTTCTATATTGGAATTATCAATGGTTAATATCTGATCATCTAAAGTATCAGCTTTTTCTTTTAGCTGATGATGTTTTTCATTTAACTCTTTTATATCATGAGCGATAAGGGCGATTTCAGTTGATTCTAAATCTTTTTTTAAATCAAGATACTTACTCGCAACCTCTGCTTGTTTCTTAAGAGGCTCTAAACTTAAAGTAAGCTCATCTATTATTAAATTAATTTTAGATAAGTTATCATTAGTTTTATCTAGTTTTCTTAAAGTTTCTTGTTTTCTTTTTTTATACTTAAGTACTCCAGCAGCCTCTTCTAAAATACTTCTTTTTTCTTCAGGNCGGCTATTAATAATTTCACCTATTTTACCTTGAGAAATTATTGAAAGAGAATTAACACTAGANCCTGAATCAATAAAAAGGTTAGTTATATCTTTAAGACGAACTATTTCATTATTAAGATAATATTCATTTTCACCACTTTTATAAACAACTCTTTTAATTTCAACTTCACGCAAGTCAGTTTTTAAATATTGATTAGTATTATCAAAGGTAAGTGATACCCAAGCCCTAGTAAGTGGTTTTCTTGATTTTGAGCCACTAAAAATAACATCACTCATTACCCCTCCACCACGAAGAGCTTTAACTGATTGTTCACCTAACACCCATTTAACAGCATCTACAATATTACTTTTACCACTGCCNTTTGGTCCGACTATTCCGGTTATTCCATCTTTAATATCAATTGTTACTTTATCTGCAAAACTTTTAAATCCATGGATGTCTATTCTTAGAAGTTTCATTACTACTCACCTGCTTTTTTTGAAATTGCGTTAAAGGCTGCTTTTTGCTCTGCCTCTTTTTTTGTTTTGCCAGTGCCTTTTCCATAAACTATACCACCGACTAAGACTTCTACTTCGAATTTTTTATTATGAGAAGGTCCTGATGCTTTAATTAGTTTATAGGTTACACTGTTTTTTTCAGTTTGGACTAGTTCTTGCAGATATGATTTATAATCATTTGAAAATACAACACCTTTTTTAATATATGGCATAATTATATCTAGAACAAACTTTTTAGCTCTATTATAACCGCTGTTTATGTATATAGCACCAACTACACTTTCAAAAACATCGGCTACAATAGTTTCGGTCACATGACCTTTAAGCCCTTCACCTACTTTAATATGTTTAATAAGTCCGATTGACTCTGCATAAGCATATAAAGCACTTTCACAAACATATGTTGATCTAAACTTGGACATTTCCCCTTCATTTTTTTTAGTATGCTTATATAAATAATCAGAAATTATAAGTTCGATTACCGCATCACCTAAAAACTCTAATCTCTCGTAGCACTCTCCCCCATTTTCATTAGCATAAGATGCATGGGTAAGAGCCATATCTAAAACTTTATTATTTTTAGGAACTCCATACTTGCTTAGATTCATGTTTATCACCACCATAACCAATTATACATTAGAGCGGCTGATAATGCTAGTTTTTTTAATTTCGCCTTTTAAAAAGTCAAATTCTGTAGTAATATTAAATAGGTGATAAATTGAAGAAGCTTTTAATAAAATTAATAAATATGTACCAGAAGATTCCAAAGAGACATTCTTACTGTAGATTTACTCCAACATGTAGTGAGTATATGAAACAATCAATTATATTGCATGGATCAATTAAAGGATTATTACTTGGAATTAAAAGATTATTAAGATGCCACCCGTTTGGAAAATACGGATATGACCCAGTGAAGGAGAAGTTATGAAAAAATATTTAAACTATTTACTTTTATTACTTATAATTTTAGGAAGCTCTAGTTGTATTAAAAAAGATGATTTTGATGGAATTAAAATATATACAACGGTTTATGCGATTGAATATATTACTGGAGAGTTATACGGTGATTATTCTAAAATAGAAAGTATTTACCCAGATGGCGTAGATGTAAAAAAGCATACAATTACAAATAAGAAATTAAATGATTTAAGTAAGGGAGACTTATTTATCTATAATGGTTTAAGTCAAGAAAAACAAATTGCGGCTACTTTAATTAATAAAAATAAAAAATTAAAGATAATTGCTGTATCTCATGGACTNGAAATGAGAAATGATGAAGCAGAANTATGGATCAGCCCATCAAATACACTAATGATAGCTCAAAATATAAAAAATGGTTTAAAAGAATATATAACAAACACAACAATAATTGATGAAATAGATCAAAATTATGAAAATTTAAAAATTGAAATATCAGAATTTGACGCAGAATTAAAACTAGTTGCTGAAAATGCAATTAATAAAAAAGTTATTGTCGCCAGTAGTGCTTTTGACTTTTTATCAAAATACGGCTTTGAAGTTATTAATATCCATGATAAAGATGAAGAAACCTCTACTACATCTGTAAGTAGAGCTAAAAATGCCTTTAGCAGTAATGAAAATTCAAGTATATTTGTTTTAGATTCAACTAACTTAGAAACAGAAGAAATAGAAGCAATGACTAGCCTAGGAGCAGAAATAAAAACTGTTCACTCACTTGTTAACTTAACTGACCAAGAGAGAGATGAAGGCGAAAATTACATGTCATTTATGAAAGCATTTTTAGAAGCAATTAAAGCCGAAGTATACTAAACTTCGGTTTTTCAATTGACTTTAAGTCATATTTATTGTAAAATCTACCTATAACTTGGAGCAGTACTCAAGAGGCTGAAGAGGCGCCCCTGCTAAGGGCGTAGGTCGGGTTTGCCGGCGCGGAAGTTCAAATCTTCTCTGCTCCGCCATTATGTTTATTAAAGTCTTATACAAGGCTTTTTTTATTTCAAAAATTTGACTGAAAGCCTAATTATGGTATTATTTAACAACTAATGGGGGTTGGAACTACTAATATACAATCCTCTCGGATTGTTTTATTTAGGGGATATTTTATGAAAAAGAAAAAATCATTAGAACAAAAAATTTATGAAAAATTGGGAGTTCGCTCATTTAAAAAACTTGTTATAGGTGCAGTAAGTCTTCCTATTAAAATTTTTTGTAAAATTCTCCGTAGAGATTATAATGAAATTGACAAAACTGATGGTTCTAACTATTTTTTAAATACTAGAAAATATGGAAAAGATGCTCCTGAAAAGTTCATGAAAATGTTATGGTTCAATGGCATAATTCATACACTTGGATTGCTTTTTAACATATATTATTTGATAAAATCACCTGATTTAGTATATAAAATTTTTTATTCAATACTTATCTTATTAAATAGTTATTGTGTTATGCTTCAGAGATATAACGGAATAAGAATCAGTAATTATAATAAAAGAAGAAAAAAACTAGATAAAAGGCAAGAAGAACAAGAAAATAATAATATAAACTCATATACTTTAGCTAAAACTAAAGAGCTTGATTATCATATTAAAATACAATCATCATCTTTAAAAGAGGATATAAAAGAACTTAAAGAATTAAGAATTACTGTTTTAAATCTTAATAATCATGAAGAGTTAAACATTAATAATGGTGGACATACCAAGACTTTAACTATCAATAAGTAAAAAAACTTCATTTCTGAAGTTAATTTGCTTTTTTAACTAATGAATAACTTTTTTGATTATTTAATTCTTGATTACAAGTAGTAAGAATTTCAATTTTTATCTTACTATCATCAAAGACAAAATCAACTATATCATCTATTACTAAATTTATTTTTTCAATGCACTTTTCTTTTAAATTTGTATCTAAAAAAGGTATTTTATGAATAAATTTATTAGTTAAATCAGTTTGAGAATTTAAAACATATTCCTTTTGAGCATTTAACTCACGAGCACTAACGGTATTTAAACTAAGTAATCTTTGAGTTTTATAAACAATACTTAAAAGAGCATTTAATAGTGGATTTAACACACCTACTATAGATTCCATACTATATTTAGTTCGCTCATATATAGCAGCTCCAATATCAGCAAATTTTAAAACAATTCCCTCAAGTGATTTAGGTACTACCATATTAAACGGAAACATATGTGCTAAAATTGCATTTTGTTCTTTGTCATTTAACTCAAAGTATTCAAGTGAGTTATCAAGAGCAATTCTCGCATGGTTTTTTGTTTGATTAAATAGCTTTTCTTCTCCTAGTTCTTCATTAAGAAAAAAGTCATGTAAAAGAGAAGCTCTTGTTACAGATACATAATCAAGATTTAAATTAGTTGCTATCTTATATGCAATTTTAGCAACTCTAATTGAGTGATCGTATCTAGTTACTCCATGATGAGTTTCATCTTTTAGTTTCATATATTTTTCATTAGTTATAAATTCATTTAATATTTCTTCAAATTCCAAATGTTGTTCCAATTATTTTACACCTCAGATATTAATTATAGCACATTTAAAATAAAATATNAAAAAAAATATAAATTTATGATATATTTAATTAGTGAGGTATTATGATAGTATTTATTACAGGACCAATGTTTAGTTCAAAATCAAAAAGAATGGAAGAATATTACAGCAGTGCTACATATAATAATAGTGATGATGTTTTAGTATTTAAACCATCTAAAGATACAAGAGATGATGGATATATAGAATCTAGAAGCGGAAAAAGAATACAGGCTATTAAAATAGATAGTCTTCTTGAAATACCAAAGTATATTACTGAAAGTACTACTGACATATTTATTGATGAAATTAATTTTTTTGAAAATATCCCCGAAGAGCAAAATCTTTTAACTGGAGAATTCTTTATTGAAAGAGAAAAAAGAATTCATACTATTATTTTATTATTTGAATATTTAAATTATGAAAAAGGCATAAATATCTTTTTAGCAGGTCTTGATTTTAATTCAGAACGAAAACCATTTGGAATTGCTCCATTTTTAATTAATATAGCTACATCTATTGATAAATTAAATGCAAGATGTGTTAAATGNCCTGCTCCAGCAACTCATACTAACTATAAAGGTATTAAAGATGTTGAAGTTGTTGTTGGTTCTGATGAATATGAAGCACTATGTGCCTATCACTGGTTTAAAGCTCAAAGAGAAAAAGATCCCGAGTTTTTAGAAAATAACATTAAAAAACTTGAGTTAAAACCTTAAAATTTCATTTTTTTAGCCTATTTTACGGTAAAAAGCCAATTATATAGTAAAAGGTATTGCAAAATAACTAATTTTATTATAGAATTAAATAGGTTTCCAAGAACGGGCTTGTAGCTCAGCTGGTTAGAGCGCACGCCTGATAAGCGTGAGGTCAATGGTTCAAGTCCATTCAAGCCCACCATTATATGGCCCGTTGGTGAAGCGGCTTAACACACTGCCCTTTCACGGCAGCACACATGGGTTCGAATCCCGTACGGGTCACCAATTTGAAATCTAATCACTCAATAGAGTGATTTTTATTTTTTTTAAAAAAAACAAAAAAACCACTCTTAAAAAGTGGAATGCTACCGCTGTGCGTTAACTCGGGTCTAGCCCTCCTTAGAAAACCAATTCAGGCTAAATAGTGAATTTCTTTACTGATGTAATAATTATAGCGAATCTTTTATTTTATTTCTTGAAAATTATAATACCAGCTATCATTATAATAAGTCCGATAAGTTTTGATATTTCAAATGTTCCTTTGTCAGTTCCAAAAAGAGCAAAGAATTCAATTGCATATGCCACTGTAACTTGAGCAATTAATATAAGCATTGTTGCTTCTGCTGGTCCTAGTTTACCAATACTTTTAATTACTGTAAAAGTTATAAAGGCTCCGATTACTCCACCTAATAAATATAGTTTATTAGAGACACTGAAAACCGAGAAGATATTTTTAGTATCAAAAGCAAGCCAAATTATTATAGTCACTATAAGAGCACTTAACTGGATCCATATATTAGCACTCCACATACTTGATGATTCCATTACTCTGGTATTAAATACTCCTTGCACGCTCATTAAAAGCCCTGCTAGAAGAGCAAATGTTATTCCCACTTATAAAAACACCTCTTGTATAAAGTGTTCCCATTTTAAAATAAATAATTACAAAAAAAGATATCATTTAGATACCTTGTGAATAATTAGTTCTATTTTCTCTGATATTATTTCTTCGTCTATTGTTTCAGCTTCAATTATAAAATAAAGATTTTCAATATTGTTTTTTATTTCTTTGGTAAAGTGTTCACGGATTGCTTCTGCTTTAAAACGGGGTTTTTTTTGAGTGGTTTCGGTTAGATTAAATCCACTCATTTCATCTATTATTAGCTTTAATGAAAAACCCTCTTCTGTTTCAGCTTTTTTTATAAGGATTGGTTTAAATTCGTTTCCAACTTTAACATAATAACCAATTTCATATTTGGTTAATTCAAAGTCTTCTTCATGTATATATTTAATATGAGATCCTTGGAATAAATTTACATCGTAATTAAAACTAATTACTCCATCAAGTACCATTACATAGTCATTTTTACCACTAAACATATAGGTTTTAGTACTTTTCATTAAGTGGTTAGTTAAAAGTAAAAGAATAACTACTAATAATACTAAACCAATTATTATAGTTTTTAAATTATTTAATTTTTTTAGTTTTTTCATATTTACACACTTCTTTCATCTAAAATTATTTCTAAATATGATTCTTTTGTTATTTCCTCTCCTACTTCAATAGATGAGGATAAAACATTTCCAAATCCAGTTATATTATAAGGGATATTCATTAAATTTGCTAGGGTCTTTACTTCACTGCTCTTCCACCCTATTATATCAGGCATTACTTGGTCAGAAGAATTTGTTACTAAAAATACTTTAGACGTAGATATAACTGAAGTATCGTCTTTAGGAAACTGATTAATAACCTTATTTCCATTTCCGATTACAATGGGAGTTAAGTTTTTATCTATTAGGGCTTTTTTAACCTTTTCAATATCTTTATTTAAATAATTACTTAAAGTTACAATCTTACTTATATCTGTATCATTATCTCTTAAATCTAAGTTTTTATACTTAGCAATTGATTCAACAACACTTTTAACTATACTTGATAATACTCTTGTAGTATTATTAAAATCTTTAGCTGAAACATAAATAATATATTCTGGATCTTCTTTAGGAAAAGCTCCTAAAAATGAGCGGATATTTTTATTACCTCCACCTACATAGCGACCATTTTCAATATAGTTAGAAGTACCTGTTTTACCAATTAAGGTTGTTGCGTCAGTTTGGTATGCGGCTCCTGTTCTTCTACTATCTTCTCCATTAACCGTTTCATCCATAAGTTCGATTAGTTTTTCGATAGTTTCTTTTTTAGCTACTTTTTTTAATTCTTCTCTTTTACCTTCATAGACAACTTCATTTGTATTAGGATCTACTATTTTAGAAATTATATAGGGTTTTAGTACAGTTCCATTATTAGTAAGAGCTGTCATTGCTTTTAAATTTTGAATTGGTGTTGTTGTTAGACCTTGTCCATATGAAGCACTTGCAAGCTCTGAGTCAGCAACTAATGATAATTTTCCAGAGTATTCACCAGGAAGCTCAATTCCTGTTTTTGAGGCAAAGCCTAGATCCTTATAAAATTCAGTTAAGCGGTCTTTCCCAACCCTTTGAGCTAGTTTGACCGCTGCTACGTTAGAAGAATATGTAAAACCAGTATCATAGGTAATATCTCCCCAGCCAATGCGGTTCCAGTCACTTATTGAGTATTTATCAACTAAAATAGATCCTGATTTATAGGTTTCTTCTTCATCATAATAGCCTTCTTCCATTGCGGCCATATATGAAAATATTTTCATCGTTGAGCCTGGCTCATATTCAAAAGATGTTAGAGGGTTATTATAATTGGTTATTTTAAGCACATTTGGATTAAAACTTGGTGATGATGATGAGCCTACTACTGCTCCTGTTTTAGCATCAAGTATGGTAAAGGTTGCCCAGTCAGGATTACTTTTATTAATCTCTAAAATAGCATTTTCAAGGTACATTTGAATATTAGAATCAATAGTTAAATGAATATCAAATCCTTCGGTTGCTGGATGGATCTCTTGAGGAGTATTAGCAATTGGATATCCATAGGCATCTTTTTCATAATAAACCGTTCCATCCTTGCCTTTTAACTTATCATTATATTTTATTTCAATTCCCATTTCGCCATTCATTTCATCATTTTCATTAGTTCTAGCATAGCCAATTATATATGAGGCAAAATCTCCATAGGGATAATCTCTTTTTGTTGTCGGAATAAAATCAATTCCGGGAAGCTCTAAGGCCTCGATTTCTTGTTTTTTTAGTTCGGTTAAGCCTTTTGCTGATGAGCCAAATTCTACTTGATAAAGACCTTCTAAACTTAATCTCTCTAGTAGATATTCTTCACTAATATCTAATACTTCACTTAGTTTTCTTGCAGTACCAACTTTATCAATAACATGTCTAGGTCTTGTGATATCACTTGTTCTTGATTCTGATAAATATGCAATTAAAGTATAGGAACTTACATCTTGTGCTAGTACTTCACCAAGTGAGTCATATATGGTTCCTCTATTTGCTTTTATTTTCTTTGATGCTGCTTTTTTATTAATTGCCATTTGTTTTAAATCAACACCATGTACAGTTGGACTTACTGCTATATATAGTATTCTTACAGATATTACTACAAATAAAAAAACAATTATAATTATAAACCAGCCATTTATTTTTACACAATTGTTTTTTCTTTTCACTTATATCACCATCTATTTAATTATTATAATGTTGTCATTATTATAACTCAAACCATGCTCTTTAGCAATATCTTGAATATTAGTAAGGCTTGCTAGTTCATTAATTTTCATTGTTAAACTTTCATTAATAATTTCTTGCTTTTCTAATTTTTCTCTTACTCTCTCTACTTCAATGTTACTTTTAGATAGTAAACTTTTAGAATATACAACTNAAACTGGAATAGCAAGAACTACTAATATTAAAATAAAGCTTAAGAACTTATCTAATCTGGTAAATTTTATTTTTTTCATGTTATAACCTCTCTATTATTCTTAATTTCGCACTTTTACTGCGACTATTTTCATTTATTTCATTACTACTAGGAGTAATGGGTTTTTTATTTATTAATTTTATTATTGGTAAATACTCTTTAGGTATTTCAGGAAGTCCCTTTACTATTTTATTTACCTCACTTTTTTCTTTAAAGATATGTTTTACGATTCTATCTTCTAAAGAATGAAAACTTATTACACATATTCTTCCACCTTTATTTAAAAGCTCGATTGCCTTATATAAAGTTTCTTTTAATACCTCTAGTTCATTATTAACTTCAATTCTAATTGCTTGAAATATTCTTCTTTCGGGATGGTTTTTTAAAAAATACTTTAAAGGAACGGAAGATTTTATAATTTCTACTAATTCTTTAGTATAAATTATTTCTTTTTCTGCTCGTTTTTTAATAATGTTTTTAGCAATACTTTTAGAATATCTCTCTTCACCATAGGTAAAGAAAATATCGATTAACTTTTCATAGCTATAGTTATTAACAATATCTTTAGCACTTAGAGAAGCATTCTTATCCATTCTCATATCAAGTACAGCATTTTGCATAAAACTAAAGCCACGATCTTTTTCATCAATTTGAGGACTTGATAAACCTAGGTCAAAGATAATTCCATCTACTTTAGTAATATTTTCTTCAGCTAATTTTTCTTTTAAGAAAGAAAAGTTAGAATAAAAGATTTTAAAATTATTACTAATATTAGATAATACCTTCTCACTGTAAGAAGTTGCATCTTCATCTTGATCAAAGGCGAAAAGGAAACCCCTTCTTAATCGCTTTAAAACCTCTTTTGAATGTCCGCCATAACCGAGAGTAGCATCAACATAAATACCATCGGGATTTATATTTAAGCCATCTATAACTTCTTTTTTTAAAACACTATAATGTTTCATATTCACCTGATGTAAATAAATTTTCGGCTATGTCTGCTAAGTTGTCTTCGTTTTCTGATAAGAACTCACTCCATGATTTACTTGACCATATTTCAAGACGGTCATTTGCGCCGATTATAACGCATTCTTTTGTTAAATCGGCGTAAGTAACCAATGGGGAGGTAATGTTGATTCTTCCTTGTCGGTCGAATTCACATTCAGTAGCGCCTGATAGAAAGAATCTAGTGAAGTTTCGAGCATCTTTATTTGTAAATGGTAATGTTTTTAAACGAGATACTATTTTGTTCCAGTCATCAAGTGAATAAACAAAAAGACATTTATCAAGACCACGAGTTACAATAAACTTATCACCTAGCTCTTGTCTAAACTTACTAGGTATAATAAGCCTTCCCTTATCATCAACATTGTGATGATACTCTCCCATAAACATATAAATCCCCCACTTTCTTCCACATCATGCCACTGTCTACCATTATATTACAATAATAATTTAAATTAAGCAACCTTTTTCCACTATTTTTCATAACTTTTTTAGCTCTTTACATTTTATTGTCAAATAAAAACACTTAAATTAATAAGTGTTGTTATAAAGCTGGCATTAATACTATTCTAAAGGAACTGTTTGTCGCTGGATTACCAGCACTAAAACTAAAATCAAAAATTCCAGCATGAGATCCATTTTTATCACAGCCACCCCGGGCAAACCACGGATAATATTTATAAGGAAGTCTTGACCTGCTGCCATCCCAAGAGCCAGGAGTAATTCCTTCCCATCCATCACCAGCCCATCTTGCTGCACCACTGCTTGTTTCATAAACAGCATCACCATATTTTGAAAGGTCATATGAAAAACCGATTTCATTTAAATAATCTTTTTCATAGGTAAAATATTTATCAATATATTTGGGATTTATTAAAGCAATTTCATCACCATTATTAAAACCACTAATTCCAACCATATTATTATAATTAGCCATTACTCTTTCATAGGCACCGCCAGCCATATCATAGATTCCATAGATATTATAGGTAGTACTTGCTTTCATTCCGTTTTCGGTATCATATGAGATGCAATCAGGTTCATCAAAAGCATTAACTGAAGAGCCTGAGCACCCACTTACATAACCATTGTATGAATTGTTCCAAACTTCTTTATCTGCTCCATATTTAGATGCAGAAAGATATGCTACTGCTCCCCACTCAAGGTTAGTTATCAGATGAGTATCTACTTCATTCTTATTCCAGCCATAAATATTAGTTTTATCTTTCATATTAAGAGATACTTCATAAGCCGTTTTAGTATCTATATTTCTCCATGTTAGAGTATTAGGTATTATCTTAGGAGTTAGACTACTGTTGTTACAATTTTCTGGATTTGAATCTTGATTACAAGGATGATTTTCTTCTGCAATGCTCGGTTCAAATTTAGCTATCCAAAAGCCTAACTTTTCACCATCAAATTGAAAGGCAGGATGAAGAAAATAATTCATGCTAGTATTATTATGTTGATAATTATAAGAACTATTTTGAATATCAGTTTTATCTTTAGAAATATTACTATTGCCTTTTAAAAACTTAATATCTATCGTGCCTCTATTATTATCATGATAACCACTTGTTATTTTATAGGCATATCTTGGTATCCAGACCCAGTATGAGCCATCCCCAGATTTTGCATTTGCCCATCTTTTTTCATTATAGTCATACCAATCAGAATCATCTTCAGTTGTTTCAGTTTCTTCGTTGTTTTCACCCCATTTAATAGGTGTCATTCCATTTAAAAGTACTGGATGGTTTACTCCTTTTTCTTTATTGTATCCTTCATATTTTTCTATATTTGTTATGTTATCTACTATATAAAATGTTAAAAATATTAATATAACAACTAAAACTTTTTTCATACTTACTCCTATAATATTATTTTACCATAAAAAAAAGGATTTTATTTTATTTTTGTAAACTGTGAGTTATACAAGTTAGCATAAAATCCATTCTTATTAATTAACTCTTTATGAGTTCCTTTTTCAATTATATTACCCTTATCTATAACTAATATTAAATCAGCGTTTTTAATTGTTGATAAGCGGTGAGCAATTATAAATGAGGTTCTTCCTTCGGTTAGTTTATCCATTGCTTTTTGAACTAACTCTTCTGTTCTAGTATCTACATTACTAGTTGCTTCATCTAATATTAAAAGTGGTGCATCTTTAATCATTCCTCTTGCAATTGTAATTAATTGTTTTTGTCCGGCAGATATACTTTCATCATCTTTTATTTTATAATTTAGACCTTTATTTAAAGTTTTAATAAAATGATCTAGTCCGATTACTTTACATATTTCTTCTACCTTTTCATCTTTTATATTCTTATTATTATAAACTATATTTTCTCTTATAGTTCCTTCAAACAGCCATGTATCTTGAAGTACCATGATAAATAAATCATGAATATTTTTTCTTTTAATGTTTTTAATTGATTTTCCATCAATTAAAATATCTCCACTAGTAATATCATAAAATTTCATTAAAAGATTTACTAAAGTAGTTTTACCTGCTCCAGTAGGTCCGACAATTGCAACTTTAGAGCCTGCTTTTATCTTAGCACTAAAGTCATTTATTATTAGCTTATCTTTATTATATCCAAATTTCACATTTTTAAATTCAACGGTTCCTAAAGTGGTTTTAGGATTAATAATATCATGTTTTGTTTCTTTAGGCATTTCTTTTTCATTTAAGAATTCAAAAACTCTTTCACTAGCAGCCGCTGCACTTTGAAGCTGTCCAAGACCAGTTGCTATTTGTCTAAGAGGTCCTGAGTAGATTCTTATATACATAATAAATGCAACAATAACTCCGAAAGATATTACATTGTTTTTAACTAATAAAGCTCCAGTTATGCAGACTGCNATATAACTTAAATCACCTGAGAAGTGCATAAGTGGCTGCATTATACCCGAGATAAATTGACTTTTTAAATTAGCACTATATTCTCTAAAGTTAAGTTTATTAAACTTTTCAAGTGATTCTTCTTTGCCATTATATACTTTAACTATAGTATGATTTGAATATGCTTCTTCTATATATCCAGTAAGATCACCTAGAGCCTTTTGTCTTTTATTAAAGTATTTTTGACTAATATTTATTAAGAAAAACATTAGGGCAAAACCACCTAGAGTAGTTATTATTGCAACGGTTGCCATAATTGCATTAGTATAGTACATCATAAATGTTGCAGCAATTAAAAGTACACTAGAGCTTACTAAAGATACAATACTATTTTGAAATGATTGATTAATAGTATCAACATCATTAGTAATTCTTGATAAAACATCTCCATATTCATTTTCATCAAAGTATTTTAATGGAAGTTTATTTATTTTATTTGAGATATTTTCTCTTAAGTCTTTAGATAATTTATTAGAAGCATCTGCCATAAGTAAACTTTGAATTAAACTTATTAAAGAACTTATAAAGTAGATAGCAAGTAACATTATAGATAAACTTTTAACTTTATCAAAATTTATCTCAGAAGTTTTTCCGATTACATCTATTAACTCACTAGTTTTATTAGGAGCTATAATTGTTATTACTGATGAGGTTATTGCAAGAATAATACTAATTATAATTACTTTATGATATTTCTTAGAATAATCAATTAAGTTTTTGATAGATTTTCTAAAATTTGTTGGTTTTTCAATTTTTCTATTTC
>JGI24710J26742_10002563_pt1 | contig 15949 bp, 16 predicted proteins | sample BioPla2DNA2_FD_26742 | JGI IMG/M metagenome (IMG submission 26742) | reverse complement strand
ATTTCATCATCAGTCAATATTGTGGCATTAGCTGGGGCTTGTCCATTGATTATTAGTGCAACCCCTATATAGAGTTCATTGAATTTTTCTCGACTCATTTCAATGTTCCCAAGGTTGGGGTCGAACAAGTAAACTGTGGTGTTGGTGATGTTGCGAATGAGTTCAAAGTGTTTAGTTCCACTTATATTTAAAACTACCAAATAATTGGGTTGCAGCTGATCAATCGTTATTAATCTGGTCTCACCCTTATATTAATTTTAATACTTCAAAATTGAAAATTAAGATTTAATATCACAATAAAAAAAAATCAATTATAGTTATAAAAAAATAATACAGAATTTGCTACCAACTAAATGGACAACATCAAAAAATACTATAATTAGTTCTATTGTTTATCTTAAACATGATTTAGGCATGAGTGAAACGAATTTGGCATAATTATTTAAATATTAGTTCATAAATAGTAACATAGATGAAAATCTGAAAAAATAGGATATATTTCATGAAATAACCCTCAATTTATGACAAGAAAATTATCATTTTGTTGAGGTTTTGGGAATTNTTTTAAATATAATAAAAAAAGGAGAAAAANATGATGAATACAGAAATTATCAAGCGTAACCCCCTANTAATTGGTATTTGTATCATATTAGCAATGTATGTCATTGGAGATGTGATTAGTGGTGTGAGTTTCCTATTACCCTCATTTTTATTTGCAGGAATCGTAGTCGGATTCATGGTAAATAATAACATGAAAACTGGAGCTATAAACGGTGCAATATTAGGATTAATCTCCAGCATACTGGTCAATGCAGTCTTAATATCCATGATGTTCCTTCAAGGGTATGGTCATTACTTCACTATGCTTTTCCTATTCTATATTGTCAATATAATAATTCAAATCGTTATAAGCACAGTAGGGGGAGTTTTAGGGTCTTTAATACAAACCGAAAAATTGGAAAATTTGAAGGAACAAGACTCTTCCTAGAATTCCTTTTTTATACCTCACATCATTAGGGAAGGCCCTACAAATTTACAGAATTTATGCATATTTATCAAAAATTTAACATGAAAACTGTAAAAAACAGTAAATAAAAAAGGAATTTCTAACAGCCTATTTGTGAAAATTACGTGAAAAAACCATGAAAAGGTTGATTTACATTAATAGTGTGATAAGCAGTATTATGGGATATTTAAACCAGATAAGCAAGAAATTATATTTGTTCCCGGAAAAAATAAAAATGTATAAATTAAACGAGATGGATATGCATGTCTTTGGTCATAAACACCACCACCCCTGAAGGAATAGTCCTTGCTGCTGACAGCAGACAGAGTTATCGTAATATGAAAGGCATGGCCCGGATAGGTAGTGAAAATGCCATAAAAATATTCGAAATTAACCGAAGGATTGGTGTGGGCATTACCGGACTGGCCTTCCTCCCAGAGGGGAGTGTGCAGAAAAATGTGAGCCAGTACATTGAAGAGTTCCGACGGGATTCCAAAGTTAAAAATATGGAAGTGAAAGACGTTGCACGAAAGTTAAATCACGTCTTCAGCCAAAAATACCAATGGAAGGAACAATTAGAACAAATTAAGTTCAATATTCAGAATGATCTGAAGTCTAAGGGCTGTACAATGTTACAAATGGAAGATGAAGGCCCTTTACTGAAATTCAGTTTTCGAACACCCCAGGGAACTATTGAAAATGGAATCGCCAGACCAGACCCTATAGAACTTTTAGTGGCAGGTTATAATCAAGACGGAACACATAAAGTTTACAGTGTGACCATACCCGGCCCAGTACAGAAGCTCAGGGACGGTAAAAAACCAAACATGGAATACGGGAGTTCATGGATCGGCCAGGGGGATGTTGCTGCCCGGATTGTTTTAGGTTTTGATGGTCGAATTCAAAATATTGAATTTGTGAAAGAAGCAATTCAAAAACGTAACGAACAAGAAATACAAGCCCAGTTAAGGGGGCTGGAATATGCCATCCAATGGGGGACTATGAGCTTACAAGATGCCATTGACTTTGCCACTTTAATGATACAAACCACCAGCGCCATACAACGATTCAGCGATGGTATTAATGCCGACCCGGGTGACATGCCTGGAGTGGGTGGCCCTATAAACGTGGCTGTAATCACACCAGATCATGGATTTGTATGGGTGAAAAAAAAGAAACTACATTTTGAAGATAGTGAAGTTGATTTAGACAACGAACCACGACTTTGATTCAATTATAATAGAATCAAACCTCATTTTAATCTGGATGAAACTTTACCCGTCACAAGAAATAAAACGAAATATACTGTCAATGTCAAACCTTGCCAGTATTTATATTACCTTCTTTTTTTTGAGCAACAGCTTATTCAGTGAATTTAATTTGTAAATNGTTATCTTCCAACCAATTAGGATAAATATAGAATTATTNTTTCTTATTTTCAAATGATTTAATAGCATCATTAACTCCTTTATACAAATTTTCCTCACCAAGTACATGTATAAATCCAGAACGTTCAAATTGAGCTTTTAAACTAGGAAAAACTGTGGTCATGACTAACAATACATCCATATCATCCAATCGATTTTTTAATTCCTTTAACATCTGTATTGATGTGTAATCAATGCTAGTAAATCCTCCGGAATCCAATACTAGCCATTCCACCGGATATTCTGAGGTTTCCACTAAGTTAATTACTTCNTTCATTAGTTTTTCAGCATTGGCATAGTAGAGATCCCTGTTGAATCGATACACNATTAAACCTTTATGAGTATATCTCCCAAAAGTTATTGGAACAAACTGCCATTCTCCCTTCTTATTACGTATTAATATACTGTTATTGGGTTGGTAGGAGTGACTAAGATGTAGTAAGAGAGAAATAATTATAGACACTACAATACCCCATAACACGCCTAATATAACAACTGTGAAGAGTGTTATGAGCGCTAAGACGAATTCAGATGGCACTTCACGATAAATATCTTTTAATCCAGTTATATCTACCATTTCCAAACCTATTAAAAATACTATGCTTGCAAGGGTTGCGGTGGGTAAAAGGGAAAGGGGTTTGGTTAAAAACATAACCACTAGCAACACAATAGCTGCAGTTACCAGGGTAGCTAGTTGGCTACGTGCTCCAGAGTACACTGCAATCTGAGTCTTTGTGGGACTACCATTTACCACAAAACTACCAGTTAAACCAGCCGCTAAATTAGATAATCCTAACCCCAATATGTCTTGATTCTCATCTAACTCATCTGAACACTTGATACTATAAGCCCGAGATGTTGCAGCGCTTTGAGCCAATATCACAATTAAACAAGCACCTACCGCTGTGAAAAATGCATATGAATCTAAAGGAGATAGTGTGGGCATGATTATGCTGGGAAAACCACTAGGAACTGCACCCACCACTGAAACACCGAACTTGGAAAAATCAAAAAGAAAACTGGCAGTAATAGTTCCCACCACCGCAATAAGTGCTCCAGGAATTTTTACATTAATTCGGCGTGATATGAGAATAGAACCAAGCACTATTATGGAAACAATTAAAGTAGCGATGCTAGTTTGGGATAAATGAGATACAAATGATATGATTTTAGGGATGGTGTCTATTCCACTGGTGGTTAAACCGAACATTCCTCCTAATTGGCCAATAGCTATTTGTATGCCAACCCCAGTTAGGAAGCCCACTAGTGCAGTTCGAGAGAGGAAATCTCCTATGAATCCCAATTTAAAAACTCTGGCTATGATTAAAAAAACACCACATAAAATTGCAATCAAATATGCCATTGAAAGATATGATGGGCTTCCTGGATCCGCTACTGTGACCAGCACCCCAAACATTATAGCTGCAGTGGCCGAGTCTGCACCTATAATAAGATGTCGGGAGGAACAGAAAATTGCAAAAACAGCCATTGGAATTAAAATAGTGTATATTCCGGATATTATTGGCATTCCCGCGATCTTTGCATAACCCATTACCTCCGGGATGAATATTGCAGCCATTACAATTCCGGCAATAATTTCAGGCCACAATCTAGACTTTTCAATGGGTAATATGCCTCTGAATAGAACTCCTTTTATTCGTGAAGAAAATTCATTAATCCAGAACCCCCCCAAATATAATGTCTAATTTTGTATACTTTAATTTTCTTTAATAAGTTATAGATCGATTTTTGGTTTTTAACAATATTAGCCTATTCTTGTCAGGAACGTGTTCAGAGTATGAGAATAATTGCAATATCAAATAGATCATCAGGATTAGAGATTGTTGAGAATTTTCGGTCTCATCACCACTATTATTATGATATTTATGCATTAATATTAACAGGGTGTCTGATTTAGGGTGAAAATTCTCGGTTTATTTGGGCTTAATATCGCGCATTGATAATTATTTAAATTTAACTGATAAAAGTACAATTTGATATTTAATATATATTAAAATGAGGCCTTAAGAACCGGAATATTTATTAATAAGGGGATATAATATTTTATTGGTAGATAAAAATGAATATCCCTTTAACTCCTGATTCAAAAGACCCTATTTGGACTTTGTTTGGTAAACTAAATAAACTTATCGATAGTAGAGGTTTTCAGCAAGAATTAGCTCGAAACGGGTTACAAAGTATAAAAAGATACCAAACTATGCTAAAAATAATATTATTAGCTTCATATTTCGATTTAGAAGTGTCACGAGTTCACTTTGAGGTAGAAAACCGGGAAAAGCTCCGGAAATTCTTAAATATTGACAACATGTTGACTTTAAAACAAGTGAGAGAGGTTTATTCACGAAAAAATGAAGAAAAATACCTAGAATTGGCATTAAAAACATTAAATAAACTAGAATTTAAAAAAATACGAGGTCTTAAAACTGTTCTAATTGATTCAACCCCATTACTCATTGATTTGAAATTCAATGGAAAGTTTATTTCCAAGCAAACATGCCTGGATAAAGACTACAAAAGAGGCTTTTCTACCTCCAAAGGCCATTATGCAGGTTTCCAGATGACCTTAGCAGTAGAATATGAAACATTAAGACCACTTGCAATATTAATTCATCCGGGTTCACCGAATGATACAAAAATATTTGATGAAATAATTTTTGAACTAAAAANAAGAAGATTGCTNAAAAAAGGACAACTAATAATTGCAGATAGAGGATTTTACAGTGCATGCAATTACTTAACCGGAATAAACAAATACAAAATAGTTCCCTTAATATTTCCAAAGAAAAAACCAACCCTAGAAGTGTTAAAAGACAAAATAATCAATCCATTAGATTATTTTGACTACCAAAACAAGTCCGGAGAAATATACCAGAAATTAAGAGAACGATTGTTCGAATTACTCCCAAAGTGGGAGAGTTTTCGCCGAACTAGATGGAAAATCGAAAAAATTTTCCAATTCCTCAAAGAAAACTTAGGATTAGGCCAAATACATGCTTATACTAAACGATCAGTCTATAAAAAAGTCTATCTAAATGTACTTTTACTAGGAATACTAATATCCTACGGCCAAAACGAAATCCAAGAAATTTACACACTGGAAAATTTCACTTAAAACAGACACCCTGTTATTATAAATAATCCTAATTTGTTATAAAATACCCTAAAAATTTGAATATATTTTAGGATGGATTTTTTAATGAATAAAAATGCTGAAAATCTTGTAAAACTTATAAAAAACAATTTTATCCCGGAAAAAAGTAATCTTAAAAAGGGCACTAATTATTTTAATAATTTTTATCTTTCTTTCAGTTCTGATGGACCTTTAAAAATTCTGAAGGAAAAAGACGCCCCTGCACAGTCATATTGGATTGTAACCCCCAAAAGCAGTCCTGAAAAACTTATCTTATTTTTCCATGGTGGTGGTTTTAACATGGGATCTACCCATGGTCACCAAGACCTCTGCCAGATGTTATCCAAATACACTGGTTTATCAGTATTTAGCGTTGATTACCAACTTAATGAAGAAAATATTTTCCCTGCCGCAGTTGAAGACTGCTTGCAATCATATTTATGGCTCCTTGAAGAAGGTTTTCAAGGTAAAGACATAGTAATGGCTGGCATTTCATTTGGGGGTAATCTTACACTTTCCTCCCTGCTTGCATTAAAGAAAAAAGGGCTTGATTTGCCTTTTTGTGCAGTTTGCATGTCTCCTGTGGTGGACCTCACATTTCCGGTTGTATACAATCATTTGAAGGATGTAAAGGACTGGATCGACCATGAACAATTGGACAAATTCCGGGAATTCTATTTAAAGGACATGGATCCAAAAAATTCCTTGGTATCACCAATATACGGAGATTTAGAAGGCTTTCCACCCCTCATGCTCCAAGCAGGTAGCAAAGAACTTCTTTTATGTGACATAAACCGTTTCAGAGATCTTGCAGTTGAGAAAGAAGTGAAAGTGAATTTAGAAGTATGGCAAGACATGTTCCATTGTTGGCAGATGTTTCATTCTCATCTACCAAGTTCCGAAGCATCCATAAGGAGTATTGGAGAATTTGTAAAGACCTTAAGAAAGAACCAGCTCAAATAATCATTACTATAATTTTAAAAAATAATCGATCTATAGAAAAATTGAAATAATTAAGCGGTGTGAAAATGAATCTGGAACAATATCGTTACTTTTTAAAGGACTCCATAAGGAAAACTATAGATTTTTCTAAAACAGACCAGAGCAAGGGGATAAAAGCGCCTCCAATTGAGAAACCTTATTCAGCGAAATCTAACCGGATTGAACTTATCACTGCTGATTGGAAAAAAATTTTTAACACTAGTCTTTCAGAAGCCATTAAAAACAGAGAAAGTCGTAGGAATTATAATCAAAACCCCCTAACTCTCATAGAATTGTCATTTCTATTATGGGCAACTCAGGGAATCCGCATGTATGCTGGAAATTATGCTTTCCGCAATGTCCCCTCAGCTGGTTGTCGCCACGCCCTTGAAACATACTTAGCGGTTTTTAATGTTGAAACTGATGAATCCGGGGAAAAAATCGAACCCGGAATATATCGTTATCTTCCATTGACTCANGAACTGCTCTTTGAATTTTCGGAAGAAAATCTTAATGAAAAGATGATTAAAGGAACTTTCGGGCAGATATTTGCAGGAAAATCCGCAGTAACCTTCATATGGAGTGCTATTCCCTACCGGATGGAATGGCGCTATGGTTTAGATTCTCATAAAGTTATAGCCATGGATGCCGGACATGTGGGTCAGAATTTGTATCTGGCTTGTGAAGCTATTGGAGCTGGTACTTGTGCCATAGGGGCCTATGACCAGGAATACTTGGATGACTTGCTCCGTTTAGATGGTAAAGATGAATTTACTATTTATTTAGCCCCTGTTGGAAAAATTGATTGATATACAATCAGTGATATAAAATGTTTCAATTTAATGAAGAAACCTATTATGAAGAAAGTTCTAATATTGTGCGCCAGTCCCCGTAAAGAAAGTAACACAATGCAGGTTTTGGAGGAATGTGCAAAAACTATAGAAGAAAACGTATTGAAACTGAAATAATATCCATAAGGCAAATGGAAATCCGTTCTTACATTGCTTGTGGAAAATGCTCAGAAATATATGAATGTGCTCTGAATGATGGTGTAAACGAGATTATTGAAAAGATAAAAGGTTCAGGTGGCTTCATTGTTGGATCCCCAGTTTACTTTGGAACTGCACGCGGAGATTTAATGTCCGCACTGCAAAGGATTGGAATGTTTAGTCGGTCCTCAGGAAACTTCTTATCTTGGGAAGTGGGAGGCCCCATTGCTGTAGCCCGTAGAGGTGGACACACAGCTACCTTACAGGAAATGCTAATGTTCTTCTTCATTAACGATATGATAGTCCCTGGAAGTACCTACTGGAACATGGTCTTCGGACATCAATCGGACAAGTGGAAGAAAACACAGATGGTATGGAAACCATCCGTATATTTGGATACAACATTGCTAAACTCATAAAAAAGATAAACTAGTGGATAATAAAGTTAGTGCCTTAGAACTGATATGTTAAGGTAATAATAGAAAAGAAGAATAAATTAGGAAGAAAAGGTAAAATGGCAGAACAAGCACTTTACCGCAAATATGCCCATTATTACGACCTTATCTACCAGTGGATGGATTATCCTGGTGAATCAGAATTCATTTTAATGGTTGTAAAACGATACAAAAAATCGGAAGGAATGGATCTTCTGGATGTGGCTTGTGGGACCGGGGGACATACCCAATATCTTCAAAATTATTTCAATATATTGGGATTGGATATAAACCCTGAAATGCTGGAGATTGCCCGAAAAAAAGTTCCTAAAATGGAATTCATTCAGGGAGATATGAGGAAAATTGATCTTCAACAGAGGTTTGACACTATTATCTGCCTTTTCTCGGCTATAAACTATCACAACACTTTGGATGAACTTAAAAAAACGTTCAAACGATTTTATGGTCATTTAAAACATGGAGGGGTTCTTATATTTGATCTGGGATTTTGTACTGAGAACTGGGAAGAAGGCCGGGTGTTTGTTGACGCAGTGGTTGAGGGAGATCTGCAACTGGCCCGGATATCACAAAGTCGCCTATATAATGGAGTTTTCGATGCTAATTTCTTATTTCTGATTAAAGAAGATGGTAAAATAGATTTTGAGATTGATAAACATCAGATTGGAGTTTTTTCCACACATGATGTTCAAAAAACTTTGGAAAATCTGGGTTTCAAGTGTCTGGTCTACGGTGGCTACCAAGAACAGTCATGGGATGAAGATGCTAATGAAAGACCAGTTTTTGTCTGTTTTAAACCATAAATTCGTGATTAAGGTTGATAAGTCTGTGAAATTATACCATTATTAATAGATGTTCTATTAAATCCTTGATAGGATATAACATTAATGAAATAGGAGGAATCCAATTATGAAGATTGCTGTTGCAACATCCGACCAGATCAATGCAGATCACTTTGGTAGAGCTAAAGGATTTGCCATATACCAGTGGGATGGGAATGATCCAGAATTTATCAAATACATTAAAACTAACATCGACCCTGAAGAAAAACACCAATGGCAGAAGGGCCTCAGTTTGCTGGGGGACTGTGAAATCATAATCGCAGCTCAAGCTGGGATGAAAGCCAAATATGGGATAAAAAAAGCGAATTTGAAGCTGGTTGAGGAAGAAGGTACTGTGGAGGAAGTTCTGAAACGTTTCATAGATCATGAAAGATTCATGAGTAAACCCATCTAAAACCGCACTTTTCTGAATTATAAAATCGGTATAGTATAGTTTTTTCAATCATTTAGTATTATTGTAGTTGCAAGTGGAAAATTGAACGAAACACTATTAAATCATGCAGATTTAAAGAACTTACTAAGGAATGATTTATCCTTCACTCACAGTTTGGCAATATTTATAAACCATGAATGAGATTTATAATAAATGATTCTAAACTTTTAGACTGGTTGTGATTTTTTGAATTTATACTAGAACCGCGAGTTCTATATAGAATCTTACGGAATCTTACCAAATAATACAAATAATAAGTGATTAGTATGGCTAAAGCAAGACGTAGAAGAGTAAGAGATACATGGAAAGACAAAAAATGGTACACTATTACTACTCCTAAAGAATTCGGAGATGCTGACATAGGCACCACTCCAGCCCGGGATCCTGATATGCTCCTCAAAAGAAGAGTTGAATCAACCATGAGAGAGTTAACCGGTGATTTCAGCAAGCAGTATGTTAAACTGAAATTTCAGATCAGTGAAGTTGCTGGAGATACAGCCACCACTCGTTTCATTGGCCACCAAGTCACCAGTGACTATGTAAGAAGTATGATCCGGAGAGGAACCAGCCGAATTGATTCCATAGTTAGTGTCCAGACCAAGGACGGTCAAAAAATGAAAGTACACGTCCTGACAATCACTATAAAAAGGGCTAAATCATCTCAACAACGTTACATACGGGAAACCATTGAAAAACTAGTGGGGGATGCTGCAGCTGAGAAAAACTTTGTTGAACTGGTGGAAGAAATTATAGGTGGAAAACTAGCCTCCTATGTTTACCATGAAACCAAAAAAATTTACCCCCTAAAAAGGGTGGAAATCATAAAAACCAAAGTAGTTGATGAAGAAAAATCCTGATCTGGGAGACAGATGATTATCTGGGAATATGTGGTTCTCCTGGTGATCATAGGGCTTATTACCTACGCAAAAAAAGCCCTGGATCTCTTGGGATCCATTTTTATGATCATAATGGGTGTGATCATCATATTTGTTGCCGGTGTTAACTGGCTTTTTTTAATTTTCTTATTTTTAATTCTGGGAGTAGGATTCACCAGATACAAAAACGATTACAAAAAAGAGATTGGAGTATACGAAGGAACTAGAACCCTNAAAAATGTAGTATCGAATGGAATTGTGGCATTTGTAATGGCTGCTTTTGGTAATTACGCAGGATTTATAGGTTCCATAGCCACCGCTACCGCTGACACTATGGCCAGCGAAGTGGGAGTGATCACAACTCCAAGACTCATAACCAACTTTAAAAGAGTTCCTCCAGGTACAGATGGGGGAATTTCAGTTGTTGGAACCATAGCTGGAATTCTTGGAGCAGGGTTAATTGGTTTGGCTGCCTATATGCTGGGAGTGTATCCTGATCTTGCAAAAACACTAGCAATTGCATTAGTAGCTGGATCTGTTGGTTGTTTTGTGGATAGTATACTGGGAGCCATGTTAGAGATTAAAGGGTATCTTAATAATGAACATGTGAATCTTCTTGCTACCCTAACTGGGGCTTTACTGGGCAATGTAATGGTATGGTTGTTATGGTGATAAAATGAAGGGAATCATAATGATAATTGATGGGATGGGAGATCGTCCTCTTGAAGAATTAGGGAATAAAACCCCTTTAGAAGCAGCAAAAACACCTAACATGGATTTAATGGCCAAATTAGGAGTTAATGGAATTATGGATCCAATAAAACCAGGTATACGTGCAGGAAGTGATACAGCTCACCTATCAATACTCGGCTATGATCCCTACACTGTTTACACTGGTAGAGGGCCTTTTGAAGCTGCTGGAGTTGGAATAGATGTAATGCCTGGAGATATTGCATTTAGATGTAATTTTTCAACTGCCAATGAAGCAGGAATAATCACTGACCGGAGAGCTGGAAGGGTAAGAGATGGTACTGATGAGTTAGCAAATGTTCTTAATTCAATGAAACTTGATGAAAATGTTGAAGTTATATTTAAAGAATCTACAGGTCACAGGGCAGTTTTAGTATTAAGGGGAGAAAATTTATCAGATCAAGTTTCTGATGCTGATCCCAAACATGATGGAGAGAAATTTCTAAAAGTTTTTGGTTTGGATGGTTCTCCTGAAGCCGATGCAACTGCTGCAATTTTAAACAAAATTGTTGAAAAATCTTACGAATTTTTAAAAGATCATCCCGTGAACATAAAACGTGTTGAAAATGGAGAAAACCCTGCAAATATCATATTACCCAGAGGTGCTGGCGCAGTTCCTGAAGCAGAACCTTTTAATGATAAATATGGTCTTAAATCAGCGTGTATTGCTGAAACTGGACTTATTCAGGGGATTGGGAAAATAGCAGGCATGGATATCATCGAGGTAGAAGGAGCAACTGGTGGAGTTGACACCAACTTAGATAACATTGCCAATAGTATTATAAAAACTGCTTCACTTCATTATGATTTTATCCTTATTAACATAGATGGGGCAGATGAAGCTGGACATGATGGGAATTTAAATGAGAAATTAGAATTTATAGAAAAGGTAGATGAAGTTGTAGGTAGAATAATGGAAATTAAAGATGTTTATTTCATTCTAACTGCTGATCATTCCACCCCAATTTCCATAATGGACCACACCGGAGATCCGGTTCCACTGGTGATTAATGGCCCCAATCTAAGAGTAGACCATGTGAACAAATTCAATGAGAGAACAACTGCAAGTGGTGGACTTTGCAGAATAAGAGGTAGTGATATTATGAACATACTGATGGACCTTATGAATCGTTCTTCGAAATTTGGGGCTTAGATTATGGAAACTGAAATTCCTAAACTCTTCGGCACCTCTGGCATAAGGGGGAAAGTAGGGGATGAAATAACCCCAGAACTTGCTTTAAATGTTGGAAAAGCAATTTCAACCTATTTAGGTGAAGGAAATAATGTAGTAATAGGATATGACACCCGAACTTCTAACCAGATGCTAGAAAGAGCTGTCAGTTCCGGTATCTTACAAGGCGGTTGTAATGTTTTGACTTTGGGAATGGTTCCCACACCAGTGGTTGGGTATGCTACCATGAAGCTGGGGGCCAATGCTGGAGTAATGATTACTGCCTCCCACAACCAATCCCCAGATAATGGGATTAAACTATGGAATCCAGATGGTATGGCTTATCTTCAGAAGCAAGAAAGGATAATCGAAAAAATAATACACCAAAAGAATTTTATTAATGTTTCTTGGCAAGATATTGGAAAAATTGAAGATATTAGTTACGTTATTAATGATTATATCAAAGATATTCTCAACTTATTGAATCTCCAAACCGATCTTAAAGTTGTTGTTGATTGTGCCAACGGTGCTGCTAGTTATCTTTCACCTTTAATCCTTAGAAAAGCTGGTTGTCAAGTAGTGAGTTTAAATGCTCAACCTGATGGTTTTTTCCCTGGGAGGAAGCCAGAACCCTCTGCTGCTAATTTGCAAGAATTGATGAATGTGGTGAAGGCCGTGGGAGCTGATTTAGGAATAGCGCATGATGGTGATGCAGACAGAATGGTAGCAGTAGATGAAAAAGGAGAAATGGCCGATTTTGATAAATTATTAGCCCTAATATCAGGAAATATCGGTGGATGCGTAGTTACTACTGTAGATGCCTCAGTATGTGTTGATAATGCCATGGAAAAAGTTGGAGGCAGTGTAGAAAGAACCAAAGTGGGTGATGTCCATGTTGCAGAGATGATTCACAAAATAAATGCCACATTTGGAGGTGAACCATCAGGAACATGGATACATCCCGAGTTTTGTATGTGTCCAGACGGTATTTTATCTGCATTAAGAGTAATTGAACTGGTTCAGAGTAAAGGACCTCTATCAAAACTTTTAGACGAGATTCCAAGTTACCCTACTATTAGAGATAAAATTGATTGTCATAACGATCAAAAAGAAATCATAATGAAAAAGGCAGAATCTGAACTATCTCTAATCTTCGATGATGTGATGGACATTAACCTTAAAGATGGGGTTAGAATATCTTTTGCTGATGGTAGTTGGGTTCTTGTAAGGCCATCTGGTACTGAATCGTTTATTAGAATTACTTTAGAGGGGAAAACGGAAGAAAAAGCTAGAATGATACATGAGAAGTCTGCAAGGTTCATTAAAAAATTACTGTAAAACCTAAATTTTTTATCTGATCAATATATAATTATAATTGAATTAAGTGGGTTAGAAATTAATAGAGGAAGTCATATGAGAGCTGTGATACTTACTGCCGGTGAAGGGACTAGAATGAGACCCTTGACACTCACCAGACCAAAAACAATGCTCCCCGTGGGTGGAAAACCTCTCTTAGAATATAATGTGGAGGCATTAAGGGATGCAGGTATAAAAAACATCACCATGGTAGTTGGTTACCAAAAAGAATCTGTTGAAGAGCATTTTAAAAATGGAANTGACTTTGGAGTAAATATTGACTACGTCACTCAAGAAGAACGTTTGGGAACTGCACACGCCATTGGACAAGTTGCAGATACTATGAATAAAGATGATGAAGCAATCATAGTGACTAATGGAGATATAATATTAGAAAACAAACTAATAAAAAATTTAATTAATCGATATAATGAATCTCAAGCCCAATCAATCCTAGTACTCACAAAAGTGGATGATCCTTCCTCATTTGGTGTTGTTAAACTGGAAGGAGACTATATTAAAGACATAATTGAAAAACCCCCCATTGAAGATGCTCCCAGTGACCTTATCAACGCTGGCATATACCTTTTTGACCGTAACATATTCCAAGCCATAAAAAAGACTGAAAAATCTGAACGAGGAGAATTTGAAATAACAGATTCTCTCAAAATCCAGATAAGTCAGGGCAAAAAAGTTTTAGGTCTAATTTCCCATGATAAATGGATTGATGTTGGAAGACCTTGGGAATTTTTGGAATTAAATGAACATTATCTGGAAGTCTCAGAATCCATAATTGAAGGAGAAATTGAAGAGGGAGTTACTATTCATGGACCGATCATACTGAAAAAAGGCAGCATCATTCGTTCAGGCACCTATATTATGGGTCCTGTTTATATTGGAGCCAACTGTGATGTTGGGCCCAACACATTCTTGCGTAGGCATACCTCCATTGGCGATGGAGTAAATGTAGGCAATGCTGTTGAAATTAAAAACTCTATAATCATGGATGGAACTAATGTAAATCACCTATCGTACGTTGGTGACTCCATTATTGGGGCTAATTGTAACATTGCTGCCGGTACAAATATTGCCAACTTGCGTTTCGACGATGAGGGTATTAAAGTTACAGTTAAAGGTAAAAGAATTGACAGTGGACGACGTAAAATGGGAGTTATATTTGCGGATGGAGTTAAAACTGGCATCAATTCCAGTTTCAATCCAGGAGTTACTGTTGGTTTAAATTCATCAATAGGCTCTGGTGCCATAATTTACCGAGACATACCCAATAATAAAGTTGTTATACATCATCAAACCCAGGAAATAAAAGAAAAAAAATGATTCACCTAAAATAATGGTTTTAAGAAATTTTTCTTAATTTATTTCTGTTATTTTTATTTTAGAAGGTTTTTAATGGTTTTATATAAATTGTTTTCCTTATGAAATGTTTTTATGATTAGAAAACATAAATTTGGATATGATAGATCGTACTGTTACAATTTTTCCCGGAGCCCACATTATCGGCAAGGTTTTTATGGGTCATAAATCCTCAGTATGGTATAATGCTGTGATTAGGGGAGATATTGAAACCATAACAATTGGAAATTATTCTAATGTCCAAGATAACTGTGTTTTACACTCTTCACAAGGTTTTCCGCTTGAATTAGGAAATTATGTTTCTGTGGGGCACTCCGCAGTACTTCATGGTTGTAAAGTTGAGGATAACTGTGTTGTTGGTATGAATGCAACAGTTCTTAATGGCAGTCACATCAAGAAAAATAGTATTGTTGCTGCGGGTGCTGTGGTAACTGAAGGAAAGATCTTCCCAGAATCTAGCTTGATAATGGGTGTGCCTGCTAGAGTAGTGCGAGAACTCGAAAACAGTGAATTTCAGAAGATCAAAGATAATGCTTTACGTTATTCGAAACTTGCAATTAAAACAAGGATTGAGGATAAAAATAAGTCTAAATGAATGGATTTGAATATTATCAAAGAAGGATTGATTTAATGGTAAAAATAAAAAAAACAGTAATGGAACTTGATCCATATGTCCCCGGAAGATCAAATGATGATTTGGCTCGTGCTTATGGTCTGGATCCTGCCAATATAATCAGAATGGGTTCCAATGAAAACCCTCTTGGTCCGTCACCCCATGCTATTAAAACCCTCGAAAAAAGTCTTCATTTGATAAATACTTATCCTGAATCTAATATTGATGATTTAAAAAATAAAATAGCATCGTATTCCGGTGTAAACCCTGAACAAATTATTGTTGGAGGAGATGGTGCCGATGAAATCCTTGATGTTCTGGCTAAGACCTTGATTGAACCTGGTGATGAATACATTGTACATTCACCCACCTACATGTACTATGAATTTACATTCAGCATATACGGAGCTACCCCAATTTATGCTAGATGGAATGTTGAAAAAAACTGTTTAGATGTTAAATCTGTATTAAAAGCCATATCTACAAAGACAAAAGTAATTTTTTTGTGCACGCCTAACAATCCAACTGG
>JGI24710J26742_10002559_pt1 | contig 15963 bp, 10 predicted proteins | sample BioPla2DNA2_FD_26742 | JGI IMG/M metagenome (IMG submission 26742) | reverse complement strand
CCTCCACTGGACATTCCTGAGCCGCCACTGCCTCCACTGGACATTCCGGAGCCTCCACTCATTCCACCAGACATTCCGGAGCCACTACCCATTCCACNAGNCATTCCGGANCCNCNANTNATTCCACCAGACATTCCAGATCCGCTCATTCCACCGGACATACTGGAGCCTCCACTCATTCCACTAGAAGTTCCTGTATTTACACTTAGAATTGATTTTAGGCTGTTTATTTCCTCTTGGGACGCTTGTTTTGCAGGCTGATAATAATTTTTATTTCTTGCAATTTGATATAATTCATATTGTGATTGTTCTGTTTCATTTCTGATTTGTTGTAATACTGTCCTTAACTGCATATTATCTGTCTGAGATATCATATCAGTATAGGTTTTCATACCGGAGTTAATTGAATTAAGTGCCTCCGCTACCATTGCTTTTTCATTCATAGTCCTCTGCCTCCTATTGTAAGAACTGCATTATGGTATCTAAATTTTTCTGACAGGATTGAGCTGATTTTTCAAAAAATTGCTTTACTTGTTGATCCTGAGCGTTTTGTGCATAGCTTTGGAATTTTTGAACGTCTGCATGACCGAATTGAATTAAATGCCGCAGATTTTGTAATTCAACTTCATTTAAATTAGCCATAATAACCTCCTTAAGCGTGACTGTGCATTTTTAGACCTACAAAATTATTATCTCGATTTTTCGCTGTTTATATTCCTAATTTCCTTAGGTAAACTAACTCACTCTATATAAAGCACATAATATTAAACGCATAAAAAAGCTGTTGCAAAATCTATTTTCGATTCCACAACAGCCATTTTTTTCAATTGTTAATTTATGATCTTAATTTATATTCTAATCTGATTTTATCTGCAATTAATGCTACAAATTCCGAATTCGTAGGTTTCCCTTTTCCATTACTTACCGTATATCCAAATAATTCATCAATCGTATCCATCTTACCTCTGCTCCACGCTACTTCTATAGCATGACGAATTGCTCTTTCTACCCTACTTGGTGTTGTCTTATGTCTCTTAGCGATGGATGGGTATAATAATTTTGTAATCGAATTAAGCATTTCTGCATCATTAACTGACATCATAATCGCATCGCGTAAGTACTGGTAGCCTTTAATATGTGCCGGAACTCCGATTTCATGAATAATGTTGGTTACATCGGTTTCTAAGTTTCTCTCCATATATGCGTTTTTATTCTCATAAGCACTAACCCTATGATTATCTATCAGCTTGCTATGATAATCACCCTTTAATTGCTTAATTCTAGATAGAATAACATTATTATCAAAAGGCTTCATAATATAATAGTTTGCCCCTAGCTCAAAAGCACTCTCTGTAACCCCTTCTTGTCCTATTGCTGTAATAACAATAAATGATGGACTCTTTTTGAACTCCGAATCTTTCCCAATCTTTTCCATTACCCCTAGCCCGTCCAACTTTGGCATAATTAAATCCAGGAGTACAACGTCCGGTTTTTTTTCCTTGATCATTTCTAATGCATCGATACCATTATCGGATTTACCAACAACTTCGATCTCTGCATCTTCTTTTAATATGTCCTCAAGCAAATTCACCATCCTTTCATTGTCATCAACAATAGCTACATTAATTTTACTCATTTTCCAACCTCCATTACATATTTTAATTCTTCTCCACATACATCAAATGTTTCCCTAGCGACTTTCACATTATCAGGTTGTCCATCCATGAATTTCACTTTTCATAATGTTTCTAGTTGATTTTTGAGTTTTATGTTGTTATTATAATTATTATAAATCTTTCATGATACCCAGTCAATGAATATCGAGTTATCAAATCAAACAAATTATGGGTAACATTATACGACATTTATTGTTTATAATTTACATTATAATACATTATCGTACATAAAACACAAAAATCTACTGCTTTTGTGTTTTATAAAACATCTGTAAATAATTTCCATAAGTGAATTATATATTTAAATATTCTAACATTCAATCGTTTCTTGTCGCACCATTCGACACTTAAAAAGCAAGATAAATGGGAGAAAAATCTTTAACCACAACATTTTGTATGATTGGAAAATATTTTCAGTTTATATGCTGTAATTTCATCTGTTTATTATAAAAATAAGCTAGCTTTTCGTCGAATACTTTTTTATCAAAAAAACTCCTTATTCTAAATTATTTACCATGTTTTCAATAAATGTACCGTAGCCTTTCGTTGAATCTTGTATAAACACATGGGTTACTGCACCGATTATCTTATTATTTTGTATTATTGGGCTACCACTCATTCCCTGTACAATTCCACCGGTCAAATCCAATAGTCGTTCATCCGTTATCCGAAGAACAATCCCTTTACTATGGTTTGTATTGTTGATATCTACATTAAGAATTTCTATTTCATAATCATCCACTGTATCATTAACAGTACAGCGTACTAATGCTTTTCCTTTCTTCACCTCCTGCTTAAGGCCAATTTCTAAAGGTTCGGATGGAATTTTATTCTGATTTCGTGTTATATTTCCAAATATTCCTTGATAAGTGTTATTTGTAATTTCCCCTAATCTGTGCTTATTATTTTGACGTATCATTCCAATTAATTCTCCAGGCTCACCTTCTTTTCCTTTGATAATGGACATAATCTCAGCATCATAAATAGATCCTTTATCGATCTCCATTAATAATCCAGTATCAATATCTGTGATTCCATGGCCTAGGGCTCCAAACTTACCATTTGTTGAAATAAAAGTTAAGGTTCCAATTCCCTGGGTATCGTCTCGGATCCAAGCGCCTATTTTATATCCACCACTGGCAGTTCTAACTGGAGTTATTTTCACAGTGATTTTCTCATTATTTCTTCGCACCAGCAATTTAAGATCTTTACCATCGCAATTTTGTATTTCCTTGATCAGTTCATTTTTATCATTAACTTCTTTATCATTAATTGCTAAGATATAATCGCCCGATTTTAATTTATTATGAATAGGTTCATAATTCAAACCGTCTTCCCCGGTAATCTTCCCACTACCTAAAACAAGGATTCCATCTGTTTCTACATAAATACCAATCGGTGTACCACAGGGTATTAACTCAACGGTTTCGATAACATCAAGAGATATTTTTTTAAAATTTATAAACCCAAACAGTTTTAGATTTACATCAAATGTACCTGTTTTCGATGACTGAATCGTGAAGGGATGATTTAGATTAATGTCGATTTGATTGGCAGGTACACTTAGCTCCTTTTGATTTACATAGCTTACTTCAATATCGTCTGATTCTATGTTCGCTTTCATCGGTATTTTAAAATCGAATTCTCCTTGAGTTCCTACCAAAATCTTTATCTCATCAGGTATTTTTTTATCTAGACTATAATAAATGTAATAAAGGCTCACGAGTATATTAGCAATAAAAACAAATAATAGTATCCCTCTGTAAATTCTTCTGCTCCTCATCCTTTCACCTCATACCTTTTTCATTGTGTACCTTATAGCTTCTATTTTTAGCCAATCAAACTTGATTGTATTTTTTGATCGTATTTTACTCTACTGATGAATATTAACAGTAAACAGTAATTTTCTTACTATGTCTTTGTTCATACAAAAAAGGATATACATAGTATTGTATATCCTCAAGTTAAGTATTCGCTTTCTATCAATTTAAAGTTTGTATTTTTTAGTAGCATTGGCTAGTTGCTTCATTTCTCTAGCGCTATTTATTATGGACTCTGTGATCTTTGCACCTCCAAGAATTCTAGACAATTCTACTATGGATTCTTCTTCATTAATTTCCTTAATATATGTTTCAGTTGACTGACCATCGGATTGTTTCTCAATGATAAAATGTGAGTCTGCCATGGCAGCAATTTGAGCCAGATGAGTAATACAAATTATTTGATGGTTTTTTGCTATAACAGCCAATTGTTCTGATACTTTCTGGGCGGTTCTTCCACTAATCCCCACATCAATTTCATCAAATATTAAGGTTTCGATTTCATCCTTATCCGCTAATACGGACTTTATCCCAAGCATGATTCTAGACAATTCACCACCAGAAGCAACCTTTCCCAATGGTCTTAATGGTTCACCAGGATTTGTAGAAATGATGAATTCAGCATCATCAAATCCCTTGGCCGTGTAGTGATTTAACTGAGTAAAAGTCATTTCAAATCTTACATCAAGAAAGTTAAGAGCTACTAAAGCCTCACTAATTTTTTTTGTTAACTCTTTAGCCTTAGCTTTTCTAATATCTGATAATCGTATACATAAATTTTTTAAATCTTCTTCGGCTTTTTTTACTTTTTTCTCAAGTTTTTCTATATATTCATCATAATCCCGATATATTTTTAACTTTTCTTCACATTGGGAACAGTATTTCATAATCTGTTCTAGGGAATTTCCATATTTTGATTTTAAATGGTTAATTAAATCCAGACGCCTTGTTACTTCTTCCAATTCTTCTTCCTGATTGTCCAAATTAGATAAGTACTCTGATAAATCTCGATTCAAATCATTGAGAAGTCCTTCAATTGCAGTTGTCTGATCTAAAAAACTCTGAATGGCTTCGTCATATTCCACAATTTTAATTAATTGTTTTAAAGCCCTAGAAACATTGTCCCCTGCGCAAGAAACATCATTCCCTGTATATTGGTAGACAGCCTGCAGCCCTGCCGAAATTGCATTGGCATTGGCTAATATCTTATATCTGCTGGATAGTTCTTCATCCTCACCAGGAAGCAGTGCTGCACTACGAATTTCATTGACTTCATATTCCAAAAAAGATATCTCTCTAAGACGTTTTTCTTCATCGATTCCTGCCTCATCATATTCGGACTTCAATTTAATATATTTTTGATAGGCTTCTTCCAATTGAAGTTTTAATTCACTAATTTCCTCCTTAGCAAAACGATCTACGATTTCAAGATGCTTTGATTTATATAGTAGGGATTGATGCTCATGTTGNCCATGGATATCGATCAAATACCCTGCGATCTCCCCTAGTTTTGAAGNTGTTACATTCTCTCCATTAATCTTACAAACGCTACGATTGGGCATAATCTTTCTTGTAATAATGACTTGATNGTCCTCCANGGGCAAGTCAAGCTCTTTCATCTTACGAAAGACCTCTTCATCCTTCGTCTCAAAAACCAGTTCGATTAATGCATAATCTGCACCNCTGCGAAGGATATCCTTACTAACTTTTGCACCTAAGGCAGCATTAATAGANCCGATGATTATNGACTTTCCTGCCCCTGTCTCACCGGTCAAAATGTTAAGGTGATCNTTAAAAAANACCTCTACTTCGTTGATGATAGCAAAATTCTTAACATGCAAACTGACTAGCAAATGATATCCTCCCTTTCATAAACATATGTTCTAAATATATTTTATCATAGTGGAAAATCATAATCAATGCTTTGTTTTAAAGCTTGTAAGAGTGTACAATTTTTTTAAGACACTTTATGAAAAATGCCTGATAATATCAGTTTGAAGAATCTAGCTTATCACTGATTTATCAGGCATTTCTAACCTTAATCATTATAATATTTCTTAGAATTTGGTAGCTGTTATTTTTGAGATCTTATCTGATTTAGATAACTGTAATTTTAAGGTCTTATTCATCTAGATAACTGTAATTTTAAGGTCTTACTAATCTAGATAACTGTAATTTTAAGGTCTTACTCATCTAGATAACTGTAATTTCAAGATCTTATTTATCTAGATAACTGTAATTTTAAGGTCTTACTCATCTAGATAACTGTAACTTTAAGATCTTATNTAATCTAGATAACTNTAACTTTAAAATCTTATCTAATCTTTGTAACTGTAATNTTACATGTAAGTTTTCTACCATTTACTGTAGCTGTGATTGTAGTTGTACCAGTAGCGTAAGTTGATACTGTACCATTGGCATCCACTCTAGCTATTGCTGTGTTTTGTGAGCTCCATTGTGGTCTAGTATTGGTACCTTCTACTCTCAGCAAACCTACATGTCTTTCGTATTGTTCCGAGGTAAATTCTGTGATATTTAAGCCAACCACAGTGACATTTATTGTAGCCGTCTTACCAGAATCCGTCATTACTGTAATCATTGCCGTTCCTGGTGCTTTAGCTGTTATCTTACCAGAAGTTCTNTTAACTGAGGCAATGGCAGCNTTGTCCGTACTCCAAGTAAAGTTATCGGTNGAGTTTGTAGGATTTAGCACCACTTGTACGGTTCTGGTTTCTCCNGGNACCATTACAATATTTCTGTCTGCCAGAGTGACGCTAGTTGCAGGAACTCTATCCCTTACATCAACAACACAAATCACTTTCTTTCCTGAATTATCCATAGCCTCTGCTGTAATCGTAATTCTACCCGCTTTTAGACCAGTTACTACACCATCTTCATCTACTATGGCAATACTAGGATCACTGGAAGTCCATTTGACTTCTTTTATGGTTGCATCCTTGGGCTTAATGGTTACTTTTAAAGATCTACTATCTCCAACAAACATGGTAATAAAGTTTTTATCCAAAGTCATGTTGGTTATTGGCTTAACAACCCTGATTTCACAACTATCTTCCACTTCGCTGCCGTCTTGTGCAATTGCCCTTATGGTAGCATATCCAACACTCTTTCCGGTTACCTTACCATTCTGGTTTACTACAGCAACCTTGGGATTGCTAGAAACCCATTTCAACTTCTTATTGGAAGCTGTATCGGAAGTTACTGTCGCTTTTAAGGTAACTGATTTATTAACACCTACATATAACTCATCATGGTCTAATGTGACTGTAGTTACAGGCTCTAATACAGTTACCATACAAGTAGCAACGAATCCTCCATCCACGGTTGTACAGGTAATTAAGGCTGTACCACCCAACAAACCTTCTACTACACCTTCGTCATTTACCGTAGCTACTTTTGTATTAGAACTTTTCCATGTTACACCCAATTTGGAAGCTTCACTTGGTGAAACCGATACTTTAAGTTTAAACTCTTCTCCTATATAAATTGTTTTCTCAGAAAAGTTTAGTAAGATACCAGTTACCGGTTGTGTTACTGTAACCTTACAGAAAGCAATTCCTCCTGCTTCCGTCCTTGCCATAATAGTAGCCGTTCCAGCACTTTTAGCGGTCACCTTACCGTTATCGTCTACAATAGCAACTTTGGTATCACTNGATTCCCAAATCAATTCCTTATCTGTACTATCATTGGGTGTNGCTGTGGCTTTAATATAATAGTATTCACCGGCTTCCAGTTCAAGTTTTGTTACATCAAATTTAACTCCTGTTGCTACCCTCTTTACCTCAATGGTACAGTATTTAGAAAATCCACCATCCAAAGATCTTAATATAATTACAGCGGTTCCTACACTTTTTGCAGTAACCCGACCAGTGGAGTCTACGGATACAATATTCGGATGTGTGGAAGTCCAGGTAACAGCTTTATTACTAGCATCCAATGGCAATACAACATAGGATAATCTTTCTTGCTGTCCCACATACATGGTTTTTTTACTTTCATCAAGGGCAATGGATGTTACTGGAACTTGAATATCTATATTACAGATTGCTGTAACGTTAGGATTATCATCGGAAGTTGCTATGATTGAAACTGCTCCTGGTTTTAATAAAGTAACAATTCCATTATCATCTACTCTTGCTTTTGAAGTATCCGTTGATTTCCAACGTATTTTTTTATTTTGTGCATTTTCCGGATAAACGGTAGCACGTATCTGCAATCTCTTGGTCTTTAAATCAACATTAATATTGGTTTCCGATAATACAATGCTCGTTACCGGTTGCTGTACAACAATATGAGCATAACCTACTACCACATTGTCCTGATTAATGGCTGATATTACAGCGTTACCTCCAGAAACCCCTTGTATTGTAGCTGTTAAAGCAGAAGATTCCACAATTTTAACTACTTTTTCATCGGAAGATTTCCACTGTAAAACTACTCCACTCAGATTTTTAGGTNTAATACTTGCATGCAAGGTTTTATAACCAGCAATCGGTAAGGTTACTTTAGCCGGATCGATGGTAATCGTAGCTACAGACTGTTGAACAGTGATTTCACAGGTAGCTTTCTTGACTACGCCCTTAACAGTCTGAGAAGCTGTAATTATGGCTACTCCTTCCTTGATTCCGGTTACTAAGCCATCCTCAACCGTCGCAATCTTGGGATCACTACTAGTCCATGTAATGGGCTCAGTCGGATTGGTGACTAAAGCATTGAGTAGTAGAGTACCCCTGGTGTATAAAGTAGCACTTGTGGTGCTTAAAGAAATACCGTCTATGACATTGATGGTGATATAAATATCCTCTACATTTATAAAATTATCATATAGATTTTGCGATGTCTTGTATTCTAACCGTAATCTTACCTGCCCTTCTCTTCTGGCGGTAATGATTCCGGTTGTCTTATTTAATCTTGCGATATTTTCATTTCCTAATTCATAATAATACTCGAATATGCCGACTCCTGGAATATTGGAGTTGTTGGCAATATCGTATGTATCTCCCACGTTCATAAGTACGTTGGTATCTCTGATGTCAATGGGAACTACAATTTTCATATAGGCATAAGGAGCATTGGTGTTGGCATTGTATTTCTGATCTGCAAAAGCATAGATTTCATATGTACCGGCCTTGACATTACTAAAGGATACATTTCCACTTAATGTACTGATCGAATAAGTCATTTTATTGGAACCAGTAGGATTGATCTTTTTCTTGGTACTAAAATCATATACTTCCCATTTCAGATTTGGTGCCAAGGTTGAATTTGATTCTATAACAAAATTAGGGGGAACCCCTAAGGCAACAACATCCGTATTGGCAGTAGGTTGAGACTGAACCACATGATGATTTCCTTGGGCATCATCGTAACTTAAAGTGAATTTCGGTGATACCACAACCCTTAGAGAAATTGAGAGGGCACGGTCTTGAGAGGATAAGGTATTGGTGGTAATCTTAACGTTGGTACTACCAGCTCCAATTGCTTTTACCCTACCCCGTTGATCCACCGTAACAACACCTTCATCTTCACTCTCCCATAGTACTGCAGTGTTGGAGATTGCGGAACCAGAAACAACTTCCGTACCTTCCTCATAGTCTACATATTTGATATATACTTGTTTCGTTTCTCCAAGTTCATCAAGAACCAATATTCTTTCTTCTGTAGTTTTTGAAATGATTAATCCAGTCTTTTGATAATCCAAGGACAAGTCCACTTTAATATGACAACTGAGGGAATAGGTGTTCTTTCCCTGCTTAATCACTGCTGTTATGGTGGAGAAACCAGGTCCTTTACGAATCAACTTAATAAAATTCGATCCGTAAGATGTTGTCTCAATATCGATAACATTTGGCTGTGATGACACCCATTGAACCTCTGTTTCTGGTTCCCATGTTCCAGCTGTAACACTGAGCAAAGCTTCTGGCTGTTTTAATTCGTATTCCGTACCTGCCTTACGGTTCTGACCATTAATTACAAAATAATATTCCTGTGGCAAGGTAATTTCAGATGCCATTACTTGACTTACCATTGTAGAATTTATTAATATTACAAAAAGCATACTTAAAATAGATAGTATGCCATATCTAATCTTCATCATAAACACAACCTCCCAAACTTAGTTATATAGTATATCGTCAAAAACTACTGGTAAACTTAGAAACATTTGACTATATTTTAAAAGTAATATTTGGCAGTTTTATGTCAATGAGAAGAGAATGTTGTAGAAATTGCTTACTAGTGATTTTTTAATACCCTTAAGGCGTTCATCAGTGCAATTAAGGCAACACCAACATCGGCAAATATTGCAAACCATATGGAGGTAATGCCTGCAAAAGCAAGGATCATAATCAATATCTTGGTGGCTAAGGCAAATATAATATTTTGCACGACAATTCTTCTTGTCTTCCTAGCAATTCTGATTGCTGTTGCCAATAAAGCAATATCATCATTCATTAGAACAACATCCGCAGCTTCAATAGCAGCATCCGATCCTATTCCCCCCATAGCAATACCTATATCCGCACCTGCTAATACAGGAGCATCATTAATACCATCTCCTACAAAGACAATTTTCCCTTTTCCCTTAATCTTGCTTTTATATTCTTCCAATATGCTTACTTTATCCTGGGGAAGTAGCTGCCCATGAAATTGATCAATCCCAGCTTTCCTTGCAACTTCCTCAGCCCTGCCCTTATGATCTCCAGTAAGCATCACCGTCTTAGATACTCCTAGCTCTTTAAGAGCCTTAATGGTTTCATCTACACCCTTTTTTATTTCATCAGCAACTAAAATATAACCTAAATATTTTTTATCCAAAGCGATATGGATATAAGTAGCGGTTTTTTCTTCTTTTGTTACTCCTAAAATTCCATGGTTTTTCATTAGTTTTTCATTACCACAATAAATATTACCACCATAGGTTTTAGCAATGATNCCCTGGCCAGCTAACTCAGTCAGCTGTAATGGATCNGCTATCTCAGGAAGATTACAGCTCTGATAANAGGAAAGAATCGATTTTGCAATTGGGTGGTTAGAATTCTTTTCAGCAATGGCCGCAAGAGATAATAATTGCTCCTGGCTTACCCCCTTTTCAGGGCAAATATCCCTAACCATAAGATTGCCTTTTGTTAATGTACCTGTCTTATCAAATACTATCGTGTCTACCTGATGCAGATCATCTAGATAATTCCCCCCCTTAACCAGTATCCCTCTTTTAGCACTACCTCCTATCCCTCCGAAAAAGCTAAGAGGAATGGAAATCACTAAGGCACAGGGACAAGAGATAATCAGAAAACTCAATGCCCGGTATATCCAGGTAGTAAAAGAGCCAAAACCAAACAAAGGAGGAAATACTGCCACTCCCAAGGCCAAAAACACTACGATGGGTGTGTAATATCTTGCAAATTTTGTGATAAACTTTTCACTTTCTGCCTTTTTACTACTAGCGTTCTCAACAAGTTCCAATATTTTTGAAACCGTTGATTCCCCATATGCCTTTGTTACCTTGACTTCCAACACTCCACTGGTATTAATAGAACCAGAGTATACCAGATCATTGGCCTGAACTTCAATCGGTAGACTCTCACCGGTTAATGCCTTGGAATCAATATAACTGGTTCCTTTCACTACAATACCGTCTAGGGGGATCTTCTCTCCCGGTTTTACTTGTATCATATTTCCTACCATAACCTTCTGGGGATCTACTTTGCTTATGTTATTATTCGTAATCAAATTAGCATAATCCGGACGGATATCCATGAGTCCTACAATATTTTTCCTTGATTTATTTACTGCCATATCCTGCAGAATTTCCCCAATTCCATAGAAGACCAAAACGGTGACAGCTTCCATCTGTTCTCCAATAATAAATGCTCCTAGAGATGCAAAACCCATTAAGAAATTCTCATCAAATACTCTACCCTTAGCAATATTTTTCAAAGCCGCCAGTATGATTTCATAACCAGATAGGACATATGCGGTTAAAAGTCCTAATAAACGGATGTGATCCGGGAATTTTCCATAGGAAAATATAAGGGCTAATAGTAAGGAAGCTACCAAACGAACCATATATGGGATAACTTTATGATTCTCCTCCTCATCAGAGAAAGAATTATGGTTATGATGGTTATGCCCCATATCCTCAGACAGATCAATCACCTTTACATCTGGTTCGTGGGAAGAAACAATCTTTTTGATTTGGCCAAGAAGTCGATCTCCATGGTGATCCTTCACAGTAACACTAAGCTTTCTATTAATTAGATTTAAATTAACCTTAGTTACCTCTGGTAAAGATTTTACATTGTCCTCTATTTTAGCTGCACAATTGGGACAGCTAAGTCCTTGTAAAACAAACTCTCTTTTTTTCATATTATCTACCTCTCCCCGATATGTTCAAATCCTACCTCTAAAATATTCTTCACATGATCATCGGCCAGAGAATAAATAACTACCTTTCCCTTTTTCCGATACTTCACAAGTCTTGCCTGCCTTAAGGTTTTTAACTGATGGGATATGGCGGATTTTGTCATTCCTAATAAAACTGCTAGGTCACAGACACACATATCTTCCCGATCTAAGGCCCATAAAATTTTAATTCTGGTACTATCACCAAACACTTTAAAAAAATCTGCTAAATCATATAATTTCTCTTCTTCTGGCATATGGTTTCTTACCCGTTCAACAACATCGCCATGAATTACTTCACAATCACATACCATGGATTTCCCTTTATTCATAATTGCCTCCTCTATTTTTTTGTATTACCAGTCCATTTTTATTATATATTATTAACATTCAAACAGTTGAGTGATTGTTCAACCGTTTGTTAATATTATATACCAGAGGATATATAAATGCAACTAGAAATAATATAAAAATGAGTTTCTCAAGATTATTTTAAGGTAACAAAAAACACCTCAGCTACTTATCTTCCTTGTCTTCAAGGAATACAGAGTATGCTAAGGTGTTTTTTATTTTATCCATCTCCTAGTATGGACATGGTACGATATTTTTCCTGTTTAAATCTTATTACAAAGAAGATGGAACGGAAGAACCAGTCAATGGTCATAGCGATCCACACTCCAAGCACTCCCATACCAACAAACTTCACCAGAACAAAACTAGTACCAATTCTCCATAACCACATAGATATCATAGAAACCCACATGGTAAATTTCACATCGTTGGCAGCCCGTAAGGCATTGGGTAGAGCAAAGGATAGTGGCCAAATAAAAGTGGCTAAAACACAATGATATATCAACAAACTGCTTGCTATTCCAGCAGTTTCTTCACTCAAGTTATATAATTTTAAGATTACCGGTATCAAACCAATAATAAGTGCATTAACAATAACCATAAATACATATGTTATCTTTAATAACTTTTTTGTGTAGTATTTAACAGCATCATAGTCGGCTGCACCAACGCATTGCCCAACCACTGTTATCAGTGCCAATCCTATGGCTGAGGCAGGTAAAACACCTACTCCACCGATATTGGAGGATACTGAATTGGCAGTAATTGAGGCTGTACCTAAACCAGCAATGATACCTTGTACTAAAATTTTCCCCACCTGAAACACACTATTTTCCAAACCATTGGGTATTCCTATTTTTAAAATTCTAGCAATCATAGTTGGTTTCAATTTAAAATCACGAAGCCTTTGTATGTGAATCGGATATTCCTTCTTCCGGATTAAAATTAACATAACAAGAGCAGCAAATATTCTTGAAATCAATGTAGCAATAGCAGCACCTGCCACTTCCATATTAAACCCATAAATTAAAATGGCATTTCCAGTAATATTTATTGCATTCATCAATAATGATGTCTTCATAGAAATCTTTGAATTACCCATGGAACGAAACAAAGCAGCGCAGGCATTATAAATTGCTAAAAATGGATAGGATAAGGCTGAATAAAAGAAATAGGTTTGTGAATATGCCATTACTTGAGGTTCCACATCACCAAACAATAAGCTTAATAAGGTATTTTTAAAAATCAAGGCAATAACCATGATCACAATGGATAAGAAAGCGGTAGACGCAATGAGCTGTTCACCTGCTATACAGGCATTTTTCTTTTCCTTATGGCCAAGATATTGGGCAGATACCACAGCTCCACCAGTAGCTAAAGCGGCAAATAGCCCGATTAGTAGGAAGTTAATACTATCTACTAAGGAAACACCGGATACAGCTGCCTCCCCTACACTGGCCACCATGATACCATCTGCCATACCAACGGTAACTGCCAATATCTGTTCAATAATCAGTGGAATAATTAATTTTATTAGTTCTTTTCTAGTAAACATATGATCCGCCTCTATGTATAATATTTTTCTAATTAAAACGGGGGGAATACCTTTTTGAATCGAAAGGCTCCCCCGTATACTTGACTTAAAGTATACTATGGTAATCAATTACCATTCTTGAAAATATTATCTGGATTAGAAGATTAGATAAAATTTTAAGGTATTATTTCTCATTGTTCCTCTTCTTATCCATCTTAAATTTTTCAGCATTTCATATAGTGTATCATAGTAACTGTTTTTGGGCAATGTGATTTTTATCCTTTTATTCACTCTTGTCAATAGCAGAATATGTCAGTTGTCATTATGCAAATGTCATTTTATCTCTTCCATATGAAACTCAGGATTTCCTTATATAAGAAAAATACCTTCCCATAAATCGCAATTTACCAACTTTGGAAGCATATATATAAAGCCTTTGAATAATAGATTTTAAAAAAATCCCCCTAAACGTATAATGTTAGGAGGATTATTTTTACCATTTTACTTTTTCTTAGTTCCGATAGTTACATGATTTGGAGTTGCTCGATAACTACTTTTATTAACTAAGGTTCTACTTACCTCTACCCCATTTTCATACACAACCTTATATAACTCGGCTCTATAACCTTTCTTAGCTTTCTGTGTAATCTTTTTATAAGATGTTGGTTTTGTTGGGTCTTTTGTAATTATATCCGCTGGAGGATCAATTTCTGCTACAACCTTTTCTTCAAAGACAATCTTTCTGTTAGCAACATCTCGTTTCTCTTGCCCCCAGATACGAATGGTTAGTTTTCGATCTTTGGTAAAGGCTTCAATTAATATGGGTAAATCGGTATTATTTCTAAACTTAAAGTCCTTAACCCCATCTGCAATTGCAGCATCAAAGGATAAGGGTACATAAGAAACTGTCATAGAATGGGCATATCGCTCCACAACTTCCAGTTCTGCATTCAATATTGCATTATAAAAAGTTGTAGTGGTTTGGCATGAACCGCCACCGATACTATCTATAATCTCTCCATCCGAGTAAGCACCTGCAAAAAAATACCCATTTTCCAGAGTAAAGGGTTCTAAAACTTCTTGGCAGGAAAAGACTTCTCCAGGATACAAGACTGAATTATTAATAAATCTAGCCCCTGTATCGATATTCGCAGCTCTTCCTTCATTCGAAGTCTTAAAATCTGTTGTAAATTCACCGATGATATCCTTGCTCTTTTTCAAATCCTCTATGGTAAAGGCGGGCATATCATCCACCATAACAGCAGACATGGTGATATCATGACCATTCCAATGATCAACCTTATCTTTCAGTATAGAATAGGTCTCCTCTATATCAACTTTACTTCCTAGCTTATGCTCCTTATAGACAAATTCTCCGTTGACCCTTGAGAAAGAGGCATTAACGGGAGCAATATTGTATGCACTAGCTTCGATCTCCAGAAGCTCTCTAAGACGATTTTCATTGTATGTAAAGGTTAGGGGATAAACTACTTTCCCTTGTTCGATATCCTTCATATCCTTATACCGTTTAATTAGGTTTCCTGACTTACCAAGGCTTAGAGCTTGCTCAATATAATCATTGGGTTCATAGGTATATCCAAGATCTCCCATGGTCGTATATACAATACTGTCATCAACAAAAATAGCAATACTTTTACTTCTAAGATCACTTAAATATTGATCCATGGCATCTTGTGCTTCTTTTTTGGTCATCCCACTGATATCCACTTGATTGATGAAAACCCCTTTACAGATCCGATCCTCCGTGGTCTGCGCTTTCGCATTTAGAGCTTGTCCAAAAGTTACAAAAGAAACGAAAGACAAGAATACTGCAAATAAGTATATTCTAAATTTTTTCATAAGAAATCCTCTCCTTAATACAAGCTAAAATAAAACTATAGTCTTAAATAGTCGAATAAATATCCTTCTAATACTTCCAATTGTATCATAACCGATTGGAATTGTCATGATTTAAATACAAGCTTTAAAAGGTAATTATTAATAATTTCCCTCTTCCACTTCTTCTTAAGTTCAAGATTCCAAGGATAAAAGTTTTGTTATTTAATTTAAAAATCATGGCAAAAATTTTGATCGGATTTTTATTTTATATGGAGGGACTTTAAAAAAGTAAGATTATAAAATCTTACTTTTATTATTTAAA
>JGI24710J26742_10002558_pt1 | contig 15969 bp, 11 predicted proteins | sample BioPla2DNA2_FD_26742 | JGI IMG/M metagenome (IMG submission 26742) | reverse complement strand
ATTCATTAGTGGAAACTCTCCAAACAATTGAATTTACAAGAGTATATTAATGATGATTTTGATTACATAAAAAAAGTGCCGTCAATTGCTTGACAGAAACGCAATTAATGCTAAAATAGAAAAATATAACCCTTTGCTATCATTTTTTGTTATACTTTATGTAAAAGAGATTACAAAATTCAAATGAGGTGGATTATTTGAATACACCAGCCGATGTAAAAAAGCAAATCCAAGATGCTATGTATTTTTTTAATACGGGCGTCAATTATACAAGCTATGAATTCTTAGGAGCAAAAAAAAGTATTGAAAACAATGTTGAAGGGTATCGTTTTACTGTTTGGGCACCGAGAGCAAATAATGTAGAAATAGCAGGTACATTTTCTAACTGGCAACCAATTAGTATGGATAAAATTGGAGAGACCGGCGCATGGTCTGTTTTTGTATCCGATGCAAAACAATGGGATTTATATAAATATATTATTGAGGATAGAGCTGGTCATAAAAAAGAAAAGCAAGACCCTTTTGCCTTAGCTTATGAAGTACCTCCCAAAGATGCTTCGGTTATACAAGACATCCCAAACAAAGAATGGACGGATGATCTTTGGTGGGAAAACAAACGAAAATCAAATCAATATGAAAGCCCAATGAATATTTACGAAGTCCATGCAGGCAGTTGGAAGCGTCATCCCAACGGTGATAGTTATAGTTTTACAGAACTTAAAGAGGAATTAATTCCTTACGTTAAAAAAATGGGCTATACCCACATAGAATTTATGCCTTTAATGGATCACCCTTTGGAAGCCTCATGGGGATATCAAGTAACAGGTTTTTTCAGTATTGCTGGGCGTTTTGGACATGATATTCTACCTTTTATGGATTTCGTGGAAGAAGCTCATAATCAAGGTATTGGTGTTATTCTAGACTGGGTACCTGCTCATTTTTGCCGAAATGATTATGCCTTAGCATATTATGATGGTACACCTACATATGAATATGAGGATGATGCTCGTGCAAATAATGTTGGTTGGGGTACATTAAATTTCGATCTCGGCAAACCACAAGTCCAAAGTTTCCTAATATCCAATGCAGTATACTGGTTAGAAACATTCCATATAGATGGATTGCGCATAGATGCTGTATCAAACATGCTTTACAATATTGACCCACATGCACATGGAACAAAAAGTGATAATTATGAAGGAATCACTTTCTTAAGAAAGTTAAATCGCGAGATTTTCTTGCGTTTTCCTGATGTGATGATGATCGCTGAAGAAGGCACGGCATGGCCATTAGTTTCAAGACCAATTGAATCGGGTGGCCTTGGCTTTAACTATAAGTGGAATATGGGATGGATGAATGATACTTTACGATTCTTTGAAATGGATCCTCTCTTTAGAAAAGACAATTTCAACCTTATTACATTTTCTTTCATGTATGCATTCAATGAAAACTTTATTCTCCCAATATCCCATGATGAAGTAGTTCATGGCAAAAAATCAATGCTCGAAAAAATGCGAAATCCATCTGGTAATCGTTATCGTCAATTTGCTCACTTACGTACATTCTATGGTTTTATGCTCACACACCCAGGTAAAAAACTTAACTTTATGGGAAATGAAATCGGGCACTTTTTGGAATGGCGAGAATATGAGCAACTTGAATGGAGTGTGTTAAAATACGATTATAATACTGAATTTCAACATTATATTGCCGTTCTTAACAATCTGTATAAAAATAATAAAGCCTTGTACGAACTGGATTTTAGTCCGAATGGCATAGTCATTCTTGATGCAGATAATTGCGAAGATACAATCCTAACCTACATTCGTAGAGGGAAAGAAGTTCTTGATTTTTTAGTGGTTATTGTAAACTTTACTCCCGTTGAGCGTAAAGGCTTCCGAGTTGGTGTTCCCTTCGAAGGTACTTATGACACATTACTAAACAGCGAAAATCTTGAATTTGGAGGGACTTGGACACATGATCAAATGAATATTAAAACAGAAAAAGTAAGTAAAGATGGACAATCCTTTTCACTTGAAATAATTGTTCCTGCACTTAGCGTAACTATTTTAAAGCCAAAAGCAATTAAAGGTACATGTATAGATTAGAAATATAGAATGTTGGGTATGTTTTAAATATATTAAGGCTTGAGGTAATTGTGTTCAAGATTATCTTATATGGCTAATTATAGTAATCAACAAAATTTGATTATTATAATTCTTTTTTCCTAATTGCCTTAATATGCTATTAATTGGCGTTAAAAAGCAGTGTAATAATATATTATACAGCCAGTTTAATTAAAGCCTTTATTAAATAGTATTGGTGATTGCCGAAAGGGGGTAAACGGGAGAAAAGCATTTCCTCCCGACATGTATGAAAAATGAAATCATCGCATTAATCCTTGCCGGTGGTAAGGGTTCTCGGTTAGGTAAGTTGACTCAAGACATTGCAAAACCAGCGATTCCCTTTGGAGGAAAATATCGAATTATCGATTTCCCGCTAAGTAACTGTTCAAATTCAGGAATCAATACCGTTGGAGTTATGACACAATATGAACCTTTTATTCTAAATGAACATATTGGTGGCGGTGAATCATGGGGATTAGATATTAAGGATGGAGGCGCAAGCATTCTTCAACCATACACATCAAACGAAGGCGAAAAGTGGTTCAAGGGTACTGCGAATTCAGTATTTCAAAATATCAGTTTTATTGATTTAAAACACCCTAAATACGTTCTGATACTATCGGGTGATCATATTTATAAAATGGACTATAGAATGATGTTAGAAACACATAAGAAAAACAACGCCGATTGCACTATTGCAGTTATACCAGTACCCTTAGAAGAAGCATCACGATTTGGCATTATGAATACGAATAATGACGGTCAAATTATTGAGTTCGAAGAGAAACCCGCTAAACCAAAAAGCAACTTGGCCTCAATGGGTATATATATATTTACATGGGAGAAATTGCGTGAATACTTAAGAAAGGCTCCCGATGCATTAGTGGATTTCGGTAAAGACGTAATTCCAACATATTTAAGAAATGGCGAACGTCTTTATGCCTACAAATATGAAGGCTATTGGAAGGACGTTGGAACAATCAACTCTTTATGGGAAGCTAATATGGAATTTCTAGATCCCAATCACCCCTTAAAAATAAGAGATTATGAATGGCAAATATTTTCTAAAAATGTAGTTTCACCACCATTATTTATTCATCATAATGCAAAAGTTAACAATTCCATTATTACTGACGGTGCAATTATTAGAGGTGATATACTTCATTCGGTTATATCGGGTGATGTTTATGTTGGTGAAAATTCAATAATAAAAGACAGTGTCATAATGGCAGGAACAAAGATTGGCTCAGGAGCATTTGTAGAATATGCCATTATAGGCGAAAATGCCTCCGTCGCAGATAATGCTAAAATAAGAGGTACCCCTGACAATATTTTAGTAATCGGATATGAAGAATCAGTTGGAGGTGAGTATCATGAGAAAGCATGAACTATGTGCAATACTAAATGTTGCTGAAGACGATACTGAGTTGGGTGTACTTACTAAAAAACGCCCTATTGCATCACTTCCCTTTGCTTGCCGGTACCGTATTATCGACTTTAATCTGTCAAACATCGCTCATGCTGATGCTAAATCCGCAGCAATATTTATAGCAGATTCTGGACGCTCTCTATATGATCATATACGTTCGGGGAAATGCTGGGACTTAGATTCCTATGGTGGTGGTATTTTCACTTTTTCTCAAAACCGTCACAAGAAAGCACTATATGAGGCTGCAAGTCGTAAAGGTGATTTTTATGAAGACCATTTAGCTTTCTTAACCCGGTCAAAAGCAAACTATGTTTTTGTAGCAGGGTCAAAAATTATTGCTAATTTGGATTTAGTAGACGTAATTAAAAAACACGAAACCACTCCCTGTGAGATTGTTAGAATATATAAAGAAGTTCCTAAGGCTGAAGTTATTAACCGTCCTAAAGAGCGTTTGTTTACTATAAATGACAGTGGGAAAATAACTAATGTTGTTGAAGAAGGTCGTGTAACAATCGACACCGAAACTGCACTGTTAGATATGAATATGAGTGTCCTTAAGGTGCATACCTTAATAGATATAATTAAGCGTGCCGAAGCAGACAATTTGAATGAAGACATTACAGACATAATAAATCATTATTTACTTGATTATTGTGTTAATAGCTATGAATATAAAGGTTATTTAGCAAACATTGAGTCTGTTAAAGACTATTACAATGCAAACATTGGCATGCTTAACGAAGAAAATTTTAATGAATTATTCCACAATCAATTACCCGTTATCACAAAGACACAAAGCGGTGTTCCCACATATTTCTCGGAAAATGCCGACATTAATCTAAGTCAGTTTGCTACAGGTTGCGAAGTCTATGGCACCGTTGAAGAATCTCTAATATTTCGAAAAGTGAATATTCATGAAGGTGCTAAAATAAAAAACTCTATTATTATGCAAGGGTCTAGAATAGGTGCTGGTGCAATAATAGAATATGCAATTTTAGATAAAAATGTTGTAGTGGAACCCGGTGTTAGAATTATAGGTACACGTGATAATCCTATAGTTATTGGTAAGGATATTACTGTTCACGCCTACTTTTGGAACATTTAAGATGTAAGGAAATTAATGTTCTTAGGTGACTATTGTTGCGGCAGAATGCTTGATAGATGGAGGTTTGTTTATGAAATTACTATTTGTTTCCTCTGAAGCAGCTCCTTTCTTTAAAACTGGAGGCTTAGGTGATGTAGCCTATGCTTTACCCAAAGAACTAAAAAAACAAGGTATTGATGTACGAGTGGCTTTACCATACTACTTGTCTATGCCACAAGAATATAAAGACAAGCTGCAGGATGTACTTCATTTCCGAGTACAAATGGGTCATGAAGGCGTCTATGCTGGTGTTAAAACATTAAATCTTGACGGGATAGAATATTACTTCATCGATAATTTACAATACTTTGATCGTCCTAATTTATACGGATATCATGACGATGGAGAGCGCTTTGCCTTCTTTGATATGGCTGTAATAGAAATGATGGAACGTGTAAACTTTATACCGAATATAATTCACTGTAATGACTGGCAAACTGGTATGATTCCTGCATTACTTGTGGATAAGTATCATTGGATTAATGTATATCGCGATATACGCAAAGTATTTACAATTCACAATATTCGTTTTCAGGGTCAATATAATCCCGTCGTATTAAGTTCATTGTTTGGTATTGGGTATAGCATTTTTCATGATAATGGAGCAAAACATTATGAGGATGTTAATTTTTTAAAGGCGGGTATTAACTACTCAGATATTGTTACTACCGTATCTCCAACTTATGCACGAGAGATTCAAACACCTCAATTCGGCGAGGGTCTGGATGGTGTTCTACGCAATGCAAGTTTTAAGCTTCGTGGAATTATTAATGGCATAGATTATGAAGAAAACAACCCCCAAACCGATGAGAAAATTCCTTTCAACTACTCTCTAAATGATATGAAGGGTAAACTTGACAATAAACTGCACTTACAATCTAAACTTAATCTGCCACAAAGTGAAAGTACACCACTCATTGGAGTTGTCTCCCGTCTCACAAACCAAAAAGGGATGCAACTAGTGCAAGAAATCGCCGAAGATTTACTTACAACACGAAATATTCAGATTGTAGTACTTGGCACAGGTGAGCAAGAATATGAAAATTCCTTCCGCTATTTCGATTGGAAGTATAATAATCAGTTCCGAGCAATTATTGATTTTGATATAGCATTAGCTCAACAAATATATGCTGGTGCAGATATGTTCCTGATGCCATCAGCTTTCGAGCCATGTGGTTTATCGCAAATGATTTCGCTACGCTATGGAACTTTGCCTATTGTACACGAAACTGGCGGTTTAAGTGATACAATTGTGCCTTACAATAAATATACTGGCGAAGGAACGGGCTTTACATTTTATGACTTTAATGGTTATACTCTTTTAAATACCATTTATCGCGCTTTGCATGTATACGATGAAGAGCCTGAAAAATGGAAACAGTTAATAAAACAAGGCATGGAAATAGATTTTAGTTGGACGAAACCAGCAAATGAATATATCGATATTTATAACGAGCTATTGGGGACTTAATGTACTATAGCACATGTTAGGAGGGTAATATGAGTTTGACTATACCAGAATTTCAAAACGAGTTTTCTCGTATTTTTAAAAGTTTATATGCTTTTAATGTTGAAGAAGGTTCATCAAAGGATCATTTTATGGCATTAGCGCAATTTGTCCGAGCACAATATAGCAATAAATGGCTTAACACGAAGCGTACATATTTCGAAAACAAGGAAAAGCAAGTATATTATTTTTCAATGGAGTTTTTACCAGGAACTCAGTTAAGAAACAATCTACTAAACATTGGAATCATTGATGTTGTCAAAAATGGACTCAGTCAAATGGGATTGGATTTTGATGAAATAGCCGCAAATGAAGTGGATCCCGCCTTAGGTAATGGGGGTTTAGGACGGTTAGCCTCATGTTTTATGGACTCAATGGCAGCAACTGGTATAGCAGGCAATGGTAATGGTATTCGCTATAGGTATGGTTTGTTTAAGCAAAAGTTTGTAAATGGATATCAGGTAGAATTACCAGAGAATTGGTTAAGGAATATTAACCCTTGGGAAGTTCGCCGTGAAGATAAATCTGTGATTGTACGCTTTGGCGGCAATGTAAACTTAATAAGTGAAGAAGGTAAATATTTTAGAGTTGAGCATACAAATACAACAGATATTCTAGCAGTACCGTATGATACACCAATAATTGGGTATAGAAACAATATAGTAAATACATTACGATTATGGTCGGCTGAAATCCCATATGGCGATGAAGAAAAGTTCCCAACCCTGCGAGATCGTGACGCTGTAAAAGAAATTACCGAAGTTTTATATCCCGACGATTCGAACTACGAAGGGCGATTATTACGCTTAAAACAAGAGTATTTCTTTGTAAGTGCTGGCATTCAAAGTATCATTCGCTATTTTAAATCAATGAATTTACCAATGGTTGATTTTGGGGAGAAAATTCAGTTACATATTAATGATACTCATCCNTCATTGATCATCCCTGAGCTAATGCGCATATTAATGGATGAAGAGCGTATGTCATGGGAAGTTGCCTGGGAAATAACAAAAAAAGCAACTTCATATACTAATCATACTATTTTGCAAGAAGCAATGGAGCGCTGGCCAGAATCCATGATGCAGGGCTTATTACCCCGGATTTATCAAATACTTAAAGAAATCGATAAACGTCATGTAGTTAATAAATCCCATCTGTACAATATGGATATAGCACAAAAAACTCGTCCATTTGAACATGGACAAATTAAAATGGCTAATATTGCTATACTTGGCAGTCATAGCGTTAACGGCGTATCAAAACTACATACAGAAATTTTGCGAAATGATACATTGAGGGATTTTGCTACTTTATATCCTTACAAGTTTAACAACAAAACAAACGGTATTACAATGCGTCGTTGGGTGATGCTTTCAAACCCCGATTTAACAAAACTAATTGATAATTTAATCGGTGAGTCTTGGAGAACCAATCCAAACGATCTGAGAATTTTGCGCGCCTTTAGTGACGACCATAGCATTCTTGAAGCATTAGCTGAAGTAAAGCTCAATAACAAAAGGCGTTTTGCACAGTACATAAAAAAAGAGATGAACATAGACATAAACACAAATGCAATATTTGATGTTCAAATTAAACGACTACACGCATACAAGCGCCAATTACTAAAAGCTTTACATATTTTACATAGATATCTGCAGTTAAAAGATGACCCCACGATGAATATGGTACCGCGTGTATTCATTTTTGGAGCGAAAGCTGCACCTTCATATACATATGCGAAGCAAATAATAAAATTTATAAATGAATTAGCTAATTTGATTAACAATGATACCGATGTAGGCGATAAAATGAAAATAGTATTTGTTGAAAATTATGGTGTTTCTTCAGCTGAACTAATTATTCCCGCAGCTGACATATCGGAACAAATTTCAACTGCTGGCAAAGAAGCCTCAGGAACTTCGAATATGAAATTGATGGCAAATGGTGCTATTACCGTTGCTACTTTAGATGGTGCAAATGTAGAAATAACTGAATATGTTGGTGAAGATAATATCTTACTATTTGGTATGCGAAGTGAAGATGTTAATGAATTCTATCGTAATGGTAATTATAACTCCCGTGAAATTTATGAGAAGAACCCACGTATTCATCGTGTGTTAAATGCGTTGGTCAATGGAACTGTCCCCAACATTGAAAATGAAGGTAAAGACATATTTGATTCATTAGTAACATATAACGATGAGTATTTTGTGTTAAATGACTTCGACTCCTATGATGCCGTTCAACAAAAAGCAGATGAACTCTACCAAAATAAGCATAAATGGTATCAAAAAGCTCTAATAAATATTTCGCAATCTGGTAACTTTAGTTCGGACTATACCATATCCAGTTATGCTCGCGATATTTGGCATATTTATACTACCAGGGACCGTGAACGAATTGAAATGAGTTAATTGGCAAGATGACTGCTCGGCACAGTGTTTTGACAACTGATTGACCAAAGAATGACCAGTTGCCAAAGATGCTGTGCCTTTTCAACATTTGAAAAAAGAGCAGTAAATCTTGAATTAATAATGTTTTTCATGCGAAAGCCTTTCGGCTTTTTCTGCAATTTCTTTCGTCTCGTGGATAGTTCCAAAGGGGTGTTGCGGCGGAGCATAAATGGAGTATAGTTTTAAAGGTCTGTTTCCAATGTTAATCACATTGTGCCATGTGCCCGCTGGAATAACAATGGCATAGTCTCCATCCACTCTTTTCGAAATATTCAGGTTGTCCTTGCAGCTACCCATTTTTACAAGTGCGTATCCACTATCCACTCGTATAAACTGATCAAGATTTGAGTGCATTTCAAGCCCGATATCACCGCCACATGGTATGCTCATTAACGTAACTTGAAGATGCCTTCCCGTCCACAAGGCTGTCCGATAATGGGGGTTATAATTTGCATAGCGGTGTATGTTCACAACCAAGGGCTCTGGACCGTAATCCTGTATTTGTCTGGTAGATTGTCTTCTATACACTGTACTGTACTCCTTCATAGTGTTCTATTATATACTATGAATTGATCATGCATCTGTGTCATTTGATATTTATCAGTACAGTTTGTTATTTATAATTACTCAATTATCTTCGAGTCGTATCGGAGTAAACCCTCCTTTTTCATTTTTACAAGTTCTCTGGAAAGTGATGTGGGGTCCATACAAGCTTTATACTCTATACCTGTTTTCATTTCTTTCAACATTAATTGAGCTGATTCCAGTTCATTTTCACCAACAATAGCGACATAAGGAATTCCCTGCTTATTTGCAAAGTCCAATGATTTCTTTAGTCTTCTGTCTGCCATTTCAACATCTACTTTCAGTCCTTTACTCCTTAATTCGGTCGCAAGCTTCAGACAAGCCTTTTGTGTGCCAACTGGTATGATATATAAATCAACTGGCGGTTCACTGATAATAGCACCTTTTAGCATTAAGGCCTCATAGATTACATCAAGCCCAAAGGTCATCCCTACAGCAGGATAGTCAAGGCCATTATCAATAAATGAACCAATGATATTATCATATCTTCCTCCCGCCCCTACACTGGATGTAATACTTTTATTAAGTAGAAATACTTCCCATACCCGTCATTTCTGTTTCCTCCTTTTTTCCTCATTTTTATTAAGTTCCAGATATCACACTGAATATTAAGGCTTACAATTTCCACATGGTTCGTAACCTTGATTAATTAATTCATCTCGAGTGTGGAGCCATTCTTGCTTGTTATTCTCACTCATCCTTCCTACACTATGACATGTAGGGTAATGGAATTTTTTGGTACTTGTATTTAATATATATTTGATATCCGTATCCTTGTTATGACTACCAGTATTGGAGTTCGCCGGTGCCTGTGTCGGCTTTACTGTAGGTGTTGCTGTTGCATGAGGCATAGTTGTCACAGTTGGCTTTCCAGTAGGTGCTGGTGTCGGCGTTAGTTTCGATACAGGAGATAGCGTATTGGCATTCTCATTCCTCATAACAGTAAACGAAACAGTCTTGCCATTACTTGTACAGATAATATCACCCTGCATATCCGTCCTATATGTCTTAATATCAGCATCACGTAAGCGACTTAAAGTATTTTCGTGAGGATGTCCATATTGATTGTTTCGTCCAACCGAAATAACGGCATACTCAGGCATTACTTCTCTTAAAAACAGATAAGTTGTTGAAGTTTCTCCTCCGTGGTGACCTACCTTAAGGACAGTAGTATCTAGATCATATCCTTGTTCCAAGATATCTTGCTCTTCCTCTCGCTCCGCATCACCAGTAAAGAGAAAGCTGGTATCTCCATAAGTAATTCTTAAAACAATTGAATTATTATTAACATCATTATCATAACGAACGGGTCCTAATATCTGAACAGTTGCACTACCTAATTTAAATGTCTCGCCTGCCTTAGGAACTGTAATACTAACATTTTGAATATTTAGATACTTAAGAAAATTATTGAAGGCCGTACTTTCATAAGATGTAACTGGAGAGAAAACTGTATCTACAGTGGCATAATTTAACGCACCCGCTAGCCCTCCCACATGGTCCTCATGTGGATGAGTGCTTACAATATAGTTCAATTTATCAATAGATTGTTTTTTCAAATAAGTATAGATCACATTTGAGCTCTTACTAGTGCCACCATCAATTAGCATAGATTCTCCATCACAAAGCACCAAGCTAGCGTCACCTTGCCCGACATCTATAAAATGCACTTCGAATCTGCTGTTAGTGTTAATGGGTATTGACGTAGGATTTGTTACAGATTTAGGTGGATCTTCTGTAAGCTTTTCTGAAGGTTTGCCAGAAGGTTCTGTTACAAGATTTTGCTCCTGTGTGTTAGTGGGCTCTTCTGTTACCCCTCCTAATAATACCTCATTTGATTTATCCGCTCTGTCTATAGAAGGTTCTAATGTTTGGGTTGGTTCATCTGTAGGTTTTTGTGTGACTTCAGCTACTTGAGTTTTATCTGTACCCGATACGCTAGTTGACTCAACGTTAGGTATCATCACCACTGCTATTGACAATATCAACAAAGATACTACAAAGCTTAATAAAGGCTTTTTCAAAGACATTGACCTTTTCTTATGCTTAAAAATATCTATAAAAGAAAATCCAAGAAAAGGTGCTGCCAGAAAAAACAAACCGTAGCCGAATCCTCCTGTGAACATTAGCAATGTTAGGATATAGTATATAGTTGATATAAACATCTTAAACTTTTTGCCAGAACGAAAGCCAGGTATATATTCTAACATGTTAAGCAAACCACGAATCACCCTTTGCAGTAGTATTAATGTCTTCTTATAGTCTATTATTAGTATGTTGATTTTGTTCCTTACCATCGCTCGCAGAGCACTGTATAGACCATAGCAACATTTATGCTCTACTTTGTCGAAATTACACTAATAGTATATCAAGTGTTTACATAATGTGCAATGTTACTGCACATTACAAAGAGCGAGTGAAATTATGTGTTGATTGAAAGACTAAACTAGACCCCTTTTTAATCTAGAGTCTAATTTAATATTGCATTTGACCAATGATATGATGATTAATATTAGCATATTAGCATTTTTGCCCTAAACGGATACAAAGACCTGATCTAAAATTTCCCTGCTGATTCGACGTTTCATGAATTACTTATTATATCAATTTCATAGTTCTAATAAAATCATTTGCTTCACGTAGAATTCTTTTAGAGCTCTCAAACTGAAAAACGTCCATAGCTTCCTCATATGTCATTAAAATGATACTTCATATTTCATTTAATTACCTCTCCACATTTTTTGCTGATTGTAAATTGAGGTTCATTGCTATTTCAATAATTTTTGTTTATTACTTGATTATTCAGTTCTTTTTCTAATATACGCCCTTAATGCTTTTACGTTTGGTGGAGAAATGTTTTCCGGTAGTTAACTAAATCCACTGTATAAATGCTGTTTTATCTTCACTATTATATCCTGCTTGCCTGTAGAAGTTTAACGTACTTTCTTTCTTAGAACCGGTAAGCAACATTAATTTATAGCAATTCTTTTTTAGTGCAATTTCTTTTGCATAGTATAGGCATCTTGTTGCAAAACCTCTTCTTCTACATGCTTCGTCCGTAACTACATTTTCCACTAATGCATATGGCTGTTGGTTATGAGTTAGGTTAGGGATTATAACACATACACACGAAGATATAATCTTCCCGTCTTCTTCTGCAACTATAATATGGTGGTCTTTATCATTAATAATTCGATTCCAAAGTTCCATAATCTCAGGAGTCTTTTCAGGTATAGGATTATTGTGTAACTGCATATACAATTTCATTAAACCATCAAAATCATCTTTATTTGCTTCACGTACCATATAATCCTCCATAAATCCAAATTAATCGAAATGCTGCTAATATCACTATAGAAGATGTCATCCTTTATATTAATTTTTTTAGTTAATTAATATCTTAACAGGATGTCATCTTCTTTTCAATTTGTAATAGTTTTTTCCTTGATTGTGTTTTTGAGATATTCTGCTTATTTACCGAATATTATTTACACAGACTATGTATTCCTGGTCCCAAAGAAACTGTTTTCCCTGAAGGATAAACGAAAGTAGCTTCAGTGTTTGCTGGGACAATGACCTTATAATATATGCCTGAATTCTCCTTTTCCCATCTGCAGCAAACAGTACCGTATTGACTATTGTATTCTGCTTCTGCAAATGTCAGAGTACCACCAGGTTTTGGAGCAATTAAAAAATGATTTTTCCCATTTACGTTTATACCACAAGCAGTGTCAAATAGCCAGCTAACCATGGCACCTTTGGAATAGTGATTTAACGATGCAATGCCTTTCGAGTATGTAGAATTGCCTTCCCATGCTTCCCATACGGTGGTTGCTCCAGATTTCGGTATAAACAACCACCCTGGACATTCTTCGTTTTCTAACAAGCGATAGGCATAATCAATATTGATATCAGCCAGGACATAGAGAATAAAGGGTGTTGATAAGAAACCTGTACCAACCCGCCATCGATAGTTCTCCATGGCTGTAATCAAACGCTGTTTTGCAAATTCCTTTTGTCTATCATTCAACAAATTCAGTTTTAAAGGCCGGACTAATTTTGCTTGCCGGTCTGTATCCAGAGTGCGCCCTTTTTTCTCCACCAGTTCCTGATACGCAGCTCTACAACCATCTGCATAACGACTATAGATATCTGCATCTTCTTTTTTCCGAGATACTGGGCAATTTCTGCCATATATTCCATGCAAAGAGTAGTATAGGCAGTGGATTCCTCCGGATGCGGGAAGATAAAATCCTTGATGATAAAGCAACGAACATCATCAGGTTCAGCCCATTCTCCATAGGATTGACCACGGTTAACAAGGTACTTCTGATATTTCCGCGATATGAAAATGGGTCTTCGCAGCAATGTAAAGCCACCACATCTTTTTATCAGAAATTTAGTATAACGGCGCATTTGTTCATAGCTGTTTATAAGGATAGCATCATCCCCGTATTTTTTCCACATCCGATACGGTATTAGAATACCAGCATCAGACCAGCCGGTGCTGCCATTCATAGTGTACATATAGAAATCAGCACCACCATCCGGTGCGATATGGGGCAGACACCCATCCTTGCGCTGCCAGTCATACATATCATTTAGATATTTCCTGGCAAATGGATTGTAATTAAACAAGTAGGAAGCTGTATCAAAAAAAATCTGTGCATCTCCTGACCAACCATGACGCTCCCGAGTCGGGCAGTCAGTAGGTAGATCCAAAGAATTGCTTTTGGTACTCCATATAGTGCACTCCACAAATCTATTAATTAGCTCATTGGAACAGCAAAATTTTCCGGTTGGCTCCAGATCAGAATATACTGCGATTGCTGTAAAGTCCTTCTCTGAAAATGGAACCTCTGTGTCTATCTGTACATATCGAAAACCAAAGTATGCAAATGTGGTTTTATAAAAGTTCACACCATCCCGGCATATATATTTTACCTGCTGCAAAGGGGTGGTTTTCTTTCTGCTGGAAAGCTGGATGTTTTTTTGAGTAAACTCTCCATCAGAGTCGATTAGCTCACCAAAACGCAAACATATTACTTGGCCTGCTTTCGCATTAAGTTTGAAAGAAATATATCCTGCCATATTCTGGCCAAAATCTAAGACTTTATTTCCTTTTGGTGTTGTAATCAGCTTAGCAGAAAATTGCTCATGCTCCAGTACAGGCACGTTATTGCCCAAGGTTGGTACAACCATATGCTTAGTACACTTTGCTTTACCACCATAGGATGGTTTCATACTGGCTTCCACAATCTCTCCATCCTTATTATCTGCGAAACGGATTGGTCCATCATTACTCCACTGCCAGCTTTCATCTGTTACGATTGTTTGCACAGTACCGTCATTATAGGTCAGCTCCAGTTGCACCAGCAATTTTGTCCGGGTGCCATACTGATTGCGAATTCCCCATAAACCACAGCTTCCCCTATACCAACCATCGGCAAGCTCACCGTCAACTCATTATCGCCCTCTATGAGTAAATCAGTCACATCATAAATCTGGTACTGAACCCTTTTGCGGTAGTCGGTTATTCCAGGTGCCATAATTATATACCCTACCTGTTTACCATTCAGCATAGCATGATACAGTCCGCAAGCCGTTGCATAAAGCCGCGCTTTTTTAACCTTTCCAGATGAAAATACCTTTTTGAAACAGTCGACCGGATACCGCAGCTTCCTGTTGACCTTATATTTCCCTGTTATCCATTTGGCTTTCCAGTCCTCCGGGAAAAACAGCCCCATCTCAAAGAATGCTTCCTCTGACCACTGGCCTGGTTTGTCCTGTTCATCCCAAATCCGCACAGACCAAATTATTCTCATACGACTTTTCAATGGTTTTCCTTGATAGGATACACACATTGTATTCCCTGAAACCTTTCCTGTATCCCAAAGTAAGTTTCCATATTCGTCTTTGCATATAACCTGATAGGCAACCTGTTTTATTCCGTCTACACAGTTCCAGAATAATCTTGGATTCTTGATATCAATACCTAAGGGATTTTTGAGATATTCTGTTCTTAATCTAATCGCTTGCATAACCTCTTCCTTTCCTCAGTTTCACCATCATACAGAACGTTCATTAACCATATGCCTAGCTTTGATCTCAGCCTGTTTCTTTTCTATATTCTTCTCCACATCAAGATGCCTAAGTAGAACTATCAGTATCACAGCAGTAATCACTTCGATTCCCACAAAAAAGAAAGTGAACATATTCTGTGTTGCTGCATTTTGAACTGCACCGATGGTTTCACCTGTAGCCTCTATGTATTCAGGTGCAATGTATCCGGTATTTGCCATGGAAAAGTTCATAATCCCACTACTAATTCCAACACTTATGGTTGTTATCACGCTATAAATTGATGCGGATAATCCGTCACAACGAAAGCTGTATTTCCATTCTATATGATCAAGCACATCAGCAAAAAGAGCCATAAAAACATAAGCACAAGGTAGTCCACCAATGTTTTTAATAAATTGACCAATCAATACCAGTACCAAATTTTTAGGAGCAATCCAACAGATGGCACCGCCTATAGAATAAAACACAAATCCTGCCATTGTTACATTACGTTTACCAAACTTTTTTGCAAGAGGCCAAACGGCAAAAATACCAATACCCAAAATCATCAAAAATACACCATTCCAAACGCCTGTAAGCTTAAGGACGTCTGTGTAATATACGTTCAAATAGGTTGCAAGTACTGCATTCAATAGCAATGC
>JGI24710J26742_10002557_pt1 | contig 15971 bp, 16 predicted proteins | sample BioPla2DNA2_FD_26742 | JGI IMG/M metagenome (IMG submission 26742) | reverse complement strand
TTATATCTTATAATTACTCATAAATATAGTCTGTGACTGTATTATCCACGTTATTCAGTGACGACTATTTTAGGTTCAACTTTCATTGGGGAAATACTTAAAAACAAGAAAAAACCGGCCCTGCCCTCCGCCATGCAGACATGACCGTCATAGTCACCCTTGCGTCTCAGCAGTCGTAAAGATAGGCAGAAACAGCATCCTCCGGGAGTGGATCAGAGTCGGTTGCAAATCTGTTGCGGATCGGTCTGATAGAACATAAGAATATTGACCACGATATTTTCGCAAAAAAACAGGGTCCTTAAGCCGAAGCTCAAGCAGACCCTGTCGACGAGATCCGTTACGGAAAACCGCAACTGTCTCAAGGTTATATATTATACTTGACTTCTCTTTTTTCATCAAGCGGACAACTGTGGCATCTCGCGGCGCTGACTTAGCAACACTTGCGGCTTCAGAAGCCGCGGAGAATTGCGACCAAAGGCCGCAGAGGTCCAAAATCCCCGTCGTTCCCGGACACTACTTGACGGGAATCCAGCGTCTTTTGTTTGAGTTCCAAAAAGCTAGTCATAGACTAGATTCGAAGCCGCTGGATCCCCGATACAGGCATTCGGGGACGACGTGAGTGGATGCAAGGTTTAATTCAACGCGACGCCTTATGTCGCAAATTCTCCGCCGGATAAATCACCCGGCAAATTCACCGCAGCGTTTCTCAGCTGCAAATTCTCCGTAGCTTTAGCCACAGCCCTTGAATTCCCCGGCGGATGCTTTCTCCGTCAGCCTCTATAGCTTCTTTATCGCCTCATCCTCATCCAGCGGCCGTGCTGCAAGATAGCCTTGGATCTTTTCACATCCGTTCTTCAGCAGATTCTCCTTCTGCTCTTCATGCTCTACGCCTTCTGCAATGACATAGTGCCCCATTTTGTGGGCTATTGATATTATTTCTGCAGTAATAGCTTTGTCTGAGTCTACTTCTAAGAGCTTGTCGATAAAATATTTATCGATCTTGAGGCAGTCGACATTAAGCTCCTGCTCTCTTGCAAACGAAGAATAACCGGTTCCGAAGTCATCGATCGCTATGATCATCCCTTTTTCTCTAAGTTCGCCAAGTATGCAGTTGATCACACTGTAATCTGAGGTGAAGACTGACTCCGTTATCTCGATCCCGAGGTTCTTAGGGCTGACATTCATTTCGTCGATCATCTTAAACAGGTCTTCTTTGAAATCATTTGCCAGTACCTGAATAGCAGAGACATTTACCGAAACGGTCAAGTCTGCGCGGCCTGCCGCCTTAAGCCGGCCAATGAATCCGAGGGCCTGAAGAATGATTTTTTGCCGATCGGTATGATTAGTTTTGTCTTTTCCGCGATCGGTATGAATTCGAGCGGAGGAACAAACCCGAGTTTGTCGCTTTTTAACCTTGCAAGTGCCTCAAACCTGATATGCGGCCTGACTTGAGATCAAGTATCGGCTGATATTACAGGTATAGACCTCCGTCGGTCTCATTGTCGGCGATTGAGGCAAGCTCGCGTTTTATGTTCTGCTCCCGGACAATTTCCTTTTCTGTATCAGCATCGTAGATATAGACGTTAAAGCCATTTCCCGGTATGCTAAGGGCCTTCTCAGATGAGATCAGGAGTTTTTTCAAAAGCTGGTCAGTGTCGGGGCCACTGTTCCGGTCTACTTCAACAATACCTATTCCTGCTCCGGCTCTTTCCGGCGAAAGGAATTTTTCCAGCATATCAATAACTGCATCGCTTAGTTCAAGCAGTTCATCTTTATCACTGTAGTCTTTGATGAAGAAGACAAAGCGGTTCTCATGGGCATGGAAGAGCATACGCTTTTCCGTGCATAATTTTTTGAGGGATCCGGATATCTTTTTGATCAGTTCCTGAGTGTAGTTGAATCCGTAAGCTGTGGTCAAAGAGTGGACCGCAGAGAGATTTACGCACATAAGAGCTTTTTTCCGGTCTGTATGCATTATTTCATCGTCTTTAAGCGTCCTCTCCAAATAATTTCTGTTGTAGAGGCCGGTCCATTTGTTATGGTCGTTGTTATACCTGAGGGTATTCTCAATTTCTTTCCGATCGGATATATCGATGATAATACCTTCAAGAGCCTCCACTTCGTCATTCCGGTCGAAGATGCCTTCCGCCAGTTCAAGGACCCATTTGCGTTTTCCACTGAGGGTCGTGATCTCATATTCGTACTTAAACGGCAGCCGCTCGGGAAGGATACGTTTCCACTCCTTGAACAGGGGATCGCGATATTCCGGCGTTATGATATCGTTGAAGGAGAGATCCCTGTTGTTGATAAGGCTTTCCGGAGGATATCCGGTCAGTTCCACACAGCCGTCGGAGGCATACCGCATCGTCCAGTCCGGATCGTAATTGCACCTGTATGCCATTCCGGGAATATGGGAAAGAAGAACTGCCTTGCTGCGTTCACTCTCCGTCAGTGATTCTTCTATAGCCTTGCGCATGGATATGTCCTCAAGAAGACAGAGATGCATGGGCTGCATTTCCGGACCACCCAGAAAGTGGGATATCTTCATGTTTGTCCATACACTTGATCCGTCAGGCCTCAAAAACCGTTTTTCCAACGAATAACCATCAATTTTACCGGACTTGAACTGACCGAATTTTTCAAGATCGGTCTCCAGGTCGTCCTGATGTGTTATTTCAGTCCATGCTATTTTCGTTAATTCACTGCTTGTCCAGCCAATTATTTGTTCAAACATCGGGTTGATGTTCATTTGAATATATTCAGACCGGGTGGCAAAGCTCTTGTCATTGACTATCGCTATGCCGATAGGTGCCTGGTCGAACACGCTGCGGTAGAGGGCTTCATTCAGGGCCAGTTTTTTGCTTACTTCCCTGAGTGTGAAATTCTGACTCCAGAAGCGAAGCAGGACAAAAAAGAGTATGAGAAGGCTTATTACGATCACCAGGTCTGGAATCATGCGTTCCCTTAAGCGATCATTCCATTCTGATGCGGAATAATCCACTCCGAAGACCGCAAAGACTTCTCCGTTTTCCGGGTCTTTTATCGGCACGAGTGCGCTTATCCACCTTCCCCATCTGTCGGTGGTCGGACCGAGAAGTTTTGTTTTGTCTGACTTGAAGACCGATCTGAAGGCTTCATCCGCTTCATCTTAGATTTGCCCCGGAGGAGAGTAATCCGGCGAATCGGGCGGCTCTGAATCTAAGAAGATAATTATTTTGCCGTTTCGTTGGGACATAATGTAGACAAACGGATCGGGTTGGTTGTCTTTACCAGTTCCGAGAGGCTGAGTTTTGTCATTATGTATTCAGGTTTTGCGGTGTCTTCTTCGCTGCCTGACAGTTCTAATATATGCTCAGGGTGAACGACCGACTCTACCGACTCAGCCAGCATGATGGCCTCAGATGATGCTATTTCATTGTATCTGTTCCAGGAGAAACGCAAATGAAAGGCGACGACAGACAGTACCAGGACAGTAAGAAGGATACCTTGAAGCCGGTTTGGCCCGGTTTTTGAGCTACCTGGTGAAGAGGGCATATTTAACCCTGTCTCTTTTTTCACTTATGAAGACGCCTCTTTCTTTCTGCGCCATAAAATTTCATAATAAACAAAGTGGTAAAATATTGTGTCAATTTTTATATATAAGTATTCTATGTTACGTTTGACCGCACTTAAATAATAAGGAATAAAAAGAAAAGGTTTCTCTAAAAGGTTTTTGATCATTGCCCTAAGGTTTTACCATTGCTTGGCTATCGCTTGTCTACTGCTTGCCAAATTTTTGGGGGTTTGCCGCCGGGCACTTCCCGGCCGCCCTTACAACTGCCTGATCTTACTAATTGATCCCAACAGATTTGCAATCGATTTCCAATTGACTCCCGCAGGATGTGCCATCCTGTATTCCAGTGGTGCCGGAGGGGGGGGTCGAACCCCCACGGGTGTTACCCCGGAGGATTTTGAGTCCTCTGCGTCTGCCATTCCGCCACTCCGGCAATATTCCGACCCGGATATTCTAACGGAAGAATCCCTTGACCGCAATGCCTTTAGCTTTAGAGATTTTTTTAACGTGTATCAAAATATCCTTTTTGGATAACAAATAACTAATAGTCCTCCGCCTATGGATAAATTAGCCTTTCAGTTAATGTCATGAAGGAGGTTAATTTTACTATGGGAATTATGCCAATTCGTAAGGAATTATGGGAATTAAAGCCGGAGGACATTATCCCTCAGTTTCTTTTGTATAAACAGGCTGAAGGATTGTCTGAATATACAATGAAAGATTATCGGCAACGATTGAAATTTTTCTTTTCTCATTATCCTGATGCTCTTGAATTTCCACGAGAGCGAACAATGGAATTTCTAGCCGGATATAAGAATCCCTGTACCTTTAATCTTAATTATGCTTATTTGCGGGTATTTTGGAATTGGGTTATTGATGAAGGGTATTTTAAGGGGAACCGTCATCCATTAGATGGGATTAAAAAGAGGAAGCCAAGGGGAAGGATTGTCCAACTTTCAGAAAAGGAGATTGCAAGGCTATTGTCTTTGCCGGATAAAAGCCTTTATGGGGGGTTAAGGGACTATGCCCTTCTGTGTCTTTCAATTGATACAGGCGTACGACCGGGGGAAGCTGTACAGTTAGTGCCGTCTGACTTCTTCCCCGAGAAAAAAGAAATTATAATCCGTGCCGAGGTTGCAAAAACAAGAGTATCAAGGGTGCTCCCTCTATCTGATCCGACCGTTCAGAATATACAAAAGTTGCTTACCGTTCGACCGTGGAAAAATGCTCCGATATTTGCAACCGAGACAGGCACACCTTTATCTGTTGATACGTGGAGTAGACGTGTTAAGGCATACGGTATTAAATGCGGTTTGAGCATTACAGCTTATTCTCTCCGCCATGCTTCCGCCCTTCTGCTTCTTCGCCGTGGGGCTGATGCCTTTACCGTTCAGAATATGCTAGGTCATTCCACTTTGCAAATGACTAAGCATTATATTGACCTGACAATGCAAGATGTACGCCGTGGTCATGATAATGCGGGGGTTATGCTGTCAATCGTGGGACAAGAGACATCAAAGCCTGTACGTATGAGAAAAATCAACGTTTAGAGCAACAGGAAGGGCTATTCTTTTCCTTCGTGGTATAAGTTATGCTCTGAATAAAGTTATGCCCCTCTACGTTGATTGTGGAGGGGTATTTAACTGCTGTCAGCCTCCCTGGCTGTATTTTCTTTATACTACGCCAACAAAAAAGCCCCTCCGGTGTGGAAGGGCTTTTCTGTGGCTTTATTGCTCTTGTGGTGCTTATTGCTCTTTCATGCCATACAGCAACCGTGCAACTTTGCCCTTGATAGTAATATCTTTCCTTCTGCCTTTTATTACCGGCTTGCCATTACAGCAGAGGGTATAGCCGTAGGTGGTAGGCTTAAGGGTGCATACCAGGTGAACGCCTCCACCAAATGTTACTAAAACCAAATCGCCGTACTTTGTTTCCGCATAGGGGTCTATTGCCCCCCACCAAATACCGGGCTTAAGTCCTAACCATTCCGCATTGTTATCACTTATGCCAGTTAAAAACATTCCTGGCTCCCAATAACTGGGCATCACTACGTTGCTTTCCATCTTGTTGATTGTCCTTCCTTCTGCTACCATGAACATACACTCCTTCCTAATATTTGGGGGGATTGTCGGGAGTCCTGCCTATCCGAGGGTTAAGACTCCCTTTTCTATATCTGCCTGTTCTTGTTGATGAAGTCCTGCAAGTCGGATTCTGTGATACGCCATAACTTGCCTAACTTCGTGCCTGTTATCTTCCCTTCTCTGAGCCACTTTCCCAACGTGAGGGGGCTCACTCCGAGGGCTTCTGATGCTTCCTGTACTGTGTAAAGTTTTTCTGCTGTCATCCTTTCACCTCCTTATACTGCATGATTCAGAATGTAACCTACTGATGATGCGTACCACCGTTTGCCCTGCTTTGATGCAATGCCGTTTGAGTTCAAGTACTCTGCTATCCCTCTAAGGGAAGATCCATTTTCTTTGAGCTCTCTCATCTGCCTGATGATGCTCTGCTCTTGTGCGTTGTCCGTGAGGCGTTCGCCGTCTCTGTCTTTGCCGTAGGGTGTGGGGCTGTATGCTTGATTGTTTGCCTTTTTATGAGCAAGGGCTGAGGTTGTGCGTTCTGCTGTAAGGTCTCTCTCAAACTGAGCAAAGCCCGCCATCATGGTAAGCATCATGCGCCCCATGGCTGAGCCTGTATTGAGAGACTGACCGCCCATATCAACGAGGTGTAAGGCTATGCCCTGCTTGTCCCATTCTGCTGTTGTGCTGAGAGCATCGACCGCACTTCTGAAAAGCCTGTCGAGCTTAAGGGCTATAACGTGGCGTACTTGTCCGGAGCTTACCATCTGTGTGAGCTTCTCACCTTCGGGGCGATCCGCAAGAGGAATAGTCCCACTAATTGCAGATTCCCTGAGTATTCCGGCAATTTCAAGACCGTTGGCTATTGCGTAAGCTGTAAGGCGTTCCTGCTGAGCATCGAGGGATACGCCAGTTTCAACTTGATCAGCCGTTGAGACTCGTATATAAAGAATTGCTGTCTTCTCGTTTACTGCCGTTGTCCTCCGTGCCATCTCGTCAACCTCCCTTAACTATCTGAGTATATAATACATCGTTATTGTATATATGTCAATACCTACATATCTTATCTTATACCAACCTACCTGTACTAATGCGGTCGGTTTAGTACAAAAATACAGCCATGGAGTTCAGATAATGCTCACGTATGTAAGGCTAGCCACTATTGACAATGGTTCTGCTTTAATAAGTTAATATCTATACTGTAACAAGTTAATGTCTATACTTTAATAGGTTAATGTCTATGATGTAATGGTTTAATACGGTGATAGACTATATATATACAGGGGTAGGGCAAATAGCTAAACATGCATACTATACGACCGACGCGCCCACGCCATTTATCTCCGCCCCAAACTCCTATAAAAAAGGGTTGACATATAGTAAGGGTAGGGGGGTAATTGATACGTTATAATATATCTATTGGAGGTGTTTTGATGAAGCAGAAGCCACCTATACCATTTTTCTCCAATGAAAATTTTGAAAATTTGATCCGTTGGCATCGTGCTAACCTTTTAGAGCTTGACCGAGAAAGAGACAGGCTCCGTTATATCTTGGAAGAAGCCCCTGACGTTCTCTGCCAACGTTATGGCATCGAGCCCTTGCAGAACACCGAGGACACGTTACAAGCCATTCTGAAGGCTGATAAGGGTTATCAGCGTGAATCATACCGGGTCAACCGGATACAAGCCTTTATGGACTCTCTGAGCCCCGAGGAAGAACAATTTGTAACAATGCGGTTTATTAAGGGTCAGCAATGGTCTGAGCTTGCCGAGGCGTTCAACGTTTCAGAATCAACGGTCAAGAAACGTTGGAGGCAAAAACTGCTTGACCGTGCAAAAAAGATCATGGTTGAGCCAATAAAAAAAGAGGGGCAAATATAGCCCCTCAATTTGTCTAGCTTCCCGAGCCCGGGAGGTTAGGATCACCGCAAGAAAGGGAGTTATTCCTCTTCGGGGAGTATATATCCCGGTACCAGTAAGCACCTTCCCCACCCATCGCCCTTACTGTACCATGCCGGACAATCTTTTATCAAGCAGGGTCGGTCAACGTTGATACAAGCATATTGCCTTATCGGAAATTCTTCATCAATCCAGTTATAACTAGGTTCTTCCATTATGCCACCTCCTGGGCTGAGTGGTATTTTTGCCATGTCCTCTTTAATGCAAGGTCTCTGCTTGTCTGTTCGCTCATCGTTTTAATCATGTTGCTGTACTTCTGTTGAAAGATCTCTCGTGCTTCCGGGGGGGCTTCATTATCGAGCCAACTTTGATAATCAATTTCTGATTCTGCTACTGTCATGGGATATTGGCGGAATGTGGCATCCGCCGTTGGTATGACCGGAGAATATTCCGCTACTGCATTATCAGAATCATAAAAATCCCTTTCGATTCCGCTACATTCTGCTACTGTAGTGGCGGAATATTTCCCTTGGTATGACTGGGTTTGTCTCTCATTCTGATAATATTGCATGATAACTGTATAAGAAATATTTTTCCCCTTCCCGATAGACTTCAGCCGTTTGGATTTTTTCCATTCGAGGAGGGTTTTTCTTATCATACTTTCGCTTGCTCCGGTCTCTTCGGCAATATCTGCTACTGTGAATTCTGATCCGTCTCCGTAGGTTTTGAAAACTGCGTGTTCTATGGATTCGGTTTTGTTGGCTACCGGGTTCTTGGGAGTCAGATTAAATTCTAGCCCTCTAAATATCTTCATGCTGTCTCTGACTACTTGGAATGAAAATTCCTCTATCGGGGCGTACCATGTTTTTAAACTGCTGACATATATGTGGTTTTCGCCGTCAANTTTGATATTTTCAATTCCGATTGCNACGCTTGCGTTTCGNGTGATTATTGATGAGCCGATTATGTCATCCATGTGAAGCCGATTATTCCGNTCTATTGCCTTCCTTTTGCGGATATGGTGTACTAGGACAACCGCACANTTTGCTTCATCGGCTATTCTNAGNAGTTTTGAAAAGCCTGCTTGCATCTCCTGCATATCTGATTCGTTACAAGAAAGAAAGCTCATCATGCTGTCAAATACAACTATGTCGGGCTTTTCCTCCTTTATAAGCTGTCGGATATTCTCAAAGCCTTCTTCTGTACTGAGTCCGAGCGGAATGTTATTGATCAGAAAGTCTCTGATTTCGTAAAGGATCAGGTTCTCCCTGTCGTATTGCCAATTTGCCGTTTGTGCTCTGTGGTTCATGCCGTTTGCTGAAAACTCTCCGATAAGATAGAGGCTTTTTACTGGGCTGATACTCTCTGAAAAGCCGTCTAATATGCTTCCTCCCATTGATATGTCGCAACAGAATTTTTGCATAAATAGGCTTTTTCCTGTTCCCTGTTGCCCGGCAATCACCGATACACCGCCCCGGGGGAAGATGCCTCCTATCATTTCGGGCTTAAATCCTTTACTGGGTTCAAGGTGCTTGCGGAAGTCTAACAGGGAGGGCTTTTGTTTTGTTGGCTTGTCCTCCGTACAGGTCGTGCCCTTGAGTTCCTGCTCCCGGAATAGCTCCCTTGCTTCGTCAAGTCCGTGCTCTTGATGAAGGTCATTCCAATCTGCCTTATCAGGCGTTCCGTCAGGCATTAGGATATTTCGGAAGCCGGGTATAGGGCTTGCTCCTGCATCTGGGCAAACTGTCGGCTTGAATCCTTTCCTTTCGAGGATATTTGCCACGTTCGGAAGGTTGAAGGCTGAGAAGCTGACCGCAACCGGGCTACCTGTTATATTGTGTAGGCTTGCTCCTGTGGCGTAACCTTCCGCAATATAAATCTGTTCGCCGGGTCGGGGTTCGCCTATTAAGAAGAAAGTATTTTTCTTTTCTCCGAGGTGTTGCTTTTGCCCTTCTGCGTTGATCCGTTCGAGTCCGACAATCTGATTGTTGGCATCGAGTGCCGGGATCAGTATTACTTGCCCCATCTTTGTATCTGAGTCCGTTCTGAGCCCGTAGGAGGGTACGCCCTTCCGCAGAAGGTATGGGAAGGTCTCCGGTGCAGGACTTGCCTTTTTCCATCTGTCTGAAGCAATCAGGGCATTGGGGTTCACCGTTGCCGGGGCTTGCCCCCGAGGGGAAGAATTTCCTCTCTCGTGGTCGGGTTCAGGGAGTCCGAGCTTCCGACATAGTTCGGAGATTAGATATGTCTCTCCTGTTGCCCTGTCGAGACATACACGTTTTTCTAGACTGATTGAAAAACTTGGGCGCTTGTCCTCCCGGAATGGAGATGAGATAAGCCAATCGGTATGTCGTGAATTCTCCCATCGACCGCCCGGAAATGTGGAGGTTACCCAATCTTGCATTGTGTAGAGAGACATTAGCCCCACCTCCCTACTTGTGCAAGGTTTTGGAGCTCCTGATTATCAAAGAGGCTTGCCTGTTGTTGCGTGTGCTGTTCCTCCCGGGCTGTAGGTGTTTCACTCTGAGAGGATAGCCATCTTGCGTGTTCTGCTATCTGCCACGGTTCGGGAGTTCCTGAGATGAGTCTGAATATCGCTAGGCTGAAAGCGTATCGGGTTACGCCTGCAAGGGTTACAACCTTTGAATACTTCCTTAGGTCGGTTAATGAAGCTCTGTATATCCGCTGAGAGCCTGTAAGGGTTGTTTCTTTGATCTCTAGTTCTGTTGCTCCTGCTTCGATTGCTTCATTCAGGAGTGAGACATCTAGAGCATAGCCCCTCTTATCCAGTATTCTGAGCCTGTCTGTTTCTTTTTCGTTTTTAATCAGCGTGCCGTCTGGCGTTATGCGTGCGTAGGCTTGACCACGGCAATTAAAGAATCTTCGGGTTGCGGTCAGGGAGGTCATATCTTGCCACCTCTTTGCATACCGCAATGTCCCGGGGTTGATTGCCACGAGGAAGAATATCTATTCTTTTTGGGTGTGCGTGTGATTAAATAAGATGGGGTTGATAGATAAGCTAGCCCGGGAGGCGAGGGGGGTTCGGGTTGGTCAGGGTCTCCGGAATCGCCTGAGCTTGTCCGTTTGGCATCGGAGCTTTTTCTTCTTGGGGAGGACTTGTATTCACGTGCCGTTGCCCTGTCAAGGTTTCTGACAATTTTGTAATATGTCTTGATGTTGCCCTTAGCCTGTACTAGCTGATGTTCTGTTTCCAAAAGAGCATCAAAATACCTTTCGTTTGCTTCGCCCCAACTTGTATCATCGGGTATATCAATTTGAGCACTTACTTGAGTACCGGAAGCCCTTGCAATTACTCGTCTACAACCTTCGCCGTAGTTATCACGTGATTGAAATTTTGTATGCATTGTGTTATAATTGTTCACATAAATAGATGACATGTTATCCTTCCTTTCTCTTCTTGCCGTCTCTCGCTAGACGGCTTTTAATTTTGTTAGACTGCATACCGTTCACAATCAAACAACTCAGCCTCTTCCACTCCATAATACCGGCACAACTTCAGCCTTACACGGTCAGAAGCCCTTGCTTTTCCACTCTCAACTGTTGATATTGTCGATGGGTGAACATTAAGACCTTTTGCAATATCGATTGCCTTTAAATCACGTTCAAGCCTAAAAAGTTTTAGCTTCGTCATAAGTCAACACCTCCCTTCATTTTTTATAAAATTTCTCAATATAATTATTGTAACATGAAACTCTATCTTGTAAAGGGGTAAATATAGTCATACCAACGTTTTGTATGTGGACAACTATGTAAAATAGTCTATCTATATTAAAATGAATATCGCATAGTATTGTAAGGTTTCGCATAGTATCGCATAGTGTTGCACTTTTCTATGATAAAATGTGTGTATAACTTTTTTAATAAATTTATTTTTTGCCGTTCTTCGATGGCTGGATCACAAAAAAAAAGACGCATCCCGAAAATCAGGATACGTCTCAATGTAAAGCAAGAATTATTAAGATTTATTCAAAAGCGTTATACCGTTTGAACCTTGAAAACTGAAAAAGCTAGTGATGCTATAGGCTTATGACTATTTAAAAAAATACTAGGATTTTGAGTCCTCTGCGTCTGCCATTCCGCCACTCCGGCAATATTCCGACCCGGATATTCTAACGGAAGAATCCCTTGACCGCAATGCCTTTAGCTTTCAAAATGTTGTAATATATACTTGAAATTCCAAAGCGGCGATTAGGGGGACAAATCATGAAAAATATCATTCTTTCGCACTATATAGTCAAGGACATCGAGCCCGAACCCTGGAAGGAAACATGGAACAACCTCGTAGACTTCGGTGAGAGGATGGCTCCGAAGCTTGAACCTATGGACATAAAGCTGAAGCTCCGGAAAGTGATCCTCGACGAGATCACCCAGGAAACCCTGATGGCGGGCAACATGGTAACGATACAGTCTCCCGAGATCGAAGTGGAGGAGACGCCCATCGAAGAACTGATGATGCTGGAGGTCGGGTTCGCCGAGTGCGAGTCATGCGTAGTTCCGGGCGGAAGCGGATTCCCATGCCGGACGCTGAAGGATTTTGACGGGAACGAGAGGATGGTCCTCCCTGAGGAGTTCTTTATGGAAGCCACCCTGCGTGTGGCATTCAAATCACAGCACGGGAGCGGGTGCGGCTGTGCCGACTGTTCTTCCTGCGCCAGCGGATGCGGCGATGAAGAACAAGGGATCCGCCACTGAGGCGGAATCTGCAGGGAGAACGTGATGGCCGACATAAAGATAACGACAAAGGGCGGAGATAAGGGAACGACTTCACTTGGCGACGGCACAAGGATAGCAAAGGACGACGCCAGGGTGGAACTGTACGGGACGCTGGACGAGTGCCAGGCGGCTCTCGGGCTTGCCCGTGCAGCGTGTAAGTCCCCGAAGACCGCCGAGGATATATTCTTCCTCGAAGATTATCTTTTCAGCGCGATGGCATATTTCGCGGAATGTGATTTTCCGGAGCCGGATCCGATGATACTGGAAAACATGTCCTCCAGGGTCGCGGCATCGATAAAAGAAGCCCAGATCTTCGTAAGGCCCGGAGATTCCATGTGCGGCGCGGCGCTGCACCTTGCAAGGACGATAGCGAGAAGGGCTGAGAGAGCTGCAACGCCCCTTCTCAGGGAAAATAAGATCACGGAGAAAAGTTACGCCTTCCTGAACAGGCTTTCGGACGTCATCTATATGATATCCATCAAGGTCGACGAGGAAGAGCGGGAGATGAAAAACTGAACGCAAAGTACGTGCAATAAATGATCGGGCGGCCTAAGGCCGCCTTTTTTGTTTCTGTGACTTTTTCTACTTTTCCTGTTCCTCCGCGGGATCGTCCGCAAACCTCTTCCAGTAGAGCTTGAGCCTCTCCCTGATACGAGCCTCTGCCCCGATCTTTCCGGGATAGTAGAAACGCCTCTGTTCTGGCAGGTATGCCTGGGGGACCCAGTGGCCGGGCGAGTCATGGGGGTATATGTATCCATCGCCGTCATTCCTCAGGTGATACGGGACTTCCATGAGGTCTCCCTCTTCGACCGCTTTCATCGCTGCCCTTATCCCAAGATAAGAGCTGTTGCTCTTTGGCGCAGAGGCAAGATAGACGACCGCTTCGCCCAGTATTATGTCGGCTTCGGGAAGGCCTACCCTGTCTACCGCGGCTGCGGTGTTCTGAGCCACGACAAGCGCCATCGGGTCTGCCAGGCCTACGTCTTCTGACGCGAATATGCAAAGCCTCCTGCAGATGAATCTGAGGTCGTCCCCAGCGGCAAGCATTCTCGCAAGCCAGTAGAGAGCGGCGTCCGGATCGGATCCCCTGAGGCTCTTGATCAGTGCGGATATTACCGCATAGTGGTCGTCCGAGACCCTGTCGTAGCGTTGTGTGGCCATCCCGGTGCTTTCGGCGATCACCTTCAGGGTGATCTCGCTCCCGCCGCTGAGAGCGACAGATGAGGCTGCGGCCTCAAGCCTTGTCAGCGCCTGTCTCGCATCCCCTCCGGAAAGTGCGGCAAGCTTGTTTATGACGGACTTGTCAGCGGTCACTCCGAGCATCCCGAGACCCTTCACCTTATCTGAGAGCGCTCTTTCGAGCAGCAAAACGATATCCTGCTCTCCAAGGGGTTTGAGCGTATAGACGACCATACGCGAGAGGAGCGTCTTGTTTATTTCAAACCATGGGTTTTCTGTCGTGGTACCGACCAGTATTATATCTCCGGTCTCGACCGACGGGAGAAGCACGTTCTGCTGTTTTGTGTTGAAGTGGTAGATCTCGTCCACGAACGCTATCGCCGACCTGCCTGTTATCCTTTTGGAGGCCTTCGCGTTGTCGACCAGGGTACGAAGCGTCTCGACCTTTGCGCTTACCGCGTTTATCTCAAGAAGCTCCCTTCCCGTAGTCCTGGACATTATACGGACGAGGGTGGTCTTTCCCACACCTGGGGGGCCGTAGAGGATGCAGCTTGGGACTTTGCCGCCCTCGAGCATAACTCGCAGGGGTTTTCCGGGGCCCAGGATATGGGCCTGACCGACATAGTTATCCAATGTCTCCGGCCGCATGCGTTCGGCAAGGGGGATCTCATAAAGTACCGCCCTTCCGTCATTTTCCCGGCTGAAAATACTGCCCTCTTCCATCTTAGAAGATCTTTCTTTCGATGAACCTCGTCAGGTCGAGAGAGTTTTTCGGCGCCTTTATCCCCTCTCCGCCTGTGGTCACTTTGACCATGGGATAACGTGACGCAAGATATTTTTGGGCAACGAATGATATCTTATGTCCCATAAAGCATGGCTCAAAAGACTGGCTGGCCTTCCATTCGACAGGACCGAGGACAAAATCGTTGGGGATCGTTATGGTCCCTACGCCCAGGGCGGCTGCCCTGACGAGCCAGCAGTCCAGAGTTGGTGATGTCGTGTCGGGAAGCTCGAGCGTGATCGCGTAGGCGGCATTAAGCCACTTGTCTCCGCGCTTTGAGTGTATCTCCCTGTATTCCCACGGCGTCATCGGCTTGGGGTCGTCAAGATCCGCCACGAGATCCGTCATTTTGGGGTAAACGGCATCCGCCCATTCATCCCACTCAGGTTCGCTCCTCTGCACAAGGACAGCCCTCATGCCGGCCCTTCTGGCTCCCTGCAGGTCGTAAATAAAATCTCCGATCAGGACACAGTCGGAAGGCTCCAGACCCATAGAAGCCGCGGCCTCAATAAGTGCGCGGGGGTGGGGCTTTACTTCTTTCTGTTCATCCCTGCTCCACGTATGTTCCGGAAGTTCAAGGCCGATGGTCCTGGCTGCGAGTTCTATCGACTCACGGCAGTTCCTCGACACTATCGTATAGGGGATGCCTTCTGATCTAAGTCGGTCTATCAGTTCGAATGCCCCGGGTATCGGCTCGGCCCTGCGGGCACCCTCGATCTCAAGGTCGCACAGATCTTTCATGAAGGAGATTTGATCTTCGGGTGAAAGAGTGCAGGCCTCTTCAAGCAGCATAGCTTTTCTTCCCCCGTAATACCGCTCCCGCAGTCCGGAGAAATCAAGCTTGGTATCTGCAATGACACCGTCCCAGTCTATGATGAAACCTTTTGATGCCGATGGGTGCCAGAATGGCGGTTTGATGTTCATAAATTTGCTCCTTCACTTGATTTGACAGAGGCCAAAAATACCCCGCAAGAGCCGTGTACGGAAGGTCTTGACCCGCTCCTTAACAGGATTAGAACCCTACCCGCAAAGCTTGGTCGACCGACGAGGTCTCCGCCGCTGACGGGGAAAAAGTTCAGCCGGGATTTATTGTTGGCTCAAGACACAACCCGTATTCCACGCACTCCGCAGGGTCATTTTGATTCCTGTTCAATTATATCGTTAAGACCAAAAAAAACAAGCGCAACAGTACTTGCGTGCCCTTCCGAACAGTCCGGGACCGTGGCATTTGCCGCATATCATAGTATAATCATATTGCCGGACCGACCGGCGGAATCTGCGGAGGTGATCGCCAGTTGTTTAATATTGCGGTACATGGACACTTCTACCAGCCGCCGCGAGAGGATCCATGGTCAAACACGGTTTTGAAGGACCCCACAGCATTCCCCGCTCATGACTGGAACCAGAGGATAACCAACGAATGCTACAGACCTAACTGCGCGGCAAAGGTACTTGGACCTGACGGTCGTATAGCATCTGTCGTAAACAACTATTCACATATGAGTTTCAACTTCGGGCCGACCCTGCACAGATGGATCGAAAAGGAAGATCCGGCCCTCGACCAGACAATAAGGGAGTCGGGCACGAAGGCTGTCGCACAGTGCTACAGCCACATGATAATGCCGCTCGCATCGGCAGAGGACAAGAAGACCCAGACGATATGGGGCATCAGGGATTTTGAATACCGTTTCAAAAGAAGCCCCAAAGGCATGTGGCTTCCGGAGACGGCGGTCAACACGGACGTACTC
>JGI24710J26742_10002555_pt1 | contig 15977 bp, 16 predicted proteins | sample BioPla2DNA2_FD_26742 | JGI IMG/M metagenome (IMG submission 26742) | reverse complement strand
AGATTTATTTGCCTGCAATAATTGCGATTCTTTAGCAAGTTTAGGAATAAAAATAGCAAGAATTCATGGATTAGAAGAGAAGAATTTTATTGTAATTAAGGAAGATGAAAGAGAAGGTGTTAGGGTTCCATCCATTGGGTCAAGGAAATTTCTGGACATACATACCATGTCTAGAGTAGAAGAAAATATGAAATTAGCTCCAGACTATTATAAAAGAGTATATTCAATAAACGAGCCAATGATAGGCATAAATTACTCTACTAATCTTTGGATAGGAAACTATAATAAAAGAAGTGAAAGCAATAGTGCGATAGATTTTGAAGAACTTGCTTCTCAAAGCTGTGGAATAAAAAGGTTAGGCGTATTGAGAGCAGATGTAGATGATCTTGGAAAGGCATTTGTTTCTGGATTTGAAAAACATGATCAAGATGAGGGAAAATATGACAATATAACATTTTCCAGAACATCTACCTTTTCTAGAGAGTTGACTATGTTCTTTAAGTATGAAATTAACAAGTTATGTAATGGGAAGGCAGACAGTCAGTTTTCTTTTAGACTTCCTGGAAGTAGGAAGAATCTTAAGGGCAAGGAAAAGAACATTGTAATTGTGTATTCAGGTGGAGATGATGTTTTTGCAGTTGGGCCTTGGGATGAAATTCTTGAGTTTTCAGTAAATTTAAGGGATGCCTTCAATAAATTTTCCCTAGGGAGTCTTTCTCTTTCTGCTGGTATCGGCCTATTTCCAAAAGGATATCCAATTAGCCAAATGGCTATAAAAACAGGTGAGCTTGAAGATTTAGCAAAAAGCCACAATAATGATAGTAAAAATTCAATTGCTATTTTTGATTATGAAGATGACTCTAATGTTTTTACTTGGTCTGATTTTAAAGATAGCGTTTGCTTAGATAAAATGGAGAAACTCAATAGGTGGTTTTATTTTAATCCTGAAGAACATGAGCTTAATAAAGAAAAAATTTACGCTGGTAATCAATTGCTTTACAGGTTTTATTTGTTATTCAAGGATGACAATAATATAAATATTGCAAGACTGGCATATCAGCTAGGGAGAATGAAACCCCATAAGAATGACAAGGATAAGTTGCTAGTATATGAAGACTTTAAAAAGACAATGTACAACTGGATACTCGATGATGAAGATAGAAAAGCTGCCACTATGGCAATTAATCTTGTCATACTTTTGAATCGAAAGGAAAGGGAGGAATAAGATGGACATGAAAGATGCAAAAAAGGTTGTAGAAAGCCTTAATACTAATAAATGGGGCAATATAATGCTTTCAACAAACCAGATTAGAAAATTCCTTGCTGGAGTAAATGGCATACACAATAGGATATTGGCTTATCAAGGTGCTGGAAAAATGGAAGGGGACAAGCTACCGCAAGATATAGTTGATGAAATCCAGTATGTTAAGATTAAACTGATATATCAGAGTGGACGAGAAAAAGAAGTAAAATCATTCATGGAGAAGGCGGATATTGAAAGGATTATGGATGATATTGGGGATAGCAAAAAGAAGTTTATAGCTTTCAATAGATATATAGAGGCAATTGTTGCTTATCATAAATATAAGGGAGGAAACTAATATGGCTGTAAAAAAACTTTATGGGAAGTTGATTATAAAGGGGAAAATACAGGTGAAAACAGGTATGCATATTGGAGGATCCTCAGACTTTTCAGCCATAGGGGCAGTTGATGGTGTAGTAATTAAGGATACGATTTCAAAACTCCCAATTATTCCTGGTAGCACTCTGAAAGGTAAGATGAGATACCTATTAGCCAGGGTATATAGTGAAACCCCAGAATTACAGGATATGAATAAGGAAGTAGAGGGGATAAAAAGACTTTTTGGAACATCTGTAGATGCAGGTGATTATTTAGAATCTAGACTTCAGTTTTTCGATATGTTGATGACAAGCGAAAGCAGGGATACTATAGTTAATATGGAACCTGACCTTTATGTCACAGAAATAAAATTTGAAAACACAATAAATAGGATAACATCAGTGGCAAATCCAAGACAAATAGAAAGAGTGCCTGCTGGTGCAGAATTTGATTTCAAATTAGTATACAATATTGAGGATATGGGAGACTTAGAAGAAGACCTCAACAATATTAAAACAGCAATAAATCTGGTTGAGGATGACTATATAGGTGGTCATGGTACAAGAGGGTATGGAAAAATAGAATTCAAAGACCTTGATTATGAGATAAAATCCTACAATATATTTGATGAAGATAAAGTTAATACCCTAGCAGACAAAATACTAAAAAACTAATGGTGGTGATAATATGCCATATTACTTATATAAACTGAATTATACTACTCCTGTAAGGTTTGGCATAGACAAAGCTTCATCAAATCTTTCAACTACAGCATTCACTTCAAATGCAGACACTCTTTTTAGTGCAATTTGCAATGAATGGGTTAGAATCTTTGGTGAAGAAGATTTGGAAGATTTTGTTTCAATCTCAAGAGAGGGTAGCTTTCTAGTATCTGATTTACTTCCATATAGAAACATTCTTGNTAAGAATGGAGCTACCATAGATTGTGAAATATATATGCCAAAACCAGTAATAATGGTAGAGAGAGATAATCATAGCTTAGATACAAGGGGAGACAGTGTTTCTAAGAAGAAACTCAAGAAAACAACCCACATATGTATTGGGAAATTAGATGAATACTTTAGATTTTTGAAATCTGGTGGGGATATTAACTTTGCCATGGACAAAGATATGATTTTTGTTGAAGAAGATAATATTAGAACTGCAATAGCTTATTGTCCAGAGACTTTGCCCTATCAAGTTGCTTCCGTAAGATTTTTCAAGGATGCAGGCCTATGCTTTATTGCTAAAATGAATAAAGATATTAAAGACAAGTTTGATATTGTTGTAGACTCCTTGTCTACAACAGGTATTGGAGGAAAGAGAAGCAGTGGCTATGGCAAATTTAATTTAGATGAAGATGCAATTGAAATATCAAAAGATATCCCTATATATGAAAGTCATAGAAAACTAGCTGAGATGCTTTCTACTAGTGGTAACTTTAACATATCCCTTTCCTGCATGGCGCCAAAAGATGATGAAATAAATGCGCTTTCTGACGGTAAATCCTATTATCAATTAATTTTGAGAAAGGGATTTATATACTCAAGAACTTATTCTAAGGCCAATGTTAAGAGAAAGCAAATAGTAATGTTGAAAGCAGGAGCATGTCTTAGCAAAGCTTTAGAAGGCTCTATAGTAGAACTTTCAAGTGGTGGGAACCACAAAGTATATAGGTATGGTAAGGCTATGTATCTGGGGGTGAACATATGAAGGGAATAAAGGGTTACAAAACCTATAGTATGAAGCTTAAGATCATTAGCCCAACATTCATTAGTGGGGGTGAAGATTCAAGGATTAACAGATCCCAGTACATATATGATTCAAGTAATAATCTACTAAAAATTGTAGATGAGAGAAAGCTTGCTAAGTTCCTAGGAAAGAGAAATCTTCTTGGACTCTATTACGACTATGTTACGGGGCTAAATGATAATACAATAGAAGAGGAAAACAAGAATGAAAATAGTATAAACCTTGGACAATGGTACAATAGTATTTCATCAACGGAAAAGTTTAATGGTGATATTGATGAATGTATAAAATATACAATTGATGTGTCAAACATAAAAAAGAATCAGTTAAATGATGTTGTTTGTTTCATTAAAAACATCCAAGGCCAACCTTACATTCCTGGAAGCAGTATTAAGGGTTCTATTACAAATGCATTGCTTGTAAACTATATTTATAAGAATAGAAATAAGTATATAGACTACTGGGAGGAAATAAAAAGAGAGTCAAATAACAAGAAAATTTCTAAATGGAATATCAAGAATATAGAAGGCAGATTAATTAAAGAAATATTTGACTATTCTATAGAAGGCAAAAGGGGAAAAAAGCATCTTTATAGGGGAATGTCAGGCCTTTCAATAAGCGATACCAGTTCATTTGATAGGCAAGGAATGAAGCTCTTTCAAAGAAAGGATGTAACTTTAACTGATGAATACGACAACTTGCTTCCTATTTTCAGGGAATGCCTTGTATCACCAGCCGAAGGAACTTTCAAACTAAGTTTAGATACAAGCAAACTAAACCCTAACCTTGGGCTGGAGAGTATTGAAGAAATATATGAAGCCCTCCAAACCCAATTTGAACTTTTGCTAGGAAAAGATGGAGTCTTTAGAGCTTTTTATAACTTGGATGAATATATATCCTTTGATGCCCATGCCAAGGGGAATATTTTTATAGGAGGAGGGACAGGCTATCTAGCAAAGACAATTATGCTAGCCTTGGCACCTGATAAAGATGAGCTCCTTAAGGTAGTTAGAAATCTTATTCATAGAGACTGGCCGGTCATACTTATTCATAAAAATGATAGAATTATATCACCAAGAACCTTAAAAGTATCCAATGACGAAGGTAAAGATATATTAAACGGAGTATGCAGAATTGAGGTTGCTGAAAATGCTTAAAAGAAGAGAGATTGTTTTTGAACAAGAAGAAAACAAAAAACTTAATATAAATAATGGATCTTTATTCCATGGATTTTTGATGGAGAACCTATCGCCCAATTTAACTGATTATCTTCATAGCCAATCCTTAAGGCCCTTTTCTCAGTTTTTATCCTACTCAAAGGGAGACAATAAATGGGTATGGAATATAGCTACATTAGATAAAGAAGTAGACATTGAGATAGAAAAGTTATTTTCAAATACTAATATAATAAAGATAAAGAAAAAGGATATGGTTCTTAAAATCGATTATATTAAGTCCTATCCTAGCTTAACATATAAAGACCTGACAAAAGATGTATACTCGGAGGGAGGAAGTCGTAATATTAATGTTTCATTCCTTACTCCTTGTAGCTTTAAAATTAGCGGTAACAATGTTATATTACCACAAGTTTCTTATCTTTATCAAAACATCTTAAACAAGTGGAATGCTTTTGCTAAGGAAGTCAGCATAGATGACAGGGATGCCATACAACATATAAATAATTATACATATATATCTGACTTTAATATTAGAGCAAGTAATTATAGCCTTGAATCTGCTACTAAGAAAGGTTTTATTGGGAAGATTCAATTTAGGGTTAGGGGGCCTGAACCCTTAGTAAATCTATGTAATTTGATGTTTAGATTCTCGGAATACTCTGGTATAGGGTCCAGTACAGCACTTGGAATGGGAGGGGTTAGAATTGAATTTAGATAAATGTGTACTCTTTTCTCCTATAGGCACTTCTGATCCAATAAGAGGTGGTTTTGATGGGAGCATGCTTCATATAACTAGGTATTACAAGCCTGAAAAAGTTTATTTATATTATTCGGAGGATATGTATGAAAGAGATTTAGTGGATAACAAATGTGAGCTTGCCATAAAGATTTTGAATCCTAAAATTCAAGTTATTAAATTTAAAGGTAAAGCTCTTCCATATGACTTCGATAGTTTTATAGTAGAGTTTAACAGAATAATAAATACAATATCAGAGGAAAATCCTGATAGTGAAATTATCCTCAATGTTAGTTCAGGCACACCACAAATGAAATCTACTCTATGCCTTGAGGCAGTGACAACTAATAAGAAGATAAGGGTTGTACAGGTTACAACTCCAATTGAAGGTCCAAACACAGACAGACCAGAACTCAGCAAAAATAGAGATATTGCTGAGTTAATGGAAAATAATCTAGATAATCTAGATGAGGCAAACAATAGGTGTATGGAACCAGGGATAATGTCTTTTAAGTATTCAATGCTTAAGAGTCAGGTAAAATCTTTAATAGATATTTATGACTATGAGGGGGCAGCTAAACTAATTTCTGAATTTGAGAATGAAAGCCTACAGCGATTGATTATTCATTGTAAACACAGACTCAATCTTGACTATATTGAAGCTAAGAAAGAAATAGACAAGTATAATGGTTTGAATTTATTTCCAGTGGCAGAATCGTCAATTTCACGAATAGTAGAATACTATTTAATGCTAAAAATCAAACAGAGAAGAAAACAATTGACGGACATGATTATAGGTCTTAATCCACTAATAATAGAGTTAATGGAGGATTATCTAAAAATAGTATGGAGTATTGATACAAGCCAATTTTATGATAAATATACAAATGGTGAGACAGTTGTGAACCTGTCAAAGCTAGAAATGAAAGATCCAGATTTTAGAAGATATCTGGACAGTGCTTTTAAGTATGGGTTTAGGGATAAAAGCACGGTGGGTATAGACTTTTTAGATGAGGCCATTGTTTTTTATAGCAAAGGATCACGACCTAATGAAGTGGAATTCTTTGGAAAGCTAAGAAATGCAAATAGAATGTTAAGAAACCCATCAGCCCATAGTCTAATCGCTATAAGTGAAAAAGATATACAAAAAAATTCCAATATGACAAGTAATCAGATAATAAACAGGTTAGAGGGTTTGATTAAATCCATGTATGGGAATAAGGTAGAAGCAAGAGTCTTTGACATATATGATGAAATGAACTATTATATCACTGAGGAGTTAAATAAGTACTAAAGATAATGTTTCTAGGAGTATACCAGTAAATGCAAAGGATACGCCTATGCTATAACCTTTCTTTCTTATGTAATTTATAAATTGCCAAAGTATCTACACTCTAAAGGGTACGGAAACATGCTTATCATTCTCCTTAATTTAAATGCAAAAAAGACTAGACACCCGCAAGGGTACGGGAACACATTTTAATTACTCCCATTTTTAATTTTTTTACAATATATTAGGAACACCACCACTCGCAAGGGTACGGAAATAAAATAACACCATTTCTTTTGTTTTATTTATTTCAAAGATTAAAGATACTCGCAAGGGTACGGGAATTAGTTATCCCTTCTTTCTTCAGTGGTATGTTACATCATCTTAGTAGCACACCACCCTCGTAAGGGTAAAAAGACTAGGACCTATAGAATGTAATTGTTGGGGGGAAATCATGAAGATAGGATTACGTAAACCAAGTTTAAAGAAGAGTATAAAAGCAAGAACAACAGGGAAATTAAAAAGGAAGGTTAAAAGTACAGTAAACCCATTCTACGGGAAAAAAGGAATGGGTTGGGTTAGAAATCCTAAAAAGGCCGCATATAATAAAATTTATAATAAGACAACTTTTGGTGTTGGAGATTTATTTAAAGTTATCTTCAAGAAATAATTTATTTGAAGGCAGCTCAAAGAAATAAGTTATCTAGACAAAGGAAGCATTACGCAAATATTTTACCTGTGTGATGCTTTTATATTATCTAACTAAAGGCAACTCATTTATATATTAATTAAAATATTTGGAAGCTGGAGTGAATTCATTATGAATAAGATTAATTTAGCAAATTTACCAACAAGAATTGTTAAACTAGAAAAGACAAGTAAAAGATATAACAAAAACATATATTTAAAAAGAGATGATTTTACTGGGACAGAAGTGTCAGGTAATAAAGTAAGGAAATTAGAATATGCAATGGCTGAAGCCTTAAACAATGAATGTGATGCTATTATAACTACAGGTGCCTTGCAATCTAATCACTGTAGGGCGACAGCTGCAGTATGTGCCGAGTTGGGCCTAGAATGTTATCTAATATTAATGGGTGAACCTAATGAAATAGAAGGGAATTTGTTTTTAGATTATTTCCTAGGTGCTAACATATACTTCGAAAATGACGTCGACTCTGTTAGTAATAAAATGGAAACCTTGTTTAAGGATTTAAAAGATAAAGAAAAGAAACCTTATATTATTCCAATGGGAGCATCTAATCATATTGGTACATATGGATATATAAATGCCTATGAGGAAATATTAAAGCAAGAAAAAGATATGAATATTGAATTTGACTTGATATCCACTCCTGTAGGTTCTGGTGGGACTTATGGGGGCTTATGGTATGGGGATTATATTAATAATAAAAATAAGAGGATATTAGGCTTTGCAGTAAGTGAAACTAAAGAGTATTTCAAAGAGACTATTGTAAATATATTGAGAGAGCTAGATAAGGATATAGAATCATTTGATACAATAGAAATCAATGATTTGTATGTGGGACAAGGATATGGAATAGCAACTGATGATGAACTAGAGTTCTATTTAGAGATAGGAAAAAATGAAGGAGTTATATTTGATCCTTGTTATACGGGGAAAGGATTTAGAGGGCTGCTAAGAGAAATCGAAAAAGGAAATATAAAAGAAGAGAACATTCTTTTTATTCATACTGGTGGTCTGATGGGTTGGACAAAAGAGTATATAGATAGAGCTTATGAAATAGGAAAGATAAAGAGTAGGGTATAAAATAAAGCCTTGAGATGTTAATTAATAATCCTATAGGGTAGGTATATATTAGGAATGGATGTCTATAGGAATAAGTTCTGGTTCAGAGTTAGAAAGGAGATCTAGAATGAAGAAAATATTGTTTTATGGAATGACGGGAGAAAAGATGTGTTTCCAACATATATTTTTAAATGCATTGGATTTACATTCATCTGGCCAAGAGGTAAAGATAATATTTGAAGGGGCTTCAGTTAAATTAGTGTCTGTATTTGAGGAAGAGAACAATCCACTATATAAAAGAGTCAAAGAAGCAGGAATCATAGCCGGTGTTTGCCTAGCATGTTCAAAGGTACTTAATGTATATGAAGATAATCTTAAATCATCTCTAATCATGTTAGACGATATGTCAGGTCATGCAGGAGTAAAGAAATATGTCATGGATGGATATGAAATTATAAGTATTTAATTGTTTATTATCTAAGTATCAAAACCTCTTTAATACTAGTTCAATCTAGTGTTATAGAGGTTTTTCTTTTACTAATTCAATTTTAATTATCTTATACATGGTAAAGAGATTGATATTATTGTATTATTTAATGGCAAATTATCTTTTACATAGTATAATGAGATTAGTATTTATTTTTATCTAATTTAAGGAGGCATTATATATGACAAATAACAAGACTATAATTTTAACAGATTCTAGTTGTGATATGGATATTGATTATATTAAGGAAAACAATATACATGTTTTCCCCCTAACATATGATATTGATGGTAAGAATTATGAAGATGACCTTGGTCAAACCCTATCATACAAAGAATTTTATGATAAACTAAGGCAAGGGCATACATCTACAACTTCACAAGTAAACACTTATGCTTTCGAATCGGTATTCAAGAAATATGCAAAAGAAGGATATTCAATGATATATCTTGGTTTATCATCAGCATTAAGCCAAACGGTAAATAATGCAATAATGATAAGAAAGGAAATGTTAGAAGAGGATCCGTCCATAGACATAACTGTCATAGATACAAAATCTGCATCAATAGGTCTAGGCGCATTGGTATACTATGCTTCTGAAATGCTTAAATTAGGAAATACAAAGGTTGAGATTGTAGACTGGATTAATGAAAATATGTTAAAAGTACAACATCTATTTACAGTGGATAGCCTAGAACATCTAAAACGAGGTGGAAGAGTTTCTGCTACAGCTGCTACTGTAGGCATGATATTAGATATTAAACCTTTATTGATTGTAAATAATGAGGGGAAATTAGATGTGCCTAAAAAAATAAGAGGTAGGAAAAAATCTATAAAAACTATGTTAGATATATTTAAAGATAAAGTTGCTAATCCCGAAGAGCAAACTATATTTATTAACCATGGTGATTGTATAGAGGACGCAGAGTATTTAAGGGACATGCTTTTAGATGGATTTAAAGTAAAAGATGTAAAGATTAACTATGTAGGCCCAACTATGGGTAGTCATACAGGACCAGGGATGCTTTGCTTAATTTTTATGGGTGAAGATAGAAGTATTTCTTAAGTTGAAGACTAAATCAAGTAAAAAACAACTTATAATGCTAATAATTGATTGATGTGCCCCCTAATATTGGTAGACGATGTCTGCTAATACTAGGGGGCTTTTTTATGAACAAATATAAAAAACATTATTATATCCAAAAGACTAGTGTGCAATAAAGCTAAATAAGTATATACTAGAAACTTTGGAGGTGGATAGTATGTCTATGTATAATATTGTAAACATCATATAAAGTTTGGTACTGAAGCTAAGAGCTAATAAAGGGTTAGATTATATGATAAAGGGTATACATTAAACAAATTCTGGTGAGGAGGTTTTTTATGCGAGTTATAATAATTGGTGGAGTTGCAGCAGGAACCTCAGCTGCTACAGAAATACGAAGGAATAACAAGGATGCACAAATAGTAATATATGAAAAAGATAAGTATATTTCATATGTAGGATGTGGAATGCCCTATTATGTAAGCAATGAGGTAGAAAGATTTGACGAAATTGTTCCACGACAAGGGGAATTTTTCAAAGCAAAGCATAATATCGATGTTTTAACCCAGCATGAAGTTTTATCAATAGATTCACATGAAAAAAGGCTTTCGGTTAAAAATATTCTTACAGAAGAAGTCTTTCAAGATTCCTATGATAAGCTTGTTATTGCAACTGGAGCAATGTCCAAGATGCCTGAAATAAAGGGAGCCAACCGGAAGAATGTATTTCCTTTAAGAAATATAAACCATATGAATAATATTAAGGCTTTCATTGAGAGTAATAAACCAAGAAAGGCTGCAATTATAGGAAGTGGCTTTATAGGAATGGAAATGTGTGAAAGCTTTAAAAATTTAGGTATGGAAGTCAGTTTAATTTCTAGGTCATCAATTTCAAAGGGTATAGACATAGATTTGCTTGATATTATAGAGAAACATTTAAAGGACAATGGAGTTAATGTTTATACCAATACTACTACTGAAGAGATAAAGCAAGAGGGTGTTGTGATCGGAGATGGCAGGATTGTTGAAGCGGATTTAGTATTAGTTGCAACAGGAATAAAACCTAATGTTGAGCTTGCTAAAAAAGCAGGAGTGGAACTTGGAGTTACTGGTGCTATTAAAGTTGATAAGTATATGCAGACTAATATAAGTGATATTTATAGCTGTGGAGATTGTATTGAAGTCTATAATGCAGTAACTGGGAAAGTCATGTATAGACCTCTTGGTTCAACAGCTAACAAGACAGGAACAATAGCGGGTAGTAATATTTGTGGGAAAGAAGTAGAGTTTAAAGGAGTTTTGGGGACTGGGATTTATAGGATATTTGATATGAGTGTTGGCCAGACAGGATTGTCAGAAGAAGAGGCAATAAAGCAAGGATATGATGTTATTAGTTCAAGAGTCCAAAGACATAATAAACCTGGATTTATGGGTGGAAAACCTATAACTATAAAAATTGTAGCTGAAAAGAAAAGTGGAAAACTATTAGGTGCTCAAGTAATCGGTTATGAAGGTGTAGATAAAAGACTTGATGTATTAGTGACAGCAATTACTTTAAAGGGAAAGGCAGAAGATTTGATGTATATGGACTTGGGCTATTCACCGCCATTTTCAACTGTTAGGGATCCAATTTATTATGCTGCAGTTAAACTACTAAAAACACCCTAGGGTGTTTTTATATTGGGAATTTGATATAATATAGTCTTAGTAGCATTTGACAAACTAACTTATCGCTAAAAAATAGAATAACTAATGTTGAAAGGGTGGGATAAACAATGAGGTATGACTTTATAAGTTATACAAATAGGGGAAATATTGGAGCTAGCAAATGGATGGATATGTACACTAGGAATCCTAATGTAGCTAATGACATAATACCAATGTCCGTTGCAGATATGGACTTTTTAACTTGTCCTGAAATTAGTGAAGAAATATATAAGTTTGCAAGGACTCAATCTTTAGGATATGCAAGACCTTTTGATTCATATTTACAGACTGTTGTAAACTTCTTCAAAGAATATCATGGATATAATGCAAAAAAAGAGTGGATTGTCACAACACCAGGGATAGTACCAGCCTTAGCAACATCAGTCAGAACCTTTACCCAAGAGGGAGAAGGAGTTATAATATTTACTCCAGTTTACAAACCTTTTTATGATGTGGTTCAAGAACAAGCTAGAAAAGTAATTAATTGTCCTTTAATATATAAGAACAATAGATATGAAATAGATTTTGAATTGTTTGCAAAGCTTGCCTCTGACCCAAATACAAAACTTTTAATCCTTTGCAATCCTCAAAATCCAGGGGGGATGGTTTGGAGCAAAGAGGACTTGCTTAAGATAGCTGAAATTGCAGAAAATGAGGACTTATTAGTAGTATCTGATGAAATCCATTCTGATATTGTTTTTGAAGGATACAAACATATTGTTTTTGGCAGTGTGAACGATACTATTGGAAATAGAGCAATAGTATGTACAGCTGCATCAAAAACTTTTAATATAGCAGGACTTCAGTGTTCAAATATATTTATTGAAAATGAAGATATAAGAAATAAGTTTGTCCAAAATAATAATGGCATTGGGATAGAGAGAGCCAATATTTTAGGCATAGTTGCCACTAAGGCTGCCTATGAATATGGATTGGATTGGTTAGAGGAATTAAAAACAGTTATCAGGACTAATCAAAAAATTGTTAAGGAGTTTTTTGAAAGTTATAATGGAATATTTGTAGTTATGAAGCCTGAAGCAAGCTTTACTACTTGGATCAATTTCGAAAAACTGAATGTAGAACATGAAGAATTTATAGATTTCTTAGATAAGACCTGTGAGTTTTTCCCTACCGATGGCTTGTCATTTGGAGAAAATGGAAGATATTTCATAAGGGTAAATGTTGGATTGCCAACTGAAAAACTGAAAGAGAACTTGGAAAGAGTCAAAAATTCATTAAAGACTCATTATAGTATTTAAATCTTTCATAAGTATCAATGCAAGCAGAAATTCTTAATATATATCAGCTGATTCGCATATATTAAGAATCTCAAATAAGAAGAAAATTTATCTTAGCATTCAATTTTGCATATATAGTTAGGGGAGTTAAAGCTATCTTAAACAATCGAAGAGGTGTATAAAATGAAAAAGTTAAGGCTAGGAATAATAGGAACTGGTGCTTTGGGAAGTATTATAGCAAATGCTGTTTCAAAGGATTTAGAGGAAGATTATAGTCTAATAGGAGTCCATAGTAATAACTTAGAGAATGCAGAAAGCTTAGCCAAGAAAGTTAATTGTAAGTTCTATAGAGATTTAGATGAAATGATTGATGATAAACCAGATTATATTATCGAAGCAGCTACACAAGAAGTTGTAAAAGACTATGCTGTTAAGATATTGAATAATGGGATAGATTTAATAGTTTTATCTATAGGGGCTTTCGCTGATGATCTTTTTTATAATGAGGTATGGGGAAAAGCAAAGGAAGTAAACTCCCGTGTATACTTAGCATCTGGGGCAGTAGGAGGATTTGATGTCCTAAGCTCTGCTATTTTAATGGGGGAATCAAGGGTGAAAATCATAACAGAAAAATCACCTAATTCTCTAGAAGGCGCTCCTTTTTTACAAGGTAGGGACTTGTCTAGGGATGATATAGAGGAAATATTTAATGGGACAGCTAAGGAGGCTATAAAAGAATTTCCTAAGAATATTAATGTGGCCGTAGCTACTGGCTTGGCTACTGTAGGAGTAGAGAACACCAATGTTATTATTCGAAGCATACCAGGAATTCAAAGTAATATTCATAATATAATCCTTGAAGGAGATATAGTTAAGGTATCCGTTAATATAGAATCAAAGCCATCCCCAGATAATCCAAAATCCAGTTCGCTTGCTGCATGGAGTGTCATTTCATTATTAAAAAGACTTGTAGCACCTATTACATTCTAATGTATAATCTAGGCATAAAGTTCCATACTAGAGTGAATTAATCACCTGTATGCTTAGCATTTTATATATTTTATAGGGGCACCAGTGATAATAACTAGAATGGAGGGGAGAAGATGGGAAGTTTACCTAATTGTCCAAAGTGTGGTTCTGAATATACTTATGAAGATAGGAATTTATTGATTTGCCCTGAGTGTTTTTATGAATGGGTAGATGGAAGTGAATCAGAAACTGAAAACCAAGAAGAAGTTAATGTAATAAAAGATTCAAATGGAAATATCCTAAGTGATGGTGACACTGTTTCAGTAATCAGAGATCTCAAACTAAAGGGCAATTCATCAATAAAAAGAGGAACTATAGTTAAAAACATAAAACTAATCCATAATCCAAGTGATGGAGTCCATGATATAGATTGTAAAATAGATGGATTTGGATCAATGTTATTGAAATCAAGTGTAGTTAAAAAAATATAGGATTTTTTAGAGTAGGATTTTGAGACCTAAATTCATTTAAATTTATACTAGAAGAGTATAATTGTAGATGACTAGGGTCAAAAAGTCCTACTTTTTTTGAATCTTGAAATACTCTTTGAGGGATAAGGCGGCAAGAGAAAAGCTTGATATTATTAGGACACGCGGGGGAGTTACACTATCCCACGTGACAACTTCAATATCAATAACTAAAGACTTAAACAATACAATAACTTTTATCAGGGAAATTAATTGATTAATATGGTAATATATATTTAATATTATATAGAGAGAATTTGAAAGAAAGGAGGAAATCTAAATTCTAAAGCAGTATATATCTAAATTAATCTTTCGAATTTGTTTATTTTTGTTTGTTTTATATTTTTACATCTTTGATAGGGAACTTTTGGATATAGTTGGTATTGTAAATATAAGTGGTCTAAGACCCTTGCATATAGTATGGATAATTATGATATTTGAGATGGTTGCCCAGATTATACCTACAAAAAAAATCACAATGGGATGTCTTAAACAATTCGGCAGTAAATACTCACCTCCAGAAGACCCATATGAAGAATTAGAATTGCATAAAAATGTTCAAGAAATGAATGTAGGCGCACTAAAAGTCCTTTTATCTTGGACTATTCTTAATTCTATTATAGGCGTTACATACTTATTAGACATAATTGGAGTAACAGAGTTGATACTGATAACAATGTTTTATTATGTATCCGATCTTATATGTGTTACTATTTGGTGTCCTTTTCAAAGTTTTATAATGAAGAACCGTTGTTGTGTAAACTGTAGGATTTTTAATTGGGGAAATTTTATGATATTGACCCCTATGGTTTTTATTAGGAGCTTTTTCTCGTGGAGTTTGTTTTTTATATCCATAATAGCACTAATAAGCTGGGAATTAAAAATCCTTAAGTATCCAGAAAGATTTTGGCACGGGTCAAATACAAGTCTTAGATGTTCACATTGCAATGATAATATTTGCCAAATAAAAAATACATTACTATTTAATAAAGAAAATGAGTTAGGTTGATGAGAACAAAAAATTAAATAGAAAGTAGGGATAAAAATGATGTGGAAGGAAAAATATCGTGTTGGAGTAGACTTGATAGATGACCAACATATAGAACTCTTTAGTCGGCTATCAAAGTTCATTCAAGTAGTGCAAAATGAATTTAATTGGGATGAAAAAATCGAAGAAGTAAAAGAAACTATGGTTTTCATGCAAGAATATGTGGTAATCCACTTTAATGATGAAGAAGAATATATGGAAAAAATCGAGTATCCAAAGCTTAAACAACATAAACAAATTCACAAAGATTTTAAAGACAGCATCAATGATTATGTGGTAATCTTTCAAGAAGAAGGCTACACTGAAGAAAAAATACAAGAGCTATGTGCCAAATTAATGACATGGCTAATAATGCATGTAGGTAAGATGGATCAACAAATTGGTGAATATGTGAAATTAAAGGAGGGACAAGCATAATGAAGGCAGAATATATAAACTCCTTTTACAAGGCAACTCAAGATGTATTAAAAACAATGCTTGATATAGAAGTTGAAAAAGGCAAATTAGATGTAGTAGAGGGTATGATAAATAGCAAGGACGCAAATGTAAGTCTTGGAGTAACAGGAGATTTAAAAGGCTNTATACTATTTCGTTTTACAAAGGCTATGACCTTAGAGATGGTAAAAATA
>JGI24710J26742_10002553_pt1 | contig 15982 bp, 13 predicted proteins | sample BioPla2DNA2_FD_26742 | JGI IMG/M metagenome (IMG submission 26742) | reverse complement strand
TTCCATAGCTTACCCCCTCAGGCAGCATTCCCCACAGCCTTATACCTGCTGTGATCAGCCCGGCTATGACTGCTAGGGTTACCTTGACTCTTGGAGCTACGGAGGCATAGTCAGTCATCATAAAGCATGCTCCAAGAATTAATCCGCCTGATAATAAATTGGTTAATATATCTCCTTTAAACAAACCATCCCTTGAAAATACAAAGGTCATTAAAAGTACTGTTGCAATATAAGCTCCTGTGGCAGCCGTATTAACAACTCTCCTATAGCAAAGATAAGCGAATCCGATAAGTAAAAGAAGTGTACTCGTTTCACCTATACAGCCCGGTATGTTTCCTATGAACATGTCCCATTTTGAGAACATGCTAAAATCCGAACCGGATTTATATAAGCCCAAAACCGTTGCCGAGCTAACCGCATCGACTCCTGAATGATATGTGGTAACATAACCCGATATCGAAGCCGGCCACAGAAAAAGAAGAAATGCCCTGCCCATTAAAGCTGGATTGGCAAAATTACTTCCTATTCCTCCAAAAAACTGCTTTACTACAATTATTGCAAATACAGATGCCAGCATAACAGCCCATATCGGAGTAGTCGAAGGAACATTAAAAGCTAATAATATGCCCGTTACTACAGCACTCCAATCATTTGTAGTCAGCTGTTCCTTTCTTATCCTCTGCCATATATATTCTGATAAAACACAGGTTGTTACAGCGGAAACTACCAGNATCAATGCATTTATTCCAAAGAAATATATCGAGCCAAGCAGTGCAGGTATCATTGCCAGAACTACATCCTGCATTATAACCTTCGTAGATCTGTTAATCATTATATGTGGACTGACTTCATGCAATTCATTTCCTGTCTTAAGCTTCATCTGCATCCTCCATTCGTACTCAAGCTCCAAGTCTGTATATCTCAGTCTTGGCTTCTGTTATCCGGTATGCAAGCTCTCTTTTTGCCGGACAGACATATGAGCAGCAGCCGCAACTTATACATTCTGTAGCATAAAGCTTATTACACAAGCTTATATCATCTTCTATTGCGGCAAAATCAATTTTAAACGGAGCAAGTCCGGCAGGACATACTCTCTCACATTCCCCGCAGCGAATACATGGTGTCTCGTCCTTAGGAACATCCTTCAGAACAACCAACCCGGACGTAGCCTTTGTCACACTTCCTGACAGGGTATCATAAGTACCGCCTATCTGCAGACAAATACCTGTCATGGGACCGCCCTCGATTACTCTTTGGTCTTTTATCGTATATCCGCCTGAGAGTTCGATAAGTTCACAAAATCTCGTTCCTATAGGGACCATATAATTACACGGTTCCTTTACCTCACCTGTAACAGTAACAACCCTAGTAATCAAAGGTATGCTTCCTATTACTGTATCAGCAACAGCCTTTGCCGTACCTACATTATTTATAATAACACCTATGCTCGCAGGTAATTTTCCGGCAGGTACCTCCATACGCAGTACCGCTTCAACCAGTTGACGCTCTCCACCCTGTGGATATCTGGTCGGAAGAATCTTTATCTCTATCGGCAGCTCCTTATCTGAAACAATGCTTTCCAGATGCTTTGCTGCATCCTGCTTATTATCCTCAAAACAAATAATAGCCTTATCGGCACCTGAAGCTTTTACTAACAACAATACGCCATTAATGACAGCATACCCATGCTCCATAATAAGCATATGATCACAGGTCAGATATGGCTCACATTCAGCAGCATTGATAAGGATGTATTTAATTCTTTCTTTTGTCTCGTACTTAATATGTGTAGGAAAGCCTGCACCGCCAAGACCGATTATACCGCCTTCATTCATCTTTATTATAATCTCTTCCTTAGTATAACCGGACAGGTCAACAAGACTCTCCTCATAATCACTTATTGAATTAGTTTCGTCTGCATTCGCATCATCAGATTGTATAACTATAATCTCCGATTTCCTGCCGGAGAAGTCAGAATCTGTTCTAATATCAATAATAGTTCCACTAATACTGGCATGGATATTCGCTCCGCCAAATTCTACAGGTCTGCCTATTAAGTCACCTTTTGAGACCTTATCACCCACCTTAACTGCAGCCTCACATATGCTGCCGGGTGATTGCTTCATAGAAATCTCTACTGTTTTCGGGGCATATATACGAATTGGCTTTTGATTACTAAGCTGTTTGTCGGTGCCGTCAGCCGGATGAATACCGCCATGAAAATAATGTTTCAATTCTAGCCCTCCTGCTATTGTATATATTTCATACATATCTAAAATATCATAATACGCTCAAGTGAATATGTCAAGTAATACCATGCGAATTTGGTATCATTTATGCCCAATTATTATTTTTTTATTCCTTTGCATCTATATTCTTCAAAATATTACATAATATTTCATTTGGCTTTAACATCTTACTCCTGTTGCGAATATGATGGTATATAGCAATTTGAAAGGAGTAAAAGTATGTATATTTTAGTATCTGCATTTTTGACTGCTAATATTATCAATGCTTCGTTTTTTTGGAGCTTTTATATAGAAAATAAGGTTCTTGTTATATTCGGCATACTGCTTTTGTTATTGATTATATCAATATCTGTCAGATTGCGGATTAAGAAGAAAAAGAAAAAAATAAAAGAGAAAAAAATCACCCCACCGTTAACCGATATTATTGGAAACAAGCCTGAACGAATAGAAGAATTAAACCGTGATTTGAAGCCTTTTGGTTTTGCTTATGACTACACACAGGATATATTTTATTCGATAATGGATTGCTGGCAACGAAACTTCGGTTATTTTCGTCTTTATGATGAAGCCTGTGCTGCATTCAGTATGATAATTGACTGTGAGCCAATATATTTCAATTATAACGGCAAGAAGTGGATGATAGAATTCTGGAAAGGGCAATATGGGATGACGACCGGAGGTGAGGTTGGAATATACTACACATCAGGTCCCGATCTTAACATTCCCGGTGTGTTCAACGGCACCTTCTATCATTGTGTTAAGGATGAAGATCGGATTAATATGTCCTTTGCATTCAAAAAGAACGGTAATCTGTTATTTACAAGAAGTGCATACCACTGGTGGATTACAGGATTTAAGCTTGCTGAGTTTTCATACCCTTCCGAGCTTACAATGGATATTACTCTGGATCTGTATGACCGGCAGATGGTCGATGCCTTTGTAAAAGGCTTAAAAGATGCAGGTTATACTGAAAACGAATATGCGGTACGGGGAAGGCGGGTATATGTTCACTTTGAGAATCCCCATACAAAACAGCCTGTTACGAAAAATCCCATAGCCATCTACCTAATGCAGCNCAATAACCAAACCTGGTGCGATGCATATAACAGTCTGACATATGCTTATTCCGATACACTTGACAAATTAACATTTATTAAATATAAATACCCGAGTATGTATGATCAGATTTTGAATATGGGTAAACCTTATCCGGTCTTTGAAGCATTTTATGAAATTAAGAAATTTCTTAACAAACAGGATTCGGATATGGGGGGGATGATATCATGAGTGTCAGCACACGGTTATCTCAGGTTTTTTTATCATCTGTCAAAATACCCTTTGATGATTATTCAAGATTCATAATTATGAGTGATTGCCATAGAGGAGATGCCGGCTTTTCAGATAATTTCTCCAATAATCAAAATATATTCTTTGCAGCTCTTTTATACTATTATGAAAGAGACTTTACTTATATTGAACTGGGTGACGGAGATGAATTATGGGAAAACAGAAATATCGATATTATTATAAACAGCCACAGCGATGCATTTTGGCTTATGTCGCATTTTTATAAAGAAGGCAGGTTTTATATGCTCTATGGTAATCATGACGTAGTAAAAAAGGATCCGAAATACTCTAAGACCAAATGCAAATCATTTTTTTGTGACAGCATCAACTCCGAAATACCACTTTTTCCGGATATAGTAGTACACGAGGGATTAATTCTTGATTATAAACCTGTACCATATCAGATATTCCTTACCCACGGTCATCAGGCAGACATTTTAAATGACACCTTCTGGCGTTTGTCAAGATTCATGGTGCGATATCTGTGGAGACCATTAGAATTAATCGGTATCCGTGATCCGACAAGTGCTTCAAAAAATATTGATCGAAAAAGCAAAGTGGAACGCAGGCTTGCCGACTGGTCCAAAAAAAACAATCAAATGATTATTACCGGTCATACCCATAGACCTTTGTTCCCCAAGCCCGGTGAAACTCTGTATTTTAATGACGGAAGCTGTATTCATCCCAGATGCATAACAGGAATTGAGATTACAAACGGAAGCCTGTCATTAATTAAATGGGCTGTAATGACAAGACATGACCGCTCTCTCTATGTGGGCAGAGAGGTATTGGAAGGTCCCGTAAGTATTGAAGAGTATATATTGAAGCAGAAGGCTCATAATATCGCATAGCCATCCAAATATCACTTACACGTATTATGAACCTTCTCTCTGCTTTTTGCTTAATCTTCATTTACTCTTCAAGAGATATGACTTCTGTGGGACAACCATCTCTTGCTTCTTCTGCCCTTTCAATACAATCCTTTGGAATATCTCCTTCTATCGGTTCTGATACACCATCATCATTATAGCTGAATACTTCGGGACAGACATCTATGCACAAGCCACAGCTTATACAGCCGTCTTGGTCTACATATGCCTTCATGCTCTTCTCCTTTCACAACGTTTAATAAGTAATATTTATTCATATTTAATTAATCTGAGCCGCAATACTTTTAAATATTTACATTTATCAAAAATATTATGTTTAATTTTGCTGATAATATTCTCATATAAAAACTTTTTGAATAAATATTTCTTTTGAATCTGTTAATTATATTTATATGATGTATTAATTGACAGCACTAAGATGGGGAGTATCCTCCGGCGGTGCAGAGGAAATTAATATTTTTATTGTGTGTTTTGAAATATTTTAATGAGTCGAGGAAATATGTATGGAGATTGGTAGAGTTTTGATTTCATCATTAGTATCCTTAGGGGCACTTTTTATACTTACAAAGCTGATGGGTAACAGAGAAATGGCACAACTTAGTATGTTTGATTATATCAGCGGCATTGCCATCGGTTCCATTGCAGGCGAAATGGCAGCAATGTCTACTGATAATTTGGTCGAGCCTTTATTATCTATGACCGTTCTTTCGTTATTTACACTAAGTATAAATTATCTGACCTGTAAATCTATAATTCTAAGAAGATTCTTTCAGGGACAGGCACTACTGCTCTATCAGCAAGGACAAATATTTGAAAAAAATCTTCTGTATGCAAAGCTCGATATAGGTGAACTGCTTGCCGAATGCAGAGTTAAAGGCTATTACAATCTTGAGGATATCCATACGATATTTCTTGAAAGTAACGGAAAGATAAGTGTTCTTCCCATGGCGGCCACAAGACCGGTCACACCAAATGACATTAATATTGATCCGAAGCAAACAGTCCCGATGGCAAACATAATAATCGACGGCAGGATAATGAAGGGAAATCTTCAAAGCACAGGAAAGGATGAAGCCTGGCTTAATAAAAAACTCAAACAAAAAGAAATCGCAGATATAAGAGAAATCATACTTGCTACATTCGACAAGACCAAGGATGATATAAACATATACCTGAAATATCATAAGAAATATAAAAATGACATTTTTGAATAGCATGTAGGGGAATGAAAGGCAGGAAATACTCATAAAATATTACGAGTTGTAAATTGGGGAATTCTTGTCTATGCTATCAAAACATAAAGCGAAGCACATAATTATATGCGAACTTATTGTTTTATTGATTTTTTCATCGGTTTTGGTCAAGCAGGGTTTGGATCAGGAAGCCGCTATGTACACATACATTAATGATACAGAAAAGAAGTTTATTAAATGGGTAAGCTTTGATGTCAGTCAAAAGGCACTTGATAGGGCATATCTCTATGATGTGGAAACCAAGGACAGTGAGATACACCTTAACTGGATAGAATTGCTGGCTTATCTCGGAGCAAAATACGGCGGAGATTTCTCAAGATACAAAGAAAAACACATGATAGAATTGGCTAATAAGCTTACATCCAAGAAAGAAACCATGGAAGAGCTGACTAAGGATATGAAATATTACGATTATTATCTTGAAGCTTATACCGCTGTTTTAAGCGGAATGGTAGGTGAATATCAAATAGAAGTTAAAGACGATAGTGCTCCGGGCGGTAAGCGATGGGAGGAAAAGTACGGTCTTAAGGCATTTCTGCCGATAGCAAAATTCTATCCCTACAGCCATTTTGATGACTTTGGAGTGTCAAGAAGCTATGGCTTTAAAAGGAAGCACCTTGGACATGATATGATGGGGCAAGTCGGCACACCCATAATAGCGGTTGAATCCGGTTATATAGAAGCTCTTGGCTGGAATCAATACGGCGGATGGCGAATAGGAATCAGAAGTTTCGATAAGAAAAGATATTACTACTACGCTCACCTGAGGCAAAACTTCCCTTTCAATAAATCACTGGAAGTCGGCAGCGTGGTACAGGCAGGTGATGTCATAGGCTATCTTGGACGGACAGGATATAGCAGCAAAGAAAATGCCAATAACATACGTACACCCCATCTTCATTTCGGTCTTCAATTGATATTTGACGAATCTCAAAAAGAAAGCATAAATGAAATTTGGATTGACTGCTATGATTTAATCTTATTCCTTTATAAAAACCGCTGTGAAACGGTTAAAGACCCCGAAACCAAGGAACATCACAGGGTTTATCAGTTCATTGACCCCGCGGCTCAGGAGTATATAAAACATCAGATTTATGATTATAATGATGAGAATATAGGGATACATATTTATGAATAGGAATTATACAATTAACGCTGTTGAACAGATATTCTTGAGAATAAGTTTATTTATGATTGGGTTTTATATCCAATAATTATTCCGGCATCATTAATTACAAGTTGTTTTTGTGACCGTATAAAATAATAAATGATAAAAATTATAGAAACAGTATCATTTTACCTTTAATTTTGATCATATACAGACAGTTAATATTTATATTAATACGGCTTCTTTATATGTTTTCGCTTCAGCAGACAGATTACACCCAGAAGCAAAGGGATAATGTATTGAAATATAATATTTGCATTTACAATTACATATTTGTATATGAAATCATGCTCAAACTGCGTAGAGCTTACAAGGTATGAAAGATAATAAATTATCATAGCCAGAGGCACGAACAAAAACCACTTATCCTCCAGAGCGAACAGCCAGCGGATAAGCTTCATTAGAATCAAAAACATTATACATATGGTTATAAAATCGGATAATATGCATATCAGGGTTACAACTACTTCAAACCGTTCAAATATGTTAAAAAAAGATATGCTCTTTACTGTTATATAAAACGGAAACGGCAGCTTCGCCGTCAGACTTGCCCCTGTTATTCCGAATGTAAATACTGTTATTATAAAGCTAAGGACAATAAAAATCAGAGCCCCGAGCCATAGCTTTCTAACCTGATTTTTCGTCAGGGATATTCCCAGTCTGTCTGCAAAAAATAAAGCTATTATCATATTGCCGCCGACTGTTATTACATACTTTGAAGCTTTAACGGTCTGCGGCAGATTGATTGTCGAAACAGGCAGCAGATAGTCCGTTCTTAATCTGGTAAGTGCACATACAAACAGCACCCCAATAACCAGAATTATTGGACCTAATGAAATTTCAGAAAACCTGAAGATTGTTTTTTCGCCTTTATACAGTGCATAAAAGACCAATATAAGCATTATCTGCATAAAAAAATCATTTCTGGTCTTAGGCATCAGTGTAAACTGTAAAGTAAGTGAGTATATGTTTATCTTGGCTGAAAGAAACAGAAAAATCCAAAGCATATATAGAATTAGGATAAACTTAGCAATTATCTTTCCGGTAAGATGCAGCATGATTTCATATATATTAAGACCCGGAAATGATCTGATTATATGAAGGATAACCAGAACTAACGGTAATATCACTAATACAGACCAAAACGGACTCAAATACCCGCTTCTTCCTGCTTCATTTGCTAATGCTGAAGGAATCTGCCTGAGTATTTGTGATAGTGATATGAACAGATACATATATACTATTTGCCTCATAGTAAGTTGCTCGCTCATAAAAAGCCTCCGGCTTATTTAAAATATTTCTCAAGTGAAAATGCAATACTTGGAATATATGGTCTTATCATGTTGATGGCTCCTAATGCGATACCAATTGCTGAAAGCAATACAAAAAGAATCAGATTTCTCTTCTTGCTGAATAATACATCCTTCTGCTTAATAAAGGATGCTATGAGTAACCCTCCAAAGACATACATCATTCGAAACCTCCGCTCCCGACACCCAGAATAAAAGATTTTGTAACCTTTGATTTAACATCAAATTCATATTGAATATCTGAAATCATATTATCCCATTCACCTTCAATCTCACTCCATTTTTTTGTATGCTGATTCTGCACAAGCCTTGCAATCTGAAGAATATCCCTTCCTGAAGAAGTTGAATAGTTTGTAGCTTTTTTCATGATATTTATAATATAATCATTCTGCATTTCGGTAATATTATTCAATGCTTCATTTCTAAATATATCCTCATTTACATTAACCTCTTTAACCATAGTCTCAAAATCAACATGAATAACTACCTTTACCTGCTCATTGTCCAATTCTGATTTTATACGACTTTTTGAATAGGATAGAGATAGAGCAACATCGTCATCAAGATAAATCGGATAAGCCCGTATAATATTTTTTATTATGTTTATACCTGCTGAGGTATCCAAATCAAGATAATCAACTAAGGAAAGGTTATCAAATACGGCATATCCTCCAAGCAGGAATGAGTTCTCTTCAGCTTTCAGATAAGGTATAATTACGCCTGTTGTGATATTCTCAATCTCATTTAGGATATTAACCAGGGTATTATCGTTTCTTGTAACAAGTTCCTGCTGCTTTTGCTCTACGGCCTCCAAGTCCTCATGCACAATTTGTCCTTTTTCTATACCTTCTGATATAAAATATGATGCTTCTGATCCCTGTGTAACAAATATCAGGGATTCCATCTTAACAGTCTCATCTCTTGAAAGAAAATCTATGCATTTTTCTATATTCTTTTTTGCGGCATCTTCTCCGATAAGAAAATAACCTGTGTTAGCTATAGAAACCGATTTCTTATTCTTAAGCTTTAGGTTTTGAAAAGCCTCAAATGGCGTGGAACCTCTTCCCTCTGAGACTTCCTCATCGCCTTCAGAGCCTTTTTCAGGATCCGCTCCCTGACTTGAGCTGTATATTGCTGTCAGGACATACTCTCCTTCCTTATAATCGATTCCCATTACATGAATCAGATTTATCTCATCTATTTCTCTTCTGTTCATATCATGACTGCAGCCGTATAATTGAAAAAACAACATAATGATTATAATGATTAATGATTTTCTCATTCTATCCGTCCTATCCGAATCATTGCTTGAATTGTTTATTGCCGGTCACGTCTTTTGGCCGTTTCTTGAAATATTTCACCGGAAATCTGAATATAGTATCCTTAATATTTCTTTTCTCCACATCAACAAATGGTGATATATAAGCAGTATTATAATTATCCAGACTGCATAAATGTGTAATTAATAATATCACTCCTGCAGTAAGTCCGAAAAAGCCGACTACCGCTGCCAATACAGCCATAATGAATCTTATTAGTCTTATACCGCTGCTTAGATCCTGATTGGGCATTATAAATCCGGCAATTCCTGCCAATGCTACTATTACTACAACCGCCGGGGAAACAAGATTGGCTGTGACAGCCGATTGACCTACAACTAATCCACCCAAAATCGACATTGCTGTGCCAACCGCTTTAGGAAGCCGTAGTCCTGCCTCTATAATTATTTCAAAGGATATCAGCAGCCCCAGCACCTCCGATGCCGAAGAGAAAGGAACATTCTGTTTTGCAGCCTGAGTCGATAAAGCCAATTGAACCGGAAGCATCTGGCTTTGATATGTGGTTGCTGCTATATAAAATGCCGGCAAAAAAAGAGTTAAAATCATAGACATATATCTGATAATTCTTAAAGACGACCCAATTAAGAAATGATTGGCATAATCATCCGGTGACTGCATAAGCATAGGAAGCTGACAGGGAAGAATATATGCAAATGGTATGCCGTCAACCAGCAATGCAACTCTTCCGTCTGTCAGATTTGCAGAAACACGATCCGGTCTTTGAGTATACATAATCTGCGGGAAAATACTATGCCTGTTCTCTATTAAGTACTCCTCTATAAATGCAGGAGTAGACACATTATCTATATCAATGCTGTTAATAATGCTTCGTATCTTGTTTACCGTATTGGTATTGGCAATATTACTCAGATACACCAATGCAATATCTGTTTTAGATAACCTGCCGGCTGTAAGAAGCTCTATAACCAGATACTCAGACCTTATTCTTCTTCGTATTAATGCAGTATTCATACGTAGTACTTCTATGAAGGATTCTTTAGAGCCTTTCATAACATTTTCTTCCGACGGTTCTTGAATTGACCGCTTCTCGAACATTCTTATGTCATATACAATGGCTTTTTCTTCAGAATCAAAAATCAAAGCCACCATACCGCTTAGAACATATTTTACTAATAATTGATAATCAGCTTCTTCTATTGTAAATACATGATATGCTCCGCCTTCCAGCAGATAATCCATCGTTTCACGCTCGGTCTTACATTGAGCCAGATACGGATCAAATTTGAGAGATCTGAATACGGCCTCATCAAACAGTGCCTGATTTATCAATCCATCTACACAGAAAAGATGTACGGTTATGTTATTCTGATTTATTTTAATAGGTCTGACTACTATATCGTTACTTTTTTCAAACAGTTTTTTAAGCCATGCTGAATTTATTCTGTTTTCCATGTCTGCTCTCCGTTTGATTTCCTTATATAATCTCTTTATATAATCTCTATTTATACTCTCATAATGAGTTCCAACCATATATCTATATTTTCCTAACGGTACCGATAATATGCAAAAAAAGACACATAATTTATTGTAAGCTTGAATATTATCTGTTATAATATGTCCTATAAAATCATGCAGTGGCAGCAAAGCCGGTTGTCCTTCCATTCCCTGTTTTCTTCATGGCTGCTTGCATTCCTCTTTGAAGGTCAAACACCGGTTCAGTGACACGGGTTTTCTCAGGCGGAAGCCACTTAAGGCAGACTATACCGGTGCGCCATCTGCCCTTCTGGCCCCATATCAACGCAAAGGAAAAGGATATGAATCCGGCAGGACCGGTGTCGTTGGGGGTCGGTGTCCTTATGCTTGCGGTTAGCGTCAGAAAGAAAATACGAAATAGTGGATAGTATTAGACCGGATAATAAGTTGCTAAATGGGAATCCATACAATACATATATATTTATGTACCCCTGTAACTGTATCAGGGATTATTATATCCGAGAATTTGTGACTGTATATACAACAGATATGTAATATATATGCATTGTATGGATTCCCATATTTATAACTTCTGTTATTTGATTAATTTATCCTTCGTAAATTTTGGATTAATTGAAATAATCATCAACCAAATCTTTGATATGTACAGGAAATGCAATTCCCTTACTCAAATGTTTCAGAAATACCTCTGCTTCTGTCTCATCATCAGTAATATTCTCTGCAAGGCAGTAATCATTTTGTTCTTCTTCATTGCCGCCCACTCTGATACACTCCAAGCTGTATAGAGCATCCTTGAAAATCAGGTTATAAATGATTTCAATATCCTCTTCGCTTGCTGAAGTGGCTTTAGTTCTTAAAGACCGCATGATATACAATCAGGTCACCCCTTTAGTATAATATTTAACATAATAATTATATCAGTAAAATCAAGAGAATAATACAAAGATTCTTGCTTTTTGGCATGTAATTAATTGCATCGGAACCATATTGAGGTAAATCTCAAAACAATAGTTGTATGTACAGGAGTGTTATACCATATATGACATTTATAGGCTTGTTCTATTATGAAATCAAAAATAAAGAACAGGATTATCAGACCGTCTAAAAAAATTGCAAATTTTATTCTGATAATATCCTGTTCCTTTAAAATCATCTTACTGCATAATAATCATTATAATTATGCTGTCATAAAGTTATTTTATGGAATGTGATTTCTTTATACTAAATTATCTGTTTATATTTATATATTAAACTTCCATTGGACTTTCTTGTGCCATCCTTCTATATATGGCATATCGCTCCTTTGCCTGCTTTTCGGCTTGCCTGAATAATTCTTCTGCAATATCAGGGAATGCCTTAAATAACGAGCTGTATCGTACCTGTCCCATTAAGAAATCCCGAAAGCTTTCCTTTGGTTCTTTGGAATCCAGTATAAACGGATTCTTACCCTCCTTCTTCAGCATAGGATTATATCTGTAAAGATGCCAATATCCTGCCTGGACTGCTTTCTTAACAGTTTCCATGCTGCGCCCCATACCTTCCTTAATACCGTGATTAATACATGGTGAGTAGCATATGATAAGCGAAGGTCCTTTATAACTTTCAGCTTCTCTTAGTGCCCTTATCAGCTGAGAATTATCAGCATGAATTCCTACCTGTGCAACATAAACATTTCCATAAGTCATCATCATCCGCCCAAGGTCCTTCTTACCTTGCTTTTTACCGGATGCCGCGAATTTAGCGATTGCGGCTGTCGGAGTGGCTTTTGAAGCCTGACCGCCTGTATTTGAATATACCTCGGTGTCAAACACAAGCACATTCACATCCTCACCGGAAGCAAGTACATGATCCAATCCGCCATAACCTATATCATATGCCCATCCGTCACCTCCTACAAGCCAGACAGACCTTTTCGTCAGGTAATCCCTATTCTGCTTTATATCATTTACAAGCTGAAGAATCTCAACATCGGTTGAAATAAAGTCTTCAAGAACCTCCAGTACTCTTCTGCCTGCTTTTTCGGATGCATCTGCGTCCTCTTTATAATGAATCCAGTCGTGAAAAGCCTCTTTCACCCTTTCTTCCACATTCATTCCATTCAGCTTTCTCATGTTCTCTTCCAGTTTATTTCTGATTTGCTTTACTCCCAGATACATTCCAAAGCCATATTCTGCATTGTCCTCAAAAGTGAATTTGCCCAGGAAGGTCCTTTGCCGTCTTCATTTACAGTGTATGACATACTTGGTGCAGAAGAAGCCCAGATAGACGAACATCCGGTAGCATTGGCTATCATCATTCTCTCACCAAACAGCTGTGTAACAAGCTTAATATATGGAGTCTCACCGCAGCCTGCACATGCTCCCGAAAACTCCATTAACGGNTTTTTAAACTGGCTGTCCTTAAATGACTGTCCATAGGCAAGATCCTTTTTAAATCTTACATTGCTAATGGCATACTCCCAGTTCGTTACCTCTTTTGGAAGCTGGGACTCTATAGGCTTCATTATTAATGCCTTACCCTTAGCCGGACATATATCCGCACAATTACCGCATCCGGTACAATCCATTGGGCTAATCTGAATTTTATAGTGCAATCCCTCATATGCCTTGCCATTTGCCTTCTTTGTAGCAAATGTATCGGGAGCCTTGCTAAGCTCATCATCATTTAACAGGAACGGTCTGATAACCGCATGAGGGCATATATATGAGCACTGATTACATTGAATACATCTTTCTTCTATCCACTCAGGTACATTAACTGCAATTCCTCTTTTCTCATATGATGTGGTTCCGGATGGAAATGTTCCGTCCTCTATGCCCTTAAATGCACTTACCGGAAGCTCACCGCCCTTTAGTTCAGACATCGGACGCATGATTTTTCTGATAAATTCAGGCTCATTCATATCAGATTCCTTATCATCGGGACAATCCGACCAGCTCTTTGGAATCTCAATCTCACGTATTGCATTGATTCCCTTATCTACGGCTTCATGATTCATCCTTACGACATTTTCACCCTTATTCCCGTACATCTTACTGATACTATCCTTTAATTCCTTAACATATATATCCTCAGGAAGAAGCTGTGTCAGCTTAAAGAATGCTCCCTGCATTACCATGTTTATTCTGTTNCNAAGACCGATTTCNTTNGCGATGCCGATTGCATTGACAGTAAAGAAGCGTGCATTTTTNTGTGCCAGCTTTCTTTTCATGGNTGAAGGNAGATGTTCTTCGATCTCCTTTTCATCCCACTGTGTGTTTAGAACAAAGATGCCACCCGGCTTTAAGCTTTCGATAAGATCATATTTATAAACATAAGAGGGGTTATGACAGGCTACATAATCCGCATTATTTACCAGATAGGACGATTTAATCGGATGGTTTGAAAAACGCAGATGTGACACGGTGATTCCTCCGGACTTTTTCGAATCATAGTCAAAATAAGCCTGGACATTCATATCTGAATGGTCACCTATTATTTTGATTGCCTGTTTATTTGCACCAACCGTACCGTCTGAGCCAAGACCCCATATCTGACAAGCCTTCATATCCTCATAAGATGATTTGATCGGATGGCTTGAGAAACGCAGATGTGACACGGTGATTCCTCCGGACTTTTTCGAATCATAGTCAAAATAAGCCTGGACTTTCATATCTGAATGGTCACCTATTATTTTGATGGCCTGTTTATTTGCACCAACCGTACCGTCTGAGCCAAGACCCCATATCTGACAAGCCTTCATATCCTCAGGCTCAACATTTATAACCTCTTCACTGTGTAAGGAGGCTTTGGTTACATCGTCGATTATTCCTATGGTAAATGAATTCTTAGGCTGATTATTCTTTAGATTCTCATATACCGCAGCGATTTGAGCAGGTGTCGTATCCTTGGATGCCAGACCGTATCTTCCGCCCACTATTATCGGAGGATTGGTAGCGTCTTTATAGGCTGAGCACACATCCACATATAACGGTTCACCTACTGCACCCGGCTCCTTGGTTCGGTCAAGAACAGCGATTTTCCTGACGGTTGATGGTATTGTGTCCAAAAAATGATTTACCGAAAACGGTCTGTACAGACGAACCTTTACCAGNCCATATTTTTCTCCCTTATTATTATAGTAGTCGATANTCTGCATGATTGTCTCGGTTACTGAACCCATAGCAACTATTATATACTCAGCATCTGGGGCACCGTAATAATCAAAAAGATGATAATGTCTTCCGGTTCTTTCTGCCATCTTATTCATATATTCTTCTACAATATGAACTAAATCAAAATAATACTGATTAGCTGCCTCCCGACCCTGAAAATATATATCCGAATTTTGTGCCGTTCCCCTAAAGAACGGTTTATTCGGAGAAAGTGCACGCTCCTTAAAAGAGTTAAGTGCCTCCATATCAATAAGCTCACCATAGTCCCTATATTCCAGAAGCTCTACCTTCTGAATCTCATGAGAGGTCCTGAAACCATCAAAAAAATGCACAAAAGGCAGTCGTCCTTTTATGGCGGCAAGATGTGCTATAGGAGCCAAATCAGCTACTTCCTGAACAGAACCCGAAGCAAGCAGGGCACATCCTGTCTGTCTTACAGCCATTACATCCTGATGATCGCCAAATATACTGAGCACATCCTGTCTGTCTTACAGCCATTACATCCTGATGATCGCCAAATATACTGAGGGCATGAGTTGCAATGGCTCTTGCACTGACATGCAAAACTCCCGGAAGGAGCTCTCCTGCCACCTTATACAGATTTGGAATCATAAGAAGAAGTCCCTGAGATGCAGTAAATGTCGCAGATAGAGTGCCTGCCTGCAGGGAACCGTGAAATGCTCCGCTTGCACCTGCTTCCGACTGCATCTCAACGACATTTACCGTTTGTCCGAATATATTCTTTCTTCCTCCTGCAGCCCACTCATCCACAGACTCAGCCATACCGGATGAAGGGGTAATCGGATAAATAGCTGC
>JGI24710J26742_10002551_pt1 | contig 15990 bp, 15 predicted proteins | sample BioPla2DNA2_FD_26742 | JGI IMG/M metagenome (IMG submission 26742) | reverse complement strand
TTATTAGCAAAGTAATAGATCGGTTAGTTATTAGCAAAGCAATAGATCGGTTAGTTATTAGCAAAGTAATAGATCGGTTAGTTATTAGTAAAGCAATAGATCGGTTAATTATTATCAAAGCAATAGGAAGAAATAAAAATTAGAACTTAAGAAATGTGGAATGAAAGTTTTTTTATGGGAGGATTAGGTAATGTTTAAAGCATTTTTAATTAAATATGCTGAAATTGGATTAAAGGGAAACAATCGGTATCTCTTTGAAAATGCGCTTCGGGATCGCATCAAGGATGCTTTGGAGCCTTGTGGTGATTTTATGGTATCCAAGGAACAGGGAAGAATATTTATTGAGTGTCCACAAGAATATGACTTTGAGGAAACGGTGGAGGCATTACAAAGAGTATTTGGTATTTCTTCCATATGCCCGGTTGTTGTAATTGAGGAATCCCATTGGGATAGTTTGACTCAAGCAGTGGGAGATTATGTTGAAAAAATGTATCCAAATCGTGAGTTCACATTTAAAGTGGAAGCAAAACGGGCGGATAAAAAATATCCTTTAACTTCTCCAGAAATCTGTATCGAGATGGGTGCATATTTACTCAAGAGATTTCCAGAGATGAAAGTGGATGTTCGGGAACCCCAAGTTCGGGTTACGGTAGAAGTTCGTAGCAAAGCTTATGTATACTCTGTAGTGATTCCTGGTCCTGGTGGTATGCCGGTTGGTACCAATGGTAAGGCCATGCTTCTTCTATCCGGTGGAATCGATAGTCCAGTTGCAGGTTATATGATTGCCAAAAGAGGCGTTTCTATGGCTGCCACTTATTTTCATGCACCACCATATACCAGTGACAGAGCAAAGCAAAAGGTGGTTGATCTTGCTAAGAAGGTTTCCAAATATACTGGCAGGATGAAATTATATGTGGTAAACTTTACAGAAATTCAGTTGTATATTTATGAAAAATGTCCTCATGATGAGCTTACCATTATCATGCGTAGATTTATGATGAAGATTGCCGAGACTTTGGCAGAAAAGGAAGGCTGTCTTGGACTTGTTACTGGAGAAAGTATAGGTCAAGTGGCTAGTCAGACCATGCATAGCTTAGCTGCTACCAATGAAGTTTGTACAATGCCGGTTTATCGGCCTTTGATTGCCTTTGATAAAAACGATATTGTAGAAGTTGCTAAGAAGATTGACACCTATGAGACATCAATTCTGCCTTATGAGGATTGTTGTACCATTTTTGTTGCCAAACACCCGGTTACAAAGCCAAGCATAAAAACAATAAAAAGTTCTGAAAAGAACTTGGAAGAAAAAATTGAGGAATTAGTGGAGCTTGCATTAGAAAGTGTAGAGGTTATAGATATCAAATAATGAAAAAAATAAGGGTTGTCTTATGACAACCCCCCTTAAGTAACATAATTATTCAACAATGTATGGTTTAAGTGTTTCTAAGATTTCATCGATGTTATCATCACCATGGATATTTAAGTCGATAACCTTTGACAAATCAAGACTGAAGATACCCATAATGGATTTTGCATCTATTACATATCTTCCAGAAACCAAATCAAAGTCTGTATCGAATTTTGTTACATCATTTACGAAAGCCTTAACCTTATCAATTGAATTTAAAGATATTTTTACGCTTTTCATAGTACCACTTCCTCCTTTACTCGGTATATGTATATACTATATTTTAACAAATTAAAAGTCAATATACAAAGTATATAAAAAAAAGAGGAAAAGTTGTATAGCTACACGTACAACTTTATAATTATGTAATTTTAGGAAATTTAACAAGAAAGGATTAGTATTATAGATGAAAAAAACAGCAGCATTTTTAAGTCTTGGTTGTAAAGTGAATTCCTATGAGACTGAGGCTATGCGGGGGATGTTTGAAGCAGCGGGCTATGAGATTGTAGATTTTAAGGATCAGGCTGATGTATATGTGATTAATACTTGTACTGTCACAAATATTGCAGACCGTAAGTCGCGTCAAATGCTGCATCAGGCGAAAAAAAGAAATCCTCAGGCTGTAATTGCAGCGGTAGGATGTTATGTGCAGGCAGCAGAGGAAGCATTATTAGAAGATAGTGCAGTAGATATTGTTGTCGGCAATAATAAAAAATCGGATATTGTGGAATTAGTAACCCGTTTTCAGGAGAATCGTAATAAAGAGGATCTGGTAGTTGATATCAATGAAGAGGTGGAATACGAAGAGTTAAATGTCATTTCCACCATGGAAAAGACGAGAGCATTTATAAAAATCCAGGATGGTTGTAATCGTTTTTGTTCCTACTGTATCATTCCTTATGTACGTGGAAGAGTAAGAAGTAGGAGCGAGGAAGATATTTTATCAGAAATTAGAGCTTTGGTTGATAAGGGGTATCAGGAGTTCGTTTTCACTGGAATCCATATCTCTTCTTATGGAACGGATCTTTTAAGTAGCCAGGAACTAGAGAATGGACGGATGCCCTTGGCTGAGTTAATAGTTGAAATCGGTGAGATAGCTGGAATTGAACGAATTCGCCTAGGCTCCTTGGAACCAAGAATTATTACGGAAAAATTTGTTGAGATGATTTCCTCCGTAAAACAGTTTTGTCCTCATTTTCATCTTTCCCTTCAAAGTGGATCGGATTCTGTCTTAAAGAGGATGAATCGAAAGTATTCAGCGAAAGAATATGAGGAAAGGGTAAATTTATTGCGCAAATTCTTTGAGCATCCAGCGTTTACTACGGATGTGATTGTTGGCTTTCCAGGAGAGTCAGAGGAGGAATTTCAGGAGACTTTGGAGTTTGTAAAAGGGATTGGATTTTCCCAAATCCATGTATTCAAATATTCCAAGCGAGCTGGTACGGTAGCAGCGAAAATGCCAAATCAAATTCCTGAGGATATAAAACATCAGAGAAGTAATGAATTAATTACCTTGGTAGAAAGAATGGCAAAGGAATATAAGGATTATTTTATGGGTAGAATAGAGAAAATCCTAATCGAAGAAGAAATTAATCTGGGGGGTAAAACTTATCAGATTGGGCATAATGAAAGGTATCTGAAGTTAGCGGTAGAATGCGATGAAGATCTAACGAATCGAGTGATTGAAGCCAAGGTCTGCAATAATTTAACAGATGAAATCCTATTATGTGAAATAATTCATTGAATTTTTTCTCTTTATATATTAATATATAAAGTAATAGCTGTTGTAGGTAATAGATGGAAGAGGATGTGAATCAATGCAGAAGGTGAATAATACACGTTATTTTAAGGTTCAAAAAGATACCGAGTACGTTGTTGGTAAGGTCATACGTTCAGTATATTCCGCTTTAACAGAAAAAGGCTATAATCCTGTGAATCAAATTGTTGGATATGTTATGTCGGGTGACCCGACCTACATAACGAGTCACAAGGGTGCTCGAAGCATGATTATGAAGGTAGAACGGGATGAGATTATTGAGGAACTTCTTCGGTTCTACATTGAGAATGAAATTAATCAAGGGAGCAACAAATAATAGGGAGAACTAGCATGAGAATCATGGGGCTAGATTTTGGCTCGGTGACGGTTGGTGTGGCAATCAGTGATTCACTATTGCTAACCGCACAGGGAATTGAGGTAATTCGAAGAAAACAGGAAAATAAGTTAAGGCAAACTTTAGCAAGGTTGGAAGAACTGATTTCAGATTATGAAGTAGAGAAGATTGTATTAGGATATCCGAAGCATTTAAATAATTCGATTGGAGAACGTGCGGTTAAGGCAGAAGAGTTTGCAGAAAAGTTAAGAAAACGAACTGGACTTGAAGTGATACTTTGGGATGAACGGTTGACCACGGTTGCAGCCCATCAGGTATTGGACCAAGATGGGGTGCATTACAAGGATAAGGCTAAGGTTGTAGACAAAATTGCCGCTGTGTTGATTTTACAGGGCTACTTAGATTATTACAATTTTCAAAAGAATCAGACTACTTGATTGGTAAAGTATTTTCCCTTTTGTGTCAGATTGGAAAATAGCATGATTAATAAAGTGTAGTACCGAAACAGTTATCATTTCGGAAAGGCTTGGTGTAATTTATGGATAGAAAGCAAGAGGAGATTGTTTTTATTACGGATCTTGGGGAAGAAGTTGCTTTTCAAGTGATCGAGCAGACAAGACTAGGAGGGGTGAATTACCTTTTAGTTAGTACACCTGAGGATGAAGATGGTGAGGCACAGGCAATTATTCTAAAAGATATCTCTAAAGATACGGATATAGAAGCAATTTACGATATTGTAGAAGATGAACGGGAATTAGAAAATGTGGCAGGAATATTCAGAGAATTGTTGGATGATATCGAATTGATATAAGTATTAGTAAAAGACGAAATAAGACGTCTAAAGTGAAGAATGAAATCCTGTTGAATAAGACGTTAAAAAATGAAGTGTGAAACTTTGTTGAATAAGATGTCTAAAAAGAAGTAAGAAATCCTGTTGAATAAGACGTTAATAATTGAAGTATGGAATCGTGTTTGAATAAGGCATTAGAGATTTATGTTAAAATGACCTTTTCATTTGATCTTTTCACTTGACCTTTGAAAAGATAATTGAAACGAAGTTCAACTGACATAAGAAATGGAGTTTGAAAGGACCTTGAATATGTCATTTGAAATGAAATTTTTAATTGGTATTAAAGATGACATGGTAAGTGGAAGATGACACAGTAAATGGAAATGAAACCTTTTTGTGAATATTGTCATTCATAGGAGAGTTTGTCATAAAGCCGCAGAGTTGCGGGTACTTTTAGTGTAATAAACCAATAGGAACAAAATGATTTATATTAAATGCATAGATATTGGATTAGATGAAAATAGGTGATATTATGCCTGATAATCAGGATATGTTCAAAAAATTATTAAAAAAGAACGGGCTAAAAGTGACCACTCAGAGAGTGGCGATTTTAGAGGTGTTAAGTAGTAGACCGGGAAAACATCTGACAGCAGAGGAAATCTATGATTTTGTTAAGAAAAAATACCCTGATATTGGGCTAGCTACAGTATATAGAACAATTCAGGTTTTATCGGATTTAAATCTTATTGATAAGCTGAACTTGGACGATGGATATGTTCGTTATGAAATCGGGAAGAAAGATAATGAAGATAACGGGCATCACCATCATCATTTGATATGCCTAGATTGCGGAAGTATTTTTTCTTTTCAAGATGATCTATTAGAAGCTTTAGAAGAACATATCGAAGAAACTTTGGGCTTTAAAGTAGTGGATCATGAAGTAAAATTGTACGGTCATTGTAAGAAATGTTTAGAAAAATAATCTATTAGATCTAATTAATATTATGCACTTTAATAATGGATAGAATATGTACATAATAACCATTGGAGGTGCAATTATTTGAAAGAAAAGGAACAGAAAAGAAACAAAGTAGAAGATGCAAAAGGAGTGAAAATAATACCACTTGGTGGATTGGAACAGATTGGAATGAATATCACAGCAATTGAATATGAAGATACAATTGTTGTAATAGACTGTGGCTTATCATTTCCTGAAGATGAAATGTTAGGTATCGACCTAGTAATTCCAGATGTGACTTACTTGAAAGACAATATAGAAAAAGTGAAAGGTTTCGTAATCACCCATGGCCATGAGGATCATATCGGTTCTCTACCCTATGTCCTAAAGGACATCAATGTACCGGTTTACGGTACCAAGTTAACCATGGGGATCATAGAAAATAAATTAAAAGAACACAATTTATTAAAAGGCACTAAGAGAAAAGTAATTAAATACGGGCAATCCATTAATTTAGGATGTTTTCGAATTGAATTTATAAGGACAAACCATAGTATACAGGATGCTGCAGCTTTGGCAATTTATACACCTGCGGGAATCATTTTCCATACGGGTGACTTTAAGGTTGACTTTACCCCAGTATATGGTAATCCAATTGATTTACAAAGAATCGGCGAAATCGGTAAGAAGGGTGTATTGGCCTTATTATGCGACAGTACCAATGTAGAGCGTCCCGGTTATACCATGTCAGAGCGAACGGTAGGCAAAACATTTGATAGTATATTTTCAGATTATAGTAGTAGAAGAATTATTGTAGCAACCTTCGCCTCAAATGTGGATCGTGTCCAACAGATTATTAACTCAGCGGTGAAGTATGGTAGAAAAATTGTTGTGGAAGGCCGTAGTATGGTAAATATTATCACAACAGCCATTGATTTGGGCTATATTAAGATGCCAGAAAATACTATGGTGGACATAGAGCATATGAACAACTATACGGATGATCAATTGGTATTAATTACCACTGGAAGTCAGGGAGAATCTATGGCAGCATTATCCCGTATGGCGGCATCGATTCATAGAAAGGTTACAATTAAACCAGGAGATGTTGTTATTTTAAGTTCAACTCCGATTCCTGGGAATGAAAAAGCGGTATCTAAGGTAATTAATGAGTTATATATGAAAGGTGCCAAGGTAATTTATCAGGATACCCATGTCTCTGGTCATGCGTGTCAAGAAGAGATTAAGCTTATCTATTCCTTAGTTAAACCCCAATATGCAATACCAGTTCACGGAGAATATAAGCATTTGATCCGTCATGCAGAACTGGCTGAGGTGATGGGAGTACCCAAGAAGAATATTTTCGTACTTTCCTCAGGAGATGTATTGACCCTATCAAAGGAAAATGCAGCAGTTACCGGAAAAGTACCGGCACAGGGTATTTTAGTCGATGGATTAGGTGTGGGTGACGTAGGAAATATTGTACTTCGTGACAGACAGCTTTTATCTGAGAATGGATTAATGATAGTAGTAGTTACTCTTGAAAAGTATACCAATCAAGTAGTGGCAGGTCCAGATATTGTATCTAGAGGATTTGTATACGTGAAGGAATCTGAAAACCTGATGGAAGATGCCAAGGAAGTTGTAGAGAGAGCTTTGGATAAATGTATTAGTAGAAATAATACCGATTGGGGTAAAATAAAAACAGAAATCAAGGAATCCTTAAGCGATTTTATATGGAAGAGAACCAAGAGGAATCCTATGATACTTCCAATTATTATGGAAGTATAAATCTGCTAGTTCGGTTGAGAGGGGCGATAAGATGTCGACAAAGTCCACGAATATGAAGTTAACACTAAAGATTACAAGCTTTACATTGCGAACCTTAATGAATATTGCTTTCTATATACTGATGGCTATTCTTATCATGAACTGTAGTAAGTTGGCCTATGATTTTACCTATCAGCTATATGGTCCAGTGACGGTGGATGAGGAGCCAGGAAGAGAAATTATTCTTCAGATAAAAAATGGAGAATCCTCCATGGATGTAGCCACTAAGTTAGAATTGCAAAGAGTAATTGTTAATAAGTATTCGTTCTATCTAAAAGGAAAGCTTCAAAACAAAGTGATTATGCCAGGGACTTATGTAATTAACTCCTCTATGACTTATGATGAGATCTTTGATATAATTACAGATTATTCCGCCTCCATCATTCAACAAGAGGATGGAGTAGAGAATAAATAATGCAACAAAGCAATTAGATATATATTTGTTATAAAATTTCTTGTTAGTAGAAGACATTGATTTCAGAGATTAATTTATATTAAATAAATAACATGAATTAATTTGCATTATTTTATTTACCATTAATTTGTTTATACTAATTTACTAAAAGTGCAGGAAGGGTTTGAGACCATGATAGTCAATGAACGTGTTACGGCGTATATCAATTCCTTAGGAAAAGAATATACCCCGGAATTAATGAAATTAGAAAAATATGCATTAGAGAATCAGGTACCCATTATCCGTAAGGAAACCCAAGCACTTTTAAAATTCCTACTAACAACAAGACAACCAAAACAAATCTTAGAGGTCGGAACAGCCATTGGCTTTTCCGCCCTCTTTATGAGTGAATATTCTTCGCATGATTGCAAAATTACCACCATCGAAAAAGTTGAAATGAGACTAGTGGAAGCAAGAAAGAATCTAGTCAATCAAGCTTTCTCAAAAAGAGATAAAATAAGTTTATTAGAAGGAGAAGCCTTGGAGATCTTACAAGAGTTAGAGGCCAAGAAGATGACATATGATTTCATCTTCTTAGATGCAGCTAAAGCTCAGTATATGAACTTTCTTCCTTACCTATTAAACCTTCTACAAGCCGGTGGTATCCTTCTTACCGATAATGTTCTTCAAGATGGAATGATAATCAATTCTCGTTATGGTATCAAGAGAAGGGACAGAACCATCCACTCTAGAATGAGAGAATTTCTTTATGCTATTACCCATATGGATGAATTAGAGACGGTAATCCTTCCCACTGGGGATGGGGTAGCCATTAGTTATAAAGTGAAATAATGAAATGCCTAATAATGAATGATGAGTGCTCTGAATCAAGCATTGGTTAAGTATACATATGCGAATAATCAGAGCTCTCTTTTTATGTATTGAATTTTCGGGCTTGAAATGAAAGTGCTTGAAGTTATAGTAGTTGAAATTATAATGTTTTGAAGTATTAGAGTTTGAAATAAGTCCTAGAAATTATAGTGATAAAGTATTTTTTTCTGTAGGAAGATTTAGTTACCTGCGGAGGAAGATAGAATCGTTTTATGTTAAAATACTAATTGTTATATTACCTATTGTGAATGGAAGCTGGAAGTCTTTCATTCTTGCAATCATAGAAATAAAATTGTAAAATAAATAGATGGTACTAAGTAGATGTTATTAAGTAGAAGTTGCGAAGTAGAAGATACGAAGTATAAGTTACGAAGTAGATGGCACTAAGTAGAAGATACGAAGTAGATGTTACTAAGTAGAAGTTGCGAAGTAGAAGTTACGAAGTAGATGTTACTAAGTAGAAGTTGCGAAGTAGAAGTTACGAAGTAGATGGCACTAAGTAGATGGTGCGAAGTAGATGATACGAAGTATAAGTTACGAAATAGATGTACAAGTATTAGTTGCTAAGTGATAATATAAAAGAACATGATAAAATAATCAAAATTAAGAAAGAGTGATTCGATGAATGAATATATAAAAAAGCCGGAGCTTTTAATTCCAGCAGGTAATCTTGAAACCTTAAAGACTGCTATAATCTATGGTGCCGATGCAGTCTATATTGGTGGAGATATGTATGGTCTTCGTGCCAAAGCAAAGAATTTCTCCTTAGAGGCTATGAAAGAGGGGATTGCCTTCGCCCATGAACATGGAAAGAGGGTATTTGTAACAGCTAATATTACCGCCCATAATAAAGATTTATCAGGAATTCGTAATTATTTTAGGGAACTCAAAGGATTTGGGGAGCACTGTCCAGATGCGGTAATTATTTCGGATCCAGGAGTATTCACCATCGCTTTAGAGGAACTACCAGGGGTGGAGCTTCATATTAGTACCCAGGCCAATAATACCAATTATGAAACCTATCGTTTCTGGCATCGACTAGGGGCCAAGAGGGTAGTATCTGCTAGGGAATTGTCCCTACAGGAATTGGTGGAGCTAAGAGCCAATATTCCAGCGGATATGGAGATTGAAACCTTTGTGCATGGGGCAATGTGTATTGCTTATTCTGGAAGATGCTTACTAAGTAACTATTTTACTGGAAGGGATGCTAACCAAGGAGCATGTACCCATTCTTGCCGTTGGAAATACCATCTGGTAGAGGAAACTAGACCAGGGGAATATCTTCCTGTGGAAGAAAATGAACGAGGTACCTATATCTTTAACTCTAAGGATTTGTGTATGATTGAATATATTCCGGAATTGGTGAAAGCAGGTATTAATAGTTTTAAGATAGAGGGTAGAATGAAGACTGCCCTATACGTTGCCACTGTGGCAAGAACCTACCGAAAAGCCATTGATGATTTCTTTACTGATCCTCAAATTTATGAGGAAAATAAAGAGAAATATTTAGAAGAGGTTCGCAAGGGAGTGAATCGTCAATTCACTACGGGATTTTTCTTTGGAAAACCAAGCGCAGAAGATCAGATATATGAGCACAATACTTATGAAAAAGCATATACTTATCTTGGGACCATTTCAAGTGAAAAAGATGGTCTCTATGGCCTGGAACAGAAGAATAAATTTTCTGTTGGGGAAGAAATCGAAGTAATCAAACCCAATGGAGATACTTTATATGTAACGGTAAAGGCCATAAATGATGAGGAAGGTAACTCCATGGATAGTTGTCCTCACCCACAGCAGTCCATTTTTGTGGATTTGGGTACAACTTTAGATATATATGATATCTTAAGGAGAAAAGAATAATACATTAGTACTTTATCAAATTAAATCACCTTTTTTGCGTTTACTTTCTGTCCTTTTTTGAACGAGATAGAAAATAAAGCAGTCCTTCTGTCCTTTTTTAAGAGGGATAGGCACTTTATGTCAATATTCCACATATGATAGTAATGAATCATTGAGCATTGAGGGTGCTTGTCTTCGTGAAGTCATTTCCCAAGCCGTTAAGCACCAAAGAAGAAGCGGAATATTTACGTAGGTGTAAAGAGGGTGACAAAGAAGCAAGGGATAAATTGATTGAACATAATTTACGTTTGGTAGCTCATATCGTTAAAAAGTACAATATGATCGATAAGGAAACAGATGATTTGATATCGATTGGTACAATCGGATTGATTAAAGCAATCGATACCTTTGATGACGAGAAAGGGATTCGCCTAGCAACCTACGCCTCCCGTTGTATTGATAATGAGCTTTTAATGATGCTCAGAAGTGGTAAGCGTTTATCGAAAGAAGTATATTTGTACGATCCCATTGGATCTGACCGGGAAGGCAATGAAATCAATCTGTTGGATATCATTGAAGAAGCAGAAATTGATATTGTAGAAAACATTGTTCTGGAAGAGGATATTAAAAAACTGTATCACATGATTGGTGAGGTTTTAACCGATAGAGAACGTGAAATCATTTCCTTGCGTTACGGTCTTCGAAACCGAAGGGAAGTTACCCAACGGGAAATCGCCAACAAATTGGGGATTTCCAGAAGTTATGTTAGTAGGATTGAAAAGAAAGCCCTAAAGAAGTTACGAGAGTGCTTTGAACAATAAAGTAGATAAAAAGGGTAGTTCTTGTTCCATCCTCCTCATAATTCCTAAAATATTGATTATATAAAAAATCCGATTTTTAGTTCAGAAATCGGATTTTTTATATCTGTCTCTATTATACTCATCCCTAATCAAAGTATGGTATTAATTTTGTTTGCTATCTTATTTTGGCCTAAGACAATCCATAAAAGTTTACCTGCTTTTCTTTACCATAGGGGTGAGGAACGATTTGAAAATACCAATATCAACATAGAAGGTAAGTTATATCAGAATGTTTTTAATCAAAACAAGAATTTCTCGGCTTCACCCAGTATGAAGTATAGACGTATAGGTTAATATATTCTATAATGAAATCAAAGAAATACTTTTTTCGATTTCATTAAGTAGGAATTTGCATTTATTTTAAAGCAATTTCCCTGTATTTCTGGTCTTTAAGTCCTAATTTGTTTAAAAAATATATTATTTGTCAAAATTTACAAAACAATTATTGCAATATATAATATTTAAGACTACAATAAATATGTAGTATAGTCAGGAGAGATACTGTATGGAGTTCTATAATAAGAAAAAAAGATTAGGCGACATACTGATTGATGCCAGGGTCATTAACGAAGAACAATTATTAGCAGCCTTATCTGCTCAGAAACAGAATGGTTTGAAATTAGGAGAGACATTAATTGATCTTGGATTTACCACAGAAGTTGAAATTGCCAATGCTTTACATAGACAATTAAATTATGATTATGTTATATTATCAGAACTTAAGATAGACCAAGATATTATTAAACTGGTAAGTGAAGACATTTTAAGAAAGCATACGGTCATGCCCTTTGAGTTTAAAAAAGGGTATCCCAATATCTTAAGAGTTGCCATGGCAAATCCATTGGATTTTTTGGCTATTGATGATATCGCTATTATAACGAATTTTCAAATTGAACCGGTGGTTGCTACTTCTCAGGATATAGCAGCTACCATAGATCGATATTATGGAAATATTGAAGCTTTAAAGGTAGCACAACGTTATACCCAGGAGAGGGATAGCTTAATTCGGTTGGAACAGTCACCGGATGGTCCAACTGAAGAGGTGGAAAATGCTCCCATTGTGATGCTGGTACGTTCCATCATTGAGCAGGGAATTAGACAAAGAGCCAGTGATATTCACATTGAGCCCTTAGAGGATGAGTTGCGAATTCGCTTTCGCATTGATGGTGTCTTGTCCAGGGGAAGAAGATATAATATGAATTTAATGCCTGCAATTATTGCCAGGTTGAAAATAATGTCCGGTATGGATATATCTGAGAAAAGAAAACCCCAGGACGGACGAATTACAATGAATGTCGGTAGAGCCGAGTATGATATTCGATCCTCTGTGGTTCCAACCATTTTTGGTGAAAAGTTTGTTCTTCGTATTGCAGATAAGAGTGGCTATACCAGGGACAAAAGGGAATTAGGTTTTACTCAGGAAGAATTGGAACGTTTTGATAAGATGATATCAAAGCCCCATGGAATAATCTTAATCACAGGTCCTACGGGGAGTGGAAAATCCACGACTCTTTACACAATGTTATCCTCTCTTAACCGAGATGGGGTCAATTTAATTACCATAGAAGATCCTGTGGAAGCACATATTCCAGGAGTAAATCAAATTCAGGTAAATGAAAAAGTCGACCTAACCTTTGCCAATGCCTTAAGATCCATCCTCAGACAGGATCCAGATATCATTATGATTGGGGAAATCAGAGATCAGGAGACAGCGGAAATTGCAGTCAAGGCTTCGGTTACCGGTCATCTTGTGGCTAGCACCCTTCATACCAATTCAGCTGCAGGTACGGTAACTAGATTGACGGACATGGGTGTGGAACCATTCTTATTATCGGAAGCAATTGCAGGTGTTATAGCACAGCGTTTAGTAAGAAAGCTTTGCCCGGATTGTAAGAGAAAAAGGCAAGCCAGTGAGAATGAAAAACAGATTCTTGGACATTTTTCATCGGATGAACTGCAGATTTATGAGGCTGTAGGTTGTATGAAATGTAGTGATACTGGCTACATAGGAAGAACAGGGGTCTATGAAATCCTTCAAGTTTCTCCTAAAATTCGGGAAGCCATACGTAAAAAAATGCCTGCAGATAACATTGCAGAAATCGCACAAGCAGAAGGAATGAAACCCCTTCGAACCCGTGCAGTGGAATTAGTTTTGGATGGCACTACATCCATGGAAGAACTATTGAGGATTTCAGTTGATGATAATTAATATAAAATTAACTAGTTAGCCTGAATGGAGAATAAAGATGAATTTAACAATCAATGAATTGCTAAAGGAAGCACAGTTACAAAATGCATCAGACTTGCATCTTACCGTAGGAGTATCCCCCAAATGTAGAGTGAATGGGGAATTGATCGATATGGGCTATGAACCATTAAGTCCAGAAGATACGGAAAAAATCATTATGCCCATTGTGCCCGATCGTTTAAAAGGAATCTTGCGAACGGAGGGGGAGGTAGATTTTTCTTATGCTATCCCCAACGTAGGTAGATATCGTGTCAATGTTTTTAAACAAAGGGGATCCTTTGCTTTGGTTATTCGACTTATTAATACGGTAATACCAAAACCGGAAGACCTTGGCTTGCCCAATTCCCTGATAGAATTAACAAAGAAAAAAAGAGGAATGGTCTTGGTTACCGGACCTACGGGCAGTGGTAAATCAACCACCTTAGCCTGTTTATTAGATATTATCAATAGCAATAATAGTGGTCATATCATTACCCTTGAAGATCCCATTGAATATTTACATAGACACAAGAAATCAATTGTAAATCAAAGAGAAATCGGAACAGACAGCTTATCCTTCGCCAAGGCTCTCCGTGTAGTTCTTCGTGAGGATCCGGATGTTATTCTCATTGGCGAGATGAGGGATTATGAAACCATAGAAATAGCAATTACCGCTGCAGAGACTGGTCATCTGGTATTTTCTACCCTACATACCATAGGTGCTGTTAGTACCATTGACCGAATCATTGATGTCTTTCCACCGCATCAGCAGCAGCAAATCCGAGTACAGCTTTCTTCGGTACTGGAAGGAGTTATTTCTCAGCAATTAATACCTACCATGGATGGAACTGGTAGGGTTGCAGCTTTTGAGGTTATGTTAGCAAATCCTGCGATTCGAAACCTCATAAGGGAAGGGAAAAATCATCAAATAGAGTCCTTTATTCAAACAAATAAGAAAATGGGCATGCAAACCATGGATGACTCGATTTTTGAATTGTATTTAAAAGGTCTTATTGATCGAAATCAAGCCATATCATTTGCCCAAGATATGGCGACCATGGAAAGAAAAGTGATGTATTAATAATAGGAGGGAAATCATTTGGCAGGATATTCGTATATCGCCATAGATCCGGATGGAAAAGAACGGAAAGGAAAAATGGAAGCACCCAATGAGGAAAGGGTGTTTTATACCCTAAAAGCCGAGGGCTATTTCCCGGTTTCAATAAAGGAGCTTGGAGTACTTAATAAAGATTTTCAACGGAATATGGGTAGTCCAATCAAATTGCGGGAATTGAGTGTATTTTCCAGACAGTTTTATCGTATCCTCCATGCGGGTATCCCTATTGTACGAGCACTTTCCATGCTCATAGAACAGACGGAAAATAAAAAGCTTAGGAAGGCTGTAAAAGAAACTCTGGTATTGGTAGAAAAGGGCGAGAGACTAGCAGATGCCATGCGAAATCAAGGAAAAATATTTCCACCCCTGATGATTAACCTAATCGAAGCTGGTGAAGCTTCCGGTAATTTAGAGGTTGCCTTGGAACGAATCTCTGTACAATTTGAAAAGGAAGCAAGGCTTCGAGCCATGGTGAAAAAAGCCATGATATATCCAACTATGCTTGGGATCATATCCCTAGGAGTTATCATCCTGATGTTGGTATTTGTAATTCCCAACTTTATGAATATGTTTAATGATATGGATTTGGAAATGCCTGCAATCACCTTAGCTGTTATGGCAATGAGTGATTTTGTAATGGACAAATGGTATCTTATCATCGGGGTTATTGCAGGGATTGGGTTTGCTATGGTTACTTTTAAAAAGACCGATCGGGGAAAAAGGTTTTTTGCAAAACTGTCCTTATCCATTCCCATTTTTGGAAAGTTAAATATAAAAACTGCCAGTGCTCGCTTTAGTCGAACCCTAGGCACCATGATTGCTTCTGGCATCTCCTTAATTGACGCCATTGATATCACGGCAAGAACCATAGATAATATTATAATAAAACAAATGCTTATGGAAACAAAAGAGGAGATTGTCAGAGGGGTACCTCTATCGACACCATTAATGGTCTCAGGAATATTTCCTCCAATGGTCTATCATATGATTAAAATCGGGGAGGAAACCGGAAGTATGGAAGATATGTTAACTAAGATAGCCGATTACTATGATGAAGAAGTTGATATTGCAACACAAACCCTAACTTCCGCCATGGATCCTTTGATTATCATAGTGTTGGCAATCATAGTGGGAATTATGGTAATGGCCATAATGCAACCAATGTTCTCCATGTACGACCAATTAAGCGGTGCTTTGGGGATATAATAAGAAACGAACGGCCATGATTTTAGCTTTCTTACCTAGGACAAATTCCGTTTTAAAAAAATAAACAATAAAAAGAGGAGAGAAGAGAATGATGAGAAAGAATTTTAAAGAAAACAACAGAGGATTTTCATTGGTAGAAGTGATTGTAGTAATCGCTATTATGGCAATCCTTGCGGTTACCTTGGCACCAAGACTCAGCCAGTATATCGAAAAATCTAGACTTGCTAGTGACAAAGAAGCGGTAAATTCCATTTTTTCCGCTGCCAAGTTAGCGAATACGGAGTATCCCATGGGGAAAGGTAAATCAATTGGTTTACTTGGGGGAAAAGATACTTTTTTTGAATTTGCTACAATTA
>JGI24710J26742_10002548_pt1 | contig 16000 bp, 10 predicted proteins | sample BioPla2DNA2_FD_26742 | JGI IMG/M metagenome (IMG submission 26742) | reverse complement strand
ACGGAGCTGCTGTTTTGGTTAATCAGACTAATCCGTAAATTAACCTCTTTGTTTTGAAGTGTTGTGCCATCTTGTTTTTGTATGGCGGCTTGATAGTTAAAACCTTGTTGTTGTGCTGTAGCCGTTAAAAATAGTGCTATACACAATAAAGTTGATAGTAAAATTTTCTTCATATTATTTGATATTTAGTTAATTATATATTGTCATTTTTTGATAATGTAAATTAAAACAAAATAACTTAATGATGCAATAGGTAATTTTACGGAGTGGGCGTAGGTATTTCCCGCAAATTTTTATAATATATTGAAAATAAGGGGGTGTGTTTTGATATATATCGGAATGTAAAAAATGTTAATGATTTGTTAAAGATCTGAGTAATAAATCAAAAGTACTTTGACCCTTTATATTGTAATTATCATTTAATTGAATTAATTGTATAAAAAACAAATTAACGTGCAAAAAGAAGTAATAAATTCTTATTTTTGACTTTTTCTAGTAAAAAGAATTAAAATCTTAAGGCTACTGTATCAAGTAATATTTTGGTGAACTAATAAATACAAAAATAATTAACTAACTAAACAAAATCACTATGGGATTATGGTCAAAAATTAAGGGCGAATTTATTGATATTATTGAATGGCTCGACCCTACACAAAACACAATGGCTTATCGTTTTGAGCGATACAACAATGAAATTAAACATGGCGCAAAACTAACTGTTCGTGAATCGCAGGTTGCGGTATTTATTAACGAAGGTGAAATTGCCGATGTTTTTCAACCCGGCATGTACACTTTAGAAACACAAAACTTGCCCATTTTATCAACTTTAAAGGGTTGGAAACATGGATTTAATAGTCCGTTCAAGGCAGAAGTCTATTTTATTAATACCAAACAGTTTGTCGATTTGAAATGGGGTACACCCAATCCGGTTATGTTGCGCGATGCCGAATTTGGACCAATCAGAATACGTGCTTTTGGTAATTACTCAATGCAGGTTACCGATGCAGTCAAGTTTATTAAAGGTATAGTCGGCACCGATGGAAACTTTACTTCTGAAAAGATTTCCGAACAACTGAAACATATTGCAATCACTCGTTTTACAGACGCTATTGGCGAAAGCAAAATACCTGTATTAGATATGGCTGCCAATTATAACGAGGTGTCATCTTATTGCGAGGGGCAAATCCGACCCGATTTTGAAGAGTACGGCATTAACCTTACAAAATTTTTGATTAGTAGTATTACTCTGCCACCAGCGGTTGAGGAGGCTCTAGACAAGCGTTCAAGTATGGGTATTATTGGTGATATGAATAAATTTATCCAATATCAAACAGGTGAGGCAATGACAGCGGCAGCAAACAATCCTTCAGGCGGAGCAGCAGCTTCTGGAATGGGTATGGGTATGGGCTTTGGAATGGCAAACCAAATGATGGGAGCTATGGGACAAGCACAACAACAAGCACAGCAACCTCAACAGCCTCAACAAGGTACACCTCCTCCAGTTCCTCCTGTATTGGCGTTTCATGTAGTAATAAATGGGCAACAAGCAGGACCGTATGATATTAATACATTAACATCTATGGTAGCTAGCAATCAGTTGACACCTGAAACATTAGTTTGGCGACAAGGAATGGCAAGCTGGATAGCTGCAGGACAAGTTCCCGAGTTGGCTTCGATATTTGGTGCAACTCCGCCACCTGTGCCACCAGCACCTCCTGTTGGTTAATCAATTAATAAAACAGAAACCTAACACTGTAACAGTTCAGAGTTATAAGGTGTTAGGTTTCCGTTTGTCAATCTTAATAAATGTTTAATAATTTAAAATCATAACAAAACTAAACCGAACCAAATAATGTATGAAGAACCAATAGTAAGCAAAAGTAATCAAGCCGAAGTAACGTGTCCATCTTGTGGTGGAAACCTATTGTACAATCCCGGCACAACAACCTTAAAATGTGAACATTGTGGTACGGATATTGAAATTGAAGAGAGCGACTTAGCAATCGAAGAGCTTGATTTTGAAGAACATGCAGCCACTCTTTCTGAAGATGTTGAGCAGCAGACAATAACCACAACACGTTGTGAAAGTTGTGGGGCACACGTAACATTTGATCCGAATATTGTATCGGACAGATGTCCGTTTTGTAGCAGTATTTTGGTTGTACAAAATCAGGAGACTTTAACCCAAATAAAACCCGGTTCTGTTTTGCCTTTTGAAATAGATATTAATAAGGCGCATGAGCAGTTTAGAACATGGATAAAAAAACTTTGGTTTGTACCTAACAAGTTGAAGAAACAAGTTACACACAGTGAAGCACTAAAAGGCATTTATGTCCCTTTTTGGACGTATGATGCGGAAACTTTTACCAAATACAGAGGTATGCGCGGAGATGATTATACCACAACTGAAACCTATACCACAACAGAAAACGGCAAGCCAGTAACAAAAACGCGAACAGTTGTCAAGACCCGCTGGTCATTTGTGTCAGGATCAGTTGATCATTTTTTTGATGATGTTCTGGTATTAGCCTCAAAATCACTACCAAAAAAATATGCAGACAGGCTTGAGCCCTGGGACTTAGAAAACTTGGCACCGTTCGATGAGCGTTTTTTAAGTGGTTATAGAACAGAGACTTATCAGGTAGATTTGAATGAAGGATACGATGAGGCGAAGTCTGTAATGTCTCAAGTAATAGACACTTTGATAAAGGAGGATATCGGTGGAGATCATCAGAGAATTACCTCTAAATCAACAGACTATAATGATGTAAAGTTTAAACATATTCTTTTGCCAATTTATATCAGCGTTTATAAATTTAAAAAGAAAGTTTATAGATTTTTGGTTAATGCTCGTACAGGAGAGGTGCAAGGAGAACGCCCATACAGCGTATGGAAAATTATATTTACAGTTATATTATGTATAGGTGCAGCTGTTGGTTTATATTACCTGTTTCAAAAGCTTTGATTCTATTCTTTATAAAATGCGAAGTGTAAAAAATGGACAAATTGATTCTAGTTATTGGTCAATGGTTTTATTTAATCCGATTTTTGCACTGATGTCGAAATTTAATGATTAAAATAAAAATAATGGGAAAATTATCGCAATTAGAACCAAAAGAAGTATGGAAATACTTTGAAGAGATTTGTGCAGTGCCACGACCCTCAAAAAAAGAGGAGAAAATAATAGAGTATATCAAACAGTTTGGCATAAAGCACAACTTAGCCACCAAAGTTGACAAAATTGGTAATGTGTTGATACAAAAACCTGCAACTAAAGGGTGGGAGGATCGAGCAACAATCATACTCCAAAGCCATATGGATATGGTTTGTGAGAAAAATTCAGATGTGAAGTTTGATTTTGAAAAAGATGCTATTCAACCGTATATTGACGGAGAATGGGTAAAAGCAAAAGGCACAACTCTAGGTGCTGATGATGGTATTGGAATGGCTGCACAGTTGGCACTTTTAGCGTCAAAAACAATAGAGCATGGCGATATCGAATGTCTCTTTACCGTTGACGAGGAGACAGGGCTTACCGGAGCATTCGCTCTAGAGCCGGGATTTATGAAAGGGAAAATATTGTTAAATCTTGATTCCGAGGACGAAGGAGAAATTTTTATTGGATGTGCCGGAGGTATAGATACCGTTGCAATCCTCGAATATGCGCCAAAAAGCATTCCAAGTAAAAGCAAGGCGTTTGCACTTAAAGTATCGGGACTTAAAGGAGGTCACTCTGGTGATGAGATAGACAAAGGCTTAGGCAACTCAAATAAAATAGCCACTCGTTTTATGATGCAAGCATCAAAATTGACCGATGTGCGTATAGCTTCTTTTGATGGAGGGAATCTTAGAAATGCCATACCACGCGAAGCTACCGTAATATTTGTAGCTCCTAAAGGCGATTCCATACCATTAAAAAACCTATGCGAAAAATTTTACACAGAAATTAAAAACGAGTTAAAATCAACAGAACCAAACGTATTAGTTGAGATTACAAGTGCAGATATGCCGAAACATGTTATTAATCGCAAAGCGCAGGAGAAACTGTTAAATGCTCTACATGGTGTTTGGCATGGTGTTGTTGAAATGAGCCGTGATATCCCCGGACTTGTTGAAACATCAACAAACCTGGCATCTGTAAAGTTTATCGGTAAAAACAGAATAGAAATCACAACAAGTCAGCGCAGTTCAGTTGAATCGCAAAAGCAGGCAATCGCCCAAACTGTAGCTTCTGTTTTTGAACTTGCTGATGCTGGAATTGAGCATTCAAGCGGTTATCCCGGTTGGCAGCCAAATACTAAAAGCCCTATTTTAGAGATTTCAGTAAAAGCATATAAAGATCTTTTTGGGAAGAAACCACTCGTAAGAGCAATTCACGCAGGTTTAGAGTGCGGGTTGTTCTTAAAAAAATATCCCGATTTAGATATGATATCGTTCGGACCAACTTTAAGAGATGTACACTCACCTGATGAGAGAATACATATAGGTTCAACTCAAAAATTCTGGGACTTCTTAATTGAAGTTATCCAAAAAGCACCGTTAAAAAAATAGATAGTTAATATGTTATCTTACCAAAGTCTCCAGTCATTATTGATTGGAGACATTTTGGTTAAAAGTGAAGTATAATATGTTTTTTAATCAGATATCTACGCTCAAAAAGTCCATAATAATAGCCTCAGTTTTTTTGGTAATAGTTGCATTATCAGGATATTGGGTTTACTATATAACATTCCACAGACCCGTAAAATTTAAGCATGAAAAAAAATGCACAATATATGTTACGCCAGAAACATCGTGGGAGGAGTTGGATTCAATGCTCAATAGATGTTTCAAACTGGAGAATAATCTTGCTTTTGAACGTATCGCTAAATATAAAAACTTGGAAAAATCCTTCAAACCCGGACGCTACGTTTTTGAAAGATCGATATCAGCAAACGATTTGGTTAATACTTTTAAGTATGGAAGGCAAACTCCTATTAATGTGGTGTTTAACAGTTTAAACAACTTAAATGAGCTGGCAGGGAAGTTGGGTAACCAGATGATGTTTGATAGCATAGATATACAAAGAGAACTGTCTGATAATGAGGTTATTGAAAGTTTTGGGTTTAATAAAGAGACATTTCCCGCAATGTTTATTCCAAACAAATATCAAGTCTATTGGACTGACACGCCGATGGCTTTTCTAAAACGTATGAAAAGAGAGTATGATAAGTTTTGGAATCAAGAGCTAGTAGAAAAAGCTAAGATGTTAAATCTTACTCCCATTGAAGTCTCTATTTTAGCTTCGATTGTTGAAAAAGAGAGTTTTGTTGCAAGCGAAATGCCAACTATTGCAGGTGTTTACCTAAATCGTCTGAAAGCAAATATGCCATTGCAAGCCGATCCAACTGTGGTTTTTGCAACAGGGAAGTTCTCGGTGCGACGAGTGACAAAGAAAATGTTAGCAGTTGAGTCTCCGTACAATACCTATAAAAACACAGGTTTGCCACCTGGACCAATCTGTATTCCCTCTATTCAGAGCATAAATTCCGTATTAAATCCCCAAAAGCATGAATATTTGTTTTTTTGTGCCTCTGTAAAAATGGACGGTACACATGTGTTTGCCAAAACATTACGTCAGCACAATGCAAATGCAGAAAAGTATAGGAAACTGTTAAATAAAAAGAGGATTTATAAGTAGTATCATTCAAAACAAACAATTATGCAAAAAACTATAAATAGACTGAAACCTATAATTGCAATAGTGTTGATACTTATTTTATATCGTATCATTGCGTTTGGTATAAAAACATGTTTGCCGTTCGATACTTTCAGTTTTATTAATTTTCTGTCTGATATTTTGGCGTTTACCTTAACATACTATGTTGTCAGGTTTTTTGTTCGCAAAAGTTTTAAAAACGAGGTGTCGTGGTGGATAGTGCTGTTAATAAGTATTTTGCCTGCAATAGTTATAATTGTTCTTTTTAGGATACTTCTACTACTTATATTTTAAGCAATTAACAATGAGCAATGCGTTGCACTGAGCGTAGTTGAAGTGTGCAATGAACAATTATGAAATATAAAAATTAAAAGCAGTTGCGACTCTTGTGGTTGCACAAAATTTAATATTCCTTAATTCATTAATGGTTCGATATTATTTGGGCTTCAGTTCGAATATAGAAATGACTGATTGTCTAAAGATCTTATCATATAATCCTAAAACTATTATTTGAAAGACGTAAATTATTCCCATATTTGCGCTCTGAAAAATTCAGCTATTTATTACAAGTATCCAACCCGCTAAATCCTAATGTATTTGGGCTCAAACAATTAGGGGTGCCTTTATTGGCAGTTGTGTTTTACTCCCGAAGTTGCAGAATTTAGTGGTAGTTATCTGTAATTCAATGGTTTTACACCACTAAATTTAAATTTATGGAATCATTTTTAGAAACAGGCTTAAGTCAGGAACTGTTAGATGCAATTGAAGATCTAGGTTTTATAAAGCCAACACCAATCCAAGCCGAAACCATTCCTATTCTACTTTCAAGTGATAAAGATGTTGTAGCATTGGCACAGACAGGGACAGGTAAAACAGCCGCTTTTGGATTGCCTGCTATAGAGCTTACTGACAGTGATTTAAATTATGTTCAGACTATTGTTTTGTGTCCTACACGAGAACTGTGCCTTCAAATAACCAAAGATTTGAAAAACTACGCCCAGTTTGTTAAATCACTTCGAATTGCGGCTCTTTACGGAGGCGCAAATATTGTCGCACAAATTCAGGAGCTAAAACGTGGTTGTCACATAGTCGTAGGTACTCCGGGTCGCGTTATTGACCTAATAGATAGGGGAGTCTTGAAACTTCAAAATGTTAAACGTGTTGTTCTTGACGAAGCCGATGAGATGTTGAACATGGGCTTTATTGAAGATTTGGACACTATTTTAGACAAAACGCCTAAAGAGAAGCAAACGTGGCTTTTCTCGGCAACCATGCCTGCGGAGATAAGCAGGATTGCGCAAAAGTATATGACCGATCCGCACGAAATTGCAGTTGGAAAACGTAATGCGGGTGCTGATAATGTTAAACACGACTTCTATTTAGTTCAGGCAAAAGATAAATATGCCGCACTTAAACGTATTTGCGATATTAACCCTAAAATATATTGCATTGTTTTTTGTCGCACACGACAAGAGACAAAAGAGGTTGCAGATGGCTTAATGGCTGACGGTTATAACGCAGATGCTCTGCATGGCGACCTTTCGCAAGCACAACGCGACCACGTAATGGCACGTTTTAGACAAAAACACTTGCAAATTTTAGTTGCTACCGATGTTGCGGCACGTGGAATTGATGTTGATAACCTTACACATATTATAAACTACAGTTTACCAGATGATCCTGAAGTCTATATCCACCGAAGCGGACGTACAGGTAGGGTAGGACGTAGTGGCACGTCTGTGTCGATAATTCACTCACGTGAACAGCATAAAATAAGGAATTTTGAACGTCTGTTGAAAAAACCGTTTAATTACGTGAAAGTGCCCAATGGGCGAGAGATTTGTGAGAAACGACTCTTCAATCAAATTGACAAAATCGAGAATATTACGATAAATCCAGATGTTGCTCCATACCTTGATATAATTTATAAAAAACTCCAATGGCTTGATCGTGAGCAACTAATCCAAAGGTTTGTATCGGTAGAGTTTAATAGATTTTTGGAGTATTACAAAGATGCACAAGACATTAATATTAAGCAAGATACGAAAAAACGTGAGGAGAGAGGCTTCAGAGACTCGAAAAGATTTGATGATGGTAGGGGAGGTAAACGCTCATCGAGAGGCTTTGGTAGCTCTGATGTTAAAGGATTTACAAAACTCAAGATTAATCTTGGAAGTAAAAACGGTATAAAACCAACGCGTTTAATAGGTCTTATAAACGACCGCACCAAAAACCGCGATATAGCTTTCGGCAGAATTGATGTCTCAGATAACTATACAGTTTTTGAAGTATCATCAAGACATGTTAACGAGGTTGCCAACACTCTGTTTGGCGCAACAGTACGCGGAGTAATTGTTGATATTGAGGTATTTAAAGGTAGTGGCAAAGCAAGGGAAAGAGGTGAAAATATTTCCGACGGCAAGCGTAGCTCGCGAGGAAGCCGTAACAAAAAGTAGAGACGGAGCATGCTCCGTCTCTACAATGCGTTGATTTAGCGAATTTTAATTTGACGTGGTCCTTTTTTAATCGCTTGTTCTTTTTTAGGAATTACGATTGAAATAATTCCGTTATCTTGTGATGCCGTTACCTTTTCTTGGTCTAAATAGTTAGGTATTGAAAAGCTGCGGCTAAACTCTCTTGAGCAGAACTCACGGCGAATGTAATTTTTTTTCTCTTCTGTGTCTTTCTCCTCAATTTTTGCAGAAACAGTTAAGACATCGTTGTTTAAGTCAATGTTTACATGCTCTTTTTTGAAACCAGGGGCAGTTAGTTCAATGGTAATATCTTTCTCGTTGTCGAGAATGTTTACGTTTGAGCAACCACCTGCTGCGCTTCTGTAGAAATTTGGCATCACCTGATCGTTGAAAATTGAGTCAAAAAGTGAAGTCATTCTTGGTTCTTCGTTAAAAATACTTGGTAACATAATAATATCCTCCTAAATTTTAATGTTATTGTTAAATTAATTTATTGTTCTACTAACAATATTGCAATAGATATGCCATCGCAAAAATATTAAATTAAATGCCAAAATGTCAGTAGTTGTTTAATTTTAAACTGCCAAAACAGCAGTATGTAAACTTTAAACACATACAAAAAAAAGAGACGCCATAATATGACGTCTCTACAATACATTGACATTTAGTTGTTAATTGCTCTTAAATTTTACTTTTTAACTAAAAAGTCTGTGTTAATCCGTTTAATCCGTGTCATCTGTGTTCCAATTGCTACAGTTTATATCGTAACCCCAAGTAGAAAACTCTTCCCACAATCGGTCCCCAAAGCATTGAAGCGTCGAAGTTTCCGCCAAATGGGTCACTTGCTCCAATTATTGGATTCTTTTGTTTGAAATCGGTAATATTTTCTGCCCCACAGTAAATATCAAATTTACCTATGCGAAAGGTTATTTGTCCATTAAGCAAGATATGCTCGGGAGATTTTTCTGGCATTTGCATTTCTTCTGGAAGCCATGATGTGTCGGGTATCCGGCTTGAACCGTTAAACTGTGCTGTTAAATCGAATTGCCACCTTTTGTTTTCGGTTAAGTATGATCCGGAAATCAACCCTTTATAGCTGTTAACAAACGGTTTGCGTTGAAAGGTACCGTTTATTGTTGTTTTGACGTCGCTGTATCGTATTGCCGCGGTTAGCTCGAACTGGAATAGAGGCTCCAACTTTATCTCTATCTGGTAGTTGTTGGCAAACGATTTTCCGTTAAGATTATAGAAACGGACTTGTGTTCGGTCTGCGTCAACGTCAACAATCATCTGATTTACAAAGTGTGTGCGGTAATATTCGGCGGTAACTGTGGCTTCGTTGCTAAACAGAACAAACGATTGAGATAGGTTTAGCCCATAGTTCCAAGCCTCTTCGGGCTTAATCTCTTCTTGTACAATAAATTGGCGACTTGAAATCATTAGCCCCGTATTCTCGGCAAGCAGGTTGGGTAGCCTGTAACCCTTGCCAATTGAGCCACGAACGGTTGTGTGCTCAAAAATATTGCTACGTAAGTGAACCCTCGGAGTAAAAAACAGTCCATGTTTGTTGTGATAATCGCCACGAACGCCAAAAATTCCTGTAAAATGCTCATGATAATGAAAGGTGTATTGACCAAACAGTCCTGGAATAACATCTTCACGATTAAAATCGGTGGTGTCGAACATTTCATTATATTTATCATAGATACAGCTCACACCGCCATTTATTTTGTGCGACTCCGATTTTATCTTATCTTCATAAATAATGTTTCCGTACAGAGTGTTTTGGTTTCCGTTGTAATCGCGTATTCCGTAAAAAGATTTGTGTTCGTGATATGTGTAGTTTAGTCGCGTTTCGATTATTGCATCAGAGTGTTTTGAGACGAAAAAGCGACTGTTTGCATTCGCCTCAAAACGATTTGTGTTAATGACTAAGCCATAAAAATTAGCTGCGCTGTCGCCAAAGTATCCTAATTGGCCACCTTCGCGTTTTTCTTGCATAAGACTGAAACCAAACCGAGACTCCAATACACCGTGTTTTTCGTATCTATATCGGTTTGTGATATTAAATTTTTTTACTAACGGATTGTCGAGAAACGAGTCGCCATTACGGTCAACTTTGTTGCTAAGGTTTTCAATATGAGTCATTAACATGGTTGACCAATCGTGGTTGATTTTTTTTGCAAATATCAGACTGTTTTCAATTCGTCCGAAGTCGTTGACAAAAAGGTTTAGTCCGAAATCGGTATTTTCGGGTCTTTTAAGCTCAACGTTTATCTGTCCGGTTATTGCCTCGAAACCATCTACAACGCTCGATGTTCCTTTCGCTACTTGAATCGACTCCATCCACGGACCTGGAATAAATGACATTCCTAAAGGTATCCCTAATCCGCGAAGTGTAGGAATATTTTCAGCCATCATTTGACTGTAAATGCCTGCTAAGCCGAGCAACTGTATATGTTTTGCTCCTGTCATGGCATCGCTGTATGATACGTCAACAGAGGCGTTGGTTTCAAAAGCTTCAGAGAGATTACAACAAGCAGCTTTTTGTAATTCTCTGTCAGATAGCACGTTAGTTAATATAGGGTCGACTCTTGAATAGTGTGAACCCGATTTTCTGGCTTTAACAACAATTTCGCTTAGCTCTTGACTCTCTTTGAGGTTGACTACAATTTTTTCATTTACCGAGCTGATCACTATTGTGTCAGTTTCAAATCCAACAAAACTTACAATTAGTTTGTGTGGAAGTTTTGTGGTTACGGGTAATGTAAAGTTGCCGTCTGTGTCGGTTACAACTCCATGTGTTGTTCCTTCCCAGTAAACACTTGCTCCGATAAGAGTTTCAACGTGTTCGTGATCGCCGTGCATATGTGATGTTACTACACTGCCTTTTAGTTCTTGTGCTTTTGCCACTATATTGAACAGTGCTAATATTATTATGGTTAATGAAATTTTTTGCTTCATTTGATTATGTGTTTAATTATTATTTTCTGTATGAATATAGGTTAGTGTTAATTTTCTGTATATTAGAATATTAACTAAGCTGTTTTATAAAAAAACAGTTACGAAAGAAAACAATAATCAAACTTTAGCTGATGAATCGATTTAAGCAAATCAATTCCTGAGATAATAATTGGTGGGGGATTGACAAAACAGTAGATAAAATCTTCTGTAACAACAGTTTCATCTGCATCTGCTGTGTTGATGCAAAACAATATATCTTTTGCAAAGCTGTACTGATAAGATAAATCAAGAGTACGCTCTACCGTATTGTTGTAGTGGTATTGTATATAGGCCTTAGTGATTACACAACACTCATCGTCATTATGTGTTGAGTTGTGGTTTTCTTCTTTGTGGCTATGGTTGATATGGTGTATCAAATGGTGCTGGTGGCATGCAGAAACTTCGTCAACAAGAGAAATATCTGTGACATTACATGTCAGGCATTTATGGAAATACAACTTTATACCTACGCTTGTAACGAGAGTTAAGGTTGCTAATGTTAATGCAAATATTTGTTTTAACAATATTCTCATTAATGATGATGTTTTTTGCTTTGCTAAATTACAAAACATTCAGCAATTAGGACAAAGAAAGCACGGATTAAACAAAATTACATAGATAAAAAATCCGTGTAAATCCGTTTAATCCGTGTTATCTGTGTTCCATAAAATTTTAAAACAGTCCAGTAATGTTGCCGTTTTCATCAATATCAATACTGTTTGCTGCAGGTACACCTGGAAGTCCAGGCATTCTGATAATTTCGCCTGTGATAGGAATTACGAAACCTGCGCCGGCAGCTATCTCTATTGCTCGCACGGTTATTACAAAATCTTTGGGTCTGCCAAGCAAGTCGGGATTATCCGACAGTGACTTTTGTGTTTTTGCAACGCAGACAGGCAGATGTTCAAGTCCTAATCTTGCAATGCTCTCTAAATCAGCTTTTGCGCGTGGAGTGTAGTCAATTGCTTCAGCTCCATATATTTTCTTTGCAATGATTTCAATTTTTGCCTCTACGGATTGATTCCAATCGTATAGAGGTTTGTATTTTTCAGTGCAACAACTAATAACATTAACAACCTCGTTGGCTAAGTCAATAGCTCCCTCACCGCCTTTTGCCCAAACGTTTGCCTCAACGGCTTTTACTCCATATTTCTCGGCTACATGATCAATAATAAACTTAACCTCTTCATCGGTATCAGCAGTAAAACGATTTATTGCAACAACCGCTTTTACTCCAAATTTCCTGATGTTTTCGATATGCTTATCCAAGTTTTCAATTCCTTTGTCCAGAGCATCAACATTAGGTTTGTTAAGATCAGCAATAGGTACTCCTCCATGATATTTCAAAGCTCTGATTGTAGCTACTAATACTACCGCTTTTGGAGACAACCCACTGTATCCGCATTTAATATCGAAAAACTTCTCGGCCCCAAGGTCAAAACCAAATCCGGCTTCTGTAACAACATAGTCTGAAAGCGAAAGCCCCATTCGGGTTGCAATTACAGTGTTTGTTCCTTGTGCAATATTTGCAAATGGACCACCATGAATTATAGCTGGTGTGTTTTCTATTGTTTGTACCAGGTTGGGTTTGATAGCGTCTTTTAAAAGAGCAGCCATTGCTCCCTCGGCTTTCAAATCGCGGGCGTAAATAGGCTTGCGGTCGTATGTAAATCCAACGAAGATATTTCCTAATTTGTTTTTCAAATCATTCAAATCGTTAGCGAGACAAAGTGCAGCCATAACTTCTGAAGCGGCAGTAATATCAAATCCTGTTTCGCGTGGCACACCCATTGAGCGACCTCCTAACCCTACAACGATATCACGCAATGCGCGGTCGTTCATATCCATAACACGCTTCCATGTTATTGTACGAGGATCAATACCTAAGCTATATTTTTTCGAGTGTATATTGTTGTCTATCAATGCAGAAAGCAGATTGTGAGCTTTCTCAACAGCTGCAAAGTCGCCTGTAAAGTGAAGGTTGATATCTTCCATAGGTAATACTTGGCTATAGCCACCACCTGTTGCTCCACCTTTTATACCAAAAACAGGTCCCAATGATGGTTCACGCAATACAACCGTTGCATTTTTTCCTATTCGGTTTAAGGCTTGAGTCAAACCAATACTTACCGTTGTTTTCCCTTCTCCTGCAGGTGTAGGCGATATTGCTGAAACCAATATAAGCGAATTTTTAGCAACATTATCCATATCAATAAGTGATAATGGTAACTTAGCTTTATATTTACCGTACTGCTCAATCAATTCATTGTCAATGCCTAAGCTTGAAGCAATTTCAGTTATCGGCTTCATTTTTGCATTTTTGGCAATTTTTTGATCACTGTTCATTTTTTTATACAATTTAACTGTTTATTTATAAATTTATTTTTCACTAGTAGTTAACAGTTATGTTAACAAATATTTTTGTAAAATCCAAATAACACTATAACAACATAACATCGGAATTGTTATCAATTACAAAGATATATTTAATATTGAAAATGACTGTATGCAATTCCGATTTCAAAATCATAGATTTGTGTTTTTAAAAGTTTTATTGCAATTTTGTAGAATATCAATACATTGTAAATATTAAAACACGCAATATTATGACTGAAACACAAAAAAAAGAGCTTAGAGATGCTTCAATAATAGCGTTACGCGACTGTATGGGTCTTAAACCTGAAGAAACTCTATTAATAGTTACCGATGAAATTAAACGCGAAATAGGACAATCATTACACGAAGTAGGGAAGGAGTTGTGCAAGGAATCGATATTGGTAGAGATAAAATCGAGAGAAATTAATGGTCAGGAGCCACCAGCGTTGATATCAGAGCTTATGAAAAAGGTTGATGTTGTGGTTTGCCCTACTGCAAAATCGCTTACACATACCGATGCTCGCAGAAATGCTGCAAAAGAGGGTGTTAGATTTGGCACAATGCCTGGAATTAATATCGATACCATGATACGTTGTTTAAACGCCGATTATGAAAAAATAATTTCGCTTACCGATTATATTATCGAGAAACTTCAAGGTGTACAAAATGTTAGAGTTGTAACCGCAAAAGGTACCGATATAATAATGCCTATTGGAGGTCGAAATATATTGCCAAGCAAGGGTGTGCTTCGTGAAAAGGGTGAAAGTGGAAACTTGCCATCTGGAGAGGTATATTTAGCTCCGTGGGAAGATAAATCAAACGGAAAGGTTGTTATAGACGGCTCAGTTTCAGGTATAGGAATGTTGGAAGAACCGATTGTAATTGAGGTTGTTAATGGATATGCCGAAACCATTAAAGGTGGGAAACAGGCAAAACAGTTAGAGGAGATGTTAGACAAAACGGGTCGTGATGCACGAGCAGTAGCAGAATTTGGAATAGGAACCAATTACAAGGCAATTCTAACTGGACATATTTTAGAAGATGAGAAAGTTTATGGAACAATTCACGTAGCCTTTGGTAACAACCTTTCAATGGGAGGTCGTATTTCTGTAAGCTCACACATAGATGGTTTGGTTAAAGAACCCGATGTTTATTTTGACGATAAGCTTGTAATGACCAAAGGAAAAATTATCGGATTCGAAGTATAAACAATTAGTCGTATAGACTCATTCGAAAACCATTATAAATTAATAGCAAAGAACTTTATTGCAGTCTGGTGTTAGTTACTAATTTATTGACACCCAATTTTTTTGTGTGTAGGGTAAGGTATATTGTCTAGAAGCTCCGCTAAATCTAATAGACTGCGGCATTTAGAAATTGACTGAGTGTCGTTAAACTCGGGAACGTTTGTTCTTTTCTGTGTATTGGAATAGATTTCAATAATTTTTGCATGCTTTGGCGAGTTGGCTTTCAGCTCATTAACAAGAAGTTCAAACTCTTTGCAAACCTCGCTTTTTTTATAGTGATTTTCGTGCGCAAAGTTTAAATATTTGACTATCTGAAATGCATCGAACTTTCTTAGTAGGCGTTTGTTGAAAGAGTTTAAATGTGCACATTTAGAGTTACACTCGTTTATTTTATCAATAAAGTTTGTCTCTTTCCAGTAATCGCTTAATGCTTTGGGGGCGTTATCAATGTAACTATCAATGTATAAGCTATCTGCACCAAATAGAGTTTGGATATTTTCTAAAAAATATCGCAAATCTAAAATACTTTGCAAACAGTAGGTTTTGTATGAAAACCTGTTTTCAATAATCTGTTTTAATGCTGGTCCGGTTCCGAACGGCACTCTATCAGAAAAGCGTGCTGAGGGGAAAACCATTGTATTATTTGCAATTACTGTTCCACCAAGCGGAAATAGTTTATTTAGGAAATAGAAATCCTCGCCTGCATTTTTTCGGTTCATTCCCTGTTGCTCAACATAAACCGAAGCCTTGACAGCAAAAGCCGAACCTACGGTGTGATAAGCCCATTGCCAGCCAATATACTCCATTGCCAATCTGTAATATCGCAGATAAAGCTCATATAGCATTATTGCATGACATAGGCTCTTGTCAATATCTTTTTTTGGGTGCACAAAAGGCACAACTGCTTGACGTACAGAATTGTTGTTATAAAATAGTTTCTCCAACTCCGATAAATAGTTTTGCATAACCGTTGTGTCGGCATCTAAAGATATTATAAAGTTCTCGGGTCTGTTGATATCGTTAAATCTTCTAATAGCCTCGTCCATGCCAACCTTGCGGGCATAACCGGCTCCTGCAAACTTTTTTCTTACAGCTCCGAGCCAAATGGGTAGAACTTTTATTTTGTCGTTTTTAAGTTGCTTTGAAAATTCGACAAGTCGGTCAAATATCTCTTTGTTGTAGTCATGTGTCTCTTTTGGCTT
>JGI24710J26742_10002544_pt1 | contig 16015 bp, 13 predicted proteins | sample BioPla2DNA2_FD_26742 | JGI IMG/M metagenome (IMG submission 26742) | reverse complement strand
TTTTTAAATCAACAATAATGAAGAAGATACCTTATTACATAGCGGTTATCGTTATCTCCATGATAGGTTGTACTAACGACCGTACCGGAACATCATCGGGAACAGATACGGTAATCCACGATGAAACGGCCCACCTGGAGACAGGGGCCGAAGAACATTCCCATGAGGGTGAGATAGAGTTTACCGGGGAACAGAAAAGCAGGATCGATTTTGCCGTGGAAAAGGTTGTCGCGGCTCCTTTCAGTGAGGTTATTAAAACCGTGGGCCAGCTTCTTCCGGTACCGGGAGGAGAAGAGTTGTTGGTAGCGCCCGCCGGCGGATTGCTCTCTTTACGGGGAGCAGATGTCGTTGAGGGGGCGCGGGTAATCGCGAACAGGCCGTTGTTCCATATTTCCGGGGGAAATTTAGCCGACAACAACATCGAGATCCGCTACCTGGAAGCGGAGAATGAATATTTGAAGGCCAAGGCCGAATATGAACGTAAAGAGGTGCTGGCAAAAGACAAAATCGTTTCGGCTTCCGAACTTACCGCCGCCAAAACGGAATTTCTCAACACTGAATTGGTTTACAATAACTTGAAAGACAGTTATTCCTCCGGAAGGTACGACGTTTCGCCCAATATCAACGGATATATCCAGCATATCAATGTTTCCAGCGGCCAGTATGTCGATGTGGGAGAGCCGTTGGCATCGGTAGTGGCCAATGACCAGCTTTATATAAGGGCGGAGGCGCGGCATAGCCAGGCTTCGAAACTTTCGGATATAACGTCGGCCAATTTCAAGATGGCTGATGGATCGATCTATTCGCTCGGCGATCTGAACGGAAAACTTGTGGCTTACGGAAAGGGAACCGATAAGGAGCATCCCCTATTGCCGGTGACTTTCCTGGTAAAAAATCCCGGCACATTGGTTCCCGGAGCTTTTGTGGATACCTATCTGGTTATTGATGACGAGCGTGTCGCTCTTACCGTGCCCAACACCGCCATAGTTGAGGAGATGGGCGCTTACTTCGTTTTTGTGGAGGTGCATGATGATATGTACATAAAAACTCCCGTTGCTTTGGGCGGCACCGATGGCTTCCGGACGGAGATACTTTCCGGACTTACCGGAGGTGAGATTGTCGTTTCCAAAGGGGCGATTTTTATTAAACTGGCTCAGGGTACCGGCACTATCGACGCTCATGCCGGCCATGTCCATTAATCTTTACGGCCATGTTGAACAGAATAGTAGAATTTTCATTAAAAAACAGGCTTTTCGTCCTTTTGGGATCGGTACTGCTAATAGTTGTTGGTATTTATACCGCCGACAATATGGATATCGATGTGTTCCCGGACCTGACAGCTCCTACGGTTGTTGTTATGACCGATACCGAAGGTATGGCCGCTGAGGAGATCGAGAGGCTGGTGACTTTCCCGATAGAGACGGCGGTTAACGGGGCGACAGGTGTCAGGAGGGTCAGGTCATCTTCCCTTATGGGAAGTTCGTTCGTGTGGGTGGAGTTCGATTGGGGAACCGATATTTTCAAGGCACGGCAGATTGTCAGCGAGAAGATGGTCTCCCTGGCCAACGCCCTGCCCGAAGGAATTACCCCGATACTCGCCCCGCAATCGAGTGTGATGGGCGAGATACTTTTTATAGGCTTACAATCGGATACCACATCCATGATGGAACTGCGGACGCTGGCGGATTGGGTGATAAAGCCGGCTATACTGGCTACCGGTGGTGTGTCGCAGGTTACGATTATAGGGGGCGACTATAAACAGTACCAGATACTTGCCGATCCGGTGAAAATGATGAGGTACGGCATCACCTTAGAGGAACTTGAAGCCGCTGGTGCGACCTTCAGCGCCAACTCCACGGGGGGAGTGGTCCGCGAATATGGCAATGAATACTCTCTGCGGGGGATGGCCAGAACAACCGATCTGGAGGAGTTGGGAAACACCCTGGTGGCCATGTGTAACGGCCAGCCCGTAAAGGTTGCCGATGTGGCCGAAGTGGTTATAGCTCCGGCCGTGAAGATGGGTTACGCTTCACATAACGCCAAACCCGCGATAATAATGTCGGTTTCCAAGCAGCCCAATATAAACACCCTCAATGTTACCGAGAATATCGAGAGACGTCTCAAGGATTTGCGGAAATCGTTGCCGGCCGACATCTCAATGGATACGAAAATATTCAGGCAGGCCGATTTTATAGAGGCTTCGGTAGGCAACGTCGGTAATGCGCTGATCGAGGGAGCCATTTTTGTTGTCGCTATTCTCTTTATTTTCCTTGGCAGCGTCAGGACGACGGTAATTTCGGTGATAGCTATGCCGATCTCTTTGCTCGGCACGGTCATAGTCTTGAAACTTTTGGGCATGAACATCAATACAATGACCCTTGGTGGCATGTGTATCGCCATTGGCTCGTTGGTAGATGATGCTATAATAGACGTTGAGAATGTTTATAAGCGGCTGCGCCAAAACTATAAACTGCCCGTTGCGGAACGCCGGCCTATATTTAAGGTCGTTTTTGATGCTTCGGTGGAGATCAGGGCGTCGATTATTCATGCGACATTTATAATAGCCGTGGCCTTTGTGCCGCTATTCTTCCTTTCGGGTATGGAGGGGAGGATGCTCAGGCCGTTGGGCGTGGCCTATATCATTTCGCTCTTCATGTCGTTGTTGGTAGCCATGACATTGACCCCCTTACTGTGCAAGTTGTTGTTGAGCAAAGACAGTTATCTGGCAAAAAAGGAGAAGGATAGCTGGGTGACAAGCAGATTGTCGGCTTACTACACCAAATCCCTTTCATGGGCCATGGAACACAAAAAGATGGTACTGATACCCTCATTTCTTTTATTGGCGATAGCATTAATACTGATGACCACTATGGGACAGGATTTTTTGCCCGAATTCAATGAGGGGTCGCTTACTATTTCGGCTGTGACAAAACCGGGAATTTCTCTCGATGAGAACAACAAAATAGGGAATCTCATCGAAACAGAGCTGTTGAAAATTCCGGGGGTATCGACCACGGCCAGAAGAACCGGCAGGGGAGAACTTGACGAACATTCGCAGATGACAAATAGTGCCGAGATAGATGTAAACCTGGTTCCGGGAGAGCGAAAACAGGAAGTTATTGTTGAGGATATAAGACATGTTTTGTCGGAGATTCCCGGCGTTGTCTCCTCGGTGGGACAGCCGCTTGAACATAGGATTGAGCATATGTTGTCGGGTACCTCGGCCGACATAGCCATCAAATTGTTCGGATCTGATCTGAGCGAGATGTACGGTTTGGGAAACCGGATAAAAGAGTCTATTGAGGGCATAGAGGGGTTGGTTGATGTTAACGTGGAACAACAGATAGAGACACCGCAACTGCAGATACGGGCCAATAGGGACAAACTTGCCCGGTACGGAATAACTATTGGCCAGTTCAACGACTTTGTGGAGTCGGCCTTCTCCTCAAAAAAAATTGGGGAGTTGTTTGAGGAGCAGAGGAGCTTCGATATAGTTTTGAGGCTAAACGATGATAACTGGGGCAGTATCGATAAAGTTAGAGGAGCCTTGATAGATACCGAATTCGGATCAAAAGTTCCGTTGGAAGAGGTGGCAGATATCGTTTCCGTTGGTGGACCGAATACTGTTAGTCGCGAAAATGTTGAACGTAAACTTGTTATATCGGCGAATGCCGCTGGCAGGGACCAGAAGAGCCTTGTATCGGAGATAAGGCAGGCTGTTGAAGAGAACATAATGCTGCCGGAGGGTTATTTTATAGAATATGGGGGACAGTTTGAGAACGCCCAAAGTGCCGTGCGGACGCTTATGGTGGCTATGGTGCTGGCAATATTGGTGATCTTTATGTTGTTGTACAGCGAGTTCAAAAACGGGGCGTTGTCGGCCATCATCCTGCTCAACCTCCCTTTGGCCATTATTGGCGGAGTGTTCGCCATCTTCTTTACGTCAAGGGTGATCAGCATACCCAGTATCATAGGGTTTATCACACTTTTCGGCATCGCTACCCGCAACGGTATCCTGCTTGTTTCGAGATACCACAAACTTGGCGAAGAGGGCAACAGTTCGCTGAGAAAATCGATTATAAACGGGTCGGCCGATAGACTGGCTCCAATACTGATGACCGCCCTGACGGCGGCACTTGCCCTTATACCGCTGGTGATTAACGGAGACAAGTCGGGTAATGAGATCCAGAGCCCCATGGCGGTGGTTGTCATGGGTGGGTTGCTGACCTCAACATTGTTGAATATTTATGTGGTTCCCATCATATATGAGTGGTTCAGCAAATCCGGAAGAGATGGAAAAGTTGTTCAATGTAAAACAGAAAAATTAAGGATATGAAACGAGTTATTTTCATGATAATATTGGCGCTTATGATTCCCGGGTTGGGGGCACAGGACATTTATGAGCGGGTTCTGGCCGATATTGAAACCAACAGTTTGACACTGATAACCCTCAGGGAGCAGTTAGAAGCGGATAAACTGGAGATCAACAGCGGCAGGTTCCTGTCCAACCCTGAAGTGGAGTTCGGCTACCTGTGGGGCAAACCCTCTTCCATTGGTAACCGCATGAATTACAGCATTGCTCAAAGCATCGATTTTCCGTTGGTGTATGCCCGGAAAAGCAGTATCGCCAGGCAGCAGGAGGCCAATGCGGAGCTTGGTTATAGGGAGGAGAGGGCAATAGTTCTGCTGGAAGCCAGGGAGAATCTCGTGGAACTTTTATACATAAACGCCATGGCGGCGGAGTATTCTTATCGAATAGCCAATGCCGAAGCGGTAGCCGATATGTTCCGCAAAAGGATGGATTCCGGTGCTTCCACCGTTCAGGAGTACAATAAGGCCAATATCAACCTCGCGACTGTCAGAAGAGAGGCTTCGAACAATGAACTTGAAAGAGAGGCTGTATTATCCCGATTGAGGGCGTTGAACGGTGGTGTTGATGTGATCTTTGATGACAGCCTGTTTGTTGGCAGTGAGTTGCCGGCAAGTTTCAACGATTGGTTCGTTGAGATGGAGACAAATAATCCCCGGCTTCTGCGGGCAAAAGGTGTCGCCGAAGTTGCCGAATCGGTTGTAAAACTCCAGAAAGCCAACAGTATGCCCAAGTTCTCGGCCAGGTATATGAGCGAGAATGTTGTTGGCCAGACACACCAGGGAGCTACACTTGGCATATCAGTTCCAATGTGGGAAAACAAGAACAGGGTGAAAAGTGCGGTAATCCGGGCCAATGCTTCCAAGTTGGCGGCTGAAGATACGGGGATCTCGCTTTACAACTCGCTCAAGAGCGTTTATGACAAGGCAAAGGGGTTGACCGAACTGACGGAAAGCTACAGAAGCGCTCTGGAGAGGGGCGACAACAGGAAATTACTGGAAAACGCGCTTGAGAAGGGAGAGATCTCTTTGCTTGATTATCTGGTGGAGATAGGATTTTATTATGATGCTGTAGATAACCTGTTGGAGACGGAAAAGGACAGAGAACTGGCTATAAGTTATTTGTGGGCCGCCGGATTGTAGAAACGGAAGAGGAAGGTAGTTTAGGCTCAAGATGGAACGATGATATTGTTGGCGGTCGGATGAACGGTCGCGGGTTACCGCTTTGATTTGAAGAAGTCGGTTACCATGGTGCCGCATTCGTAGCCCAGCACTCCCGAAACAACCGAGGTTTTGGGGTGGAGGAGATAAGAGGATATCCTGGAATAACCCCTTTTTTCGTCGCTTGCCCCGTAAACAACCCTGCTTACCTGTGCCCAGTTGAGGGCAGCGGCGCACATGGGACAAGGCTCTATGGTGACATATATGGTACAATCCTTTAGATATTTCCCCCCAATCCAGTTGGCGGCGGCGGTAATGGCCTGCATCTCCGCATGGGCGGTAGGGTCCTTCAAGGTCTCCGTAAGGTTATGCGCCCGGGCTATTACCATATTATTGAAGACAACTACGGAGCCGATGGGAACCTCGTCCCTGGCGAGAGCCTTTTCGGCTTCATCGATAGCCATGCGCATATACTTTTCGTCGTTATTCTCCATGATTATGGTGAAAGGTTTACGCGAATGAAAGAAAAAGAAACGATAAAACGAAGTTGGAGAGAGTAGCTGGCATCGTTAAAAACGAATATGTTAATTATAAAAAAACGGTTATCTTTGGTTCTACGAGTGAATTTTATGCTTATGCGAATTTATCCAACCATTAAAAACAAATTAAAAAACAGACAGATGAAATATTTTACCTCTTCTGTATTGGCCTTGATGGTGGCTTTGACCCTAAACGCCCAACAACAGGCCTCGCCCGTGGTGGCGGAGAAAATATCGGAACGACTCTACCAACTGAAGGGTGGAAGTGGCGCTAATGGCGGGTTTTATGTTGGCGACAACGGGGTACTGGTAATCGACTCGAAGATGAGCGAAGAATCGCAGTTACAGGTATTCGATGCCATAAAGAAAGTGACCGATCTGCCCATAAAATATCTTGTGAACACCCACGCCGATGGGGATCATGTCAACGGGAATATCTATTTCCCCGAAAATGTCGCGATAATCTCCCATGAGAATTGTCGTTCCGAGTTTTTCGTTTCCCGGAACGAAACGCCATCAAGTTGGTTGAATCCCGGGATGGCGAAAGGGGTACCCTCCATAACCTATAAGGAGAAGATGGATATTTACCTGGGCGACAAAAAGGTGGAACTTTATTACTTCGGCGTAGGCCATACCACTGGCGATACCTATCTCTATTTCAAGGAGGAGGATGTGGCCTTTATAGGTGACCAGTTTTTTGAGACTAGGGTGCAGTTGATACATACCTACAAGGGGGGAAGCGCCGTGCAATATGTTGCCACAATGGACAAGATGTTGGCGGCTATCCCGGCGAAACAATTTTGCAGTGGACACAGTGAAATAGCTTCTCGCGACAAGATTGTTGCCCATGTCAATATGATCAGGGATAAGGTGGCCACAGTCCGTACATTAAAATCCCAAAACAACACGTTGGATCAGGTTAAAGCCAGGTTCCCTGAAGGAGAGGCCGCCCTTATTGAGGGTATCTACAACGAATTGTAACAAAGGGTACATACGAACGATACAGAAAAGGATCCCGGTTTGGGATCCTTTTCTTGTTTATTGTTGGTGTTGATACAGTTCTTATGACCTATTTTGGTGGACAACGACCCGTGGGAACGGCATCTCGATTCCCTCCTTATCGAACTCTTTTTTCAGCCTTTTGCGCAGTTCTCCGGTAACGGCATGTTGCATTAATGGTTTTGTCTCTCCTATGATTTTGAATATAACGGAAGAATCGCCCAGATCGTTGATCCTCAAAAATTGGGGTTTTTTGAGGATTTTATCCTCCCATTCGGGATCTGACGCCAACTTCTCTCCAACCCGGTTGATAACACCTATAACATGTTCGACATCGGCGCTGTAAGGTACTCTTACATCCAGATTAACTTTGGCGTACGATTTGGAGTAGTTGGAAACCCTTGTAATGTCGCCATGGGGTACCGTATGGACTGTGCCGTTAATGTCTCTAAGTGTCGTTACCCTCAGAGTTATGTCCTCAACAATTCCCCTTGTACCATTAAACTCAACCTCGTCGCCTATCCTGTAATGGTTCTCGAAAATCAGGAAAAACCCTGTGATAATATCCCTTACCAGGTATTGGCTGCCGAAGCCCACGGCGACACCCACAATACCCGCACCTGTGAGCAGGGGGCCGATAGGAACACCCAACTCCTGAAGGATCATCAATCCCGCTATAAGGTATACCACAATATTGATTATCCATTTGAAAACCCTGATAAGGGTATTCTCTCTCATCTTTTCCTCCATCTCGGAAGAGTCTTCTTTGGGAACCACTGCGGCCCTTATAACCCGGGTGGTGAACCTGATCAGAACCCTTTGAATGGCGAATGCCGCTAAAGCGATCAAAAAAATCTTTACCCCGTGATCCAAAAGCCAGGGCCAGATTTTGTCCCATAACCCAATTATCCCGGTTTCTATGTTAGCGACCATAATATTTGAATTTTTTATCATTGCTGCTAAAAGTTTTTGTTGATATTTTATTATCGCAAAAATTAATTGCCGCGAAAATAGGCCATAAATCCAGTTTTATACAATTATTGGGCAATTTATTTACCTTTGGGACGCATAAGGAAAAGGGATGAGATTTTCAAAGTTACCGGGACATAGGGATATTATAGATAAGTTGATTGTTACCGTTAAAGAGGGGAGAGTCAGCCATGCCCAGCTTTTCGCCGGGCCGGAAGGGTGCGGATCACTGGCCCTGGCCATGGCTTATGCCCAATATGTGAGTTGCGAGAACAGAGGAGAGACCGATTCATGCGGGGTATGCAAATCGTGCGAGAAGTACCGGAAGATGATCCATCCCGATTACCATTTTGTCTTCCCGGTTGTGAAGACAAAAGGGGTTCAGGATCCTATAAGCGATAGTTACATCGCGCAGTGGAGGGAGTTGGTAAGCAAATCCCCGTACTTCTCCTTGAATGGTTGGTTAAACACCCTTGAACTTGAGAACGCGCAGGGATATATTTCCGTTAACGAGTCGGTTGAGATTATCCGAAAACTTAGCCTCAAGTCTTTCGAATCGGATTATAAGATCATGATTATCTGGTTGCCCGAAAAGATGCATCCGGCAGCTGCCAATAAGTTGCTAAAACTTATCGAAGAGCCGCCGGCAAAGACTCTTTTCCTGTTGGTATCCAATGAGCCCGAAAGGATATTGCCTACAATTCTATCGAGATGCCAGTTGGTGAAAATTCCCGCCTTCACTGAAGAGGAACTGACAGGTTTCCTGGAGAGCGAGTACAATATCCCCTCCGAAAAAGCTATTGAACTCGCCCACATATCAAATGGGAGTATTCTCAGGGCAATTGAAATTGCCGAGGCCTCAGATGACACTTCAGCCCAAAATTTGGAACAGTTCAAAACACTTATGAGGGTCGCTTATGCCAGAAATATCCCTAAACTTGTTGGCTGGTCCGAAAGCTTGGCCTCAAGCGGAAGAGAGGCGCAAAAGAGCTTTCTGGAGTATGGACTGCGACTTCTTCGCGAGAACCTGATGCTTACCCTTGACCAGAAAAAAAACAGACTTGTCTATTTGTCAAAAGAAGAGATGGATTTTTCATCCAGGTTTCACCCCTTTATTTCCGAAAAAAACATATTCAGCCTTACTGATGAATTTAATCTGGCGTACGCCCATATCGAAGCGAACGGGAACGCAAAAATTGTGCTTCTNGANCTTGGTTTGAGAATAGTCAAGCTGATTCGCTGATTCAGCCAAAATTTACTACATTTGTTCGATATTGTCAAAGTGTTGGTAAAATGATACAAAACGAAGATATATTGGAGCAGAACGGCGATGATGCCGAAATGTCCGATATTACATATAAACCAGGATACAATAAACTCGACTCGTTCAACTGGCTCTCCAGGGTGGAAGAGTTTGACCTAAACAGGGAAATTGTTGAGGTAAGGTTTAAGAATACCAGGAAAGGTTTTTACAGAAATACGAATGATCTGAAACTGGAGATAGGCGATGTTGTTGCTGTTGAGGCATCCCCTGGTCATGATATCGGCAGGGTATCGATGATTGGCAGACTCGCGGCCGATCGGTTCAAGGATTCAAAATGCATGGTTCCGTTGCTGGAAATGAAAAAGATTTACCGTATAGCAAGGGCGGTTGATATCCAGAAATGGGAGGAGGCCAAAAAACTGGAAGAGAAGACCATGCTGCGATCCAGAAAAATTGCCGAAGATCTGAAACTTGACATGAAGATAGGCGATGTTGAGTATCAGGGTGACAAAACAAAGGCAATATTCTACTATATCGCCGATGAGAGGGTGGATTTCCGCCAGCTTATCAAGGTTTTGGCCGAGGAGTTTCACATAAGAGTGGAGATGAGACAGATAGGAGCTCGTCAGGAGGCCGGAAGAATTGGAGGTATAGGCTCCTGTGGAAGGGAGTTATGCTGTTCAACACATATAACAAACTTTATTTCCGTGACAACCACACACGCCAAATATCAGGAACTGTCGCTTAATCCCCAGAAACTGGCGGGACAATGCAGTAAGCTTAAATGTTGCCTTAATTTTGAAGTTGACTGCTATATTGACGCTCAAAAATCTTTTCCTCCCCGCGATATCCCTTTGGAAATATCTGATGGAACAATCTATTTCCAGAAGATGGAGGTTCATAAGGGGGTATACTGGTACTCTACAGATCCCCGTTCAAACATGAATATGGTGGAGGTTCCGGTAGAAAGGGTCAAAGAGATACAGGCCATGAACAGGAAAGGAAAAAAACCCGCCAAACTCTTTGAAACGGCCCAGCATCCGGCAAACCAATCGGTATCGGCGGATTTGCTTGAAGATAGCAGTCTGACAAGATTCGATCCCCGCACACCCGGTCGGAGCCCCAAAAAACGGTCTAATAAAAAGAGAAGGAGATTTAATGGCAAGAAAAACACTCAATAGCATCTATTCAATAATGCTCCTCTTCCCTTTACTGCTCAGTTCATGCGGTGGGAAGGTAATCTTTGCCGATACACACGAAATTAGGAGCGGTGTGTGGGAGTTGTCGGATGTGGCCAATTTTACGTTTGACAACAGCGACACGCTTGTAACTACGGATGTCGAGTTTCTTGTACGGACGGGGCCAGACTACCCTTATCGCAATATATACCTGTTTGTCACCTCCAGTTCACCTGACGGAAAAAGTATGACAGATACCCTGGAATACTACCTGTCCGACGAGAAAGGCAACCGTTACGGCAAAGGTGCCGGAGGTCTGTTTGAACTGCGACTACCATATAAAAGCAACGTATTTTTTCCGGAAAAGGGCAATTATTTTTTCAGTATAAGACATGGGATGAGAATCATGGATCTGTCCGATGTTTATGATATTGGGATAAGAATTACCGAAGCAGAAAAAAAATAATGTCGTGGGAAAGGATAAGTTGAGAAGATGGGCCGAGCTTGCCACTTTCAAAAACGTTATTCAGCCACAGGAGGTAGGTTTCGGCATAGACCATATTGTTAAGGGGCAGTGGAACTCTATGGTGCTGAAAAACAGCAATCCCATCGTATTGGAATTGGGGTGCGGCAAGGGTGAATATACTGTAGGTTTGGCCCAAAGATACCCCGATATAAATTTCATAGGTATCGATATCAAAGGGGCAAGAATGTGGAGGGGGGCCAAAACGGCCAATGAAACAGGACTGAAAAACACCGCCTTCCTGCGTATCCGAATAGAATTTATTGAATCATTTTTCGCGGAAGATGAGGTATCCGGCATCTGGATTACCTTTCCCGACCCACATATCGGCAAGAACAATCCTAACAGACGGTTGACATGTCCCATGTTTTTGAACCGTTACCGCGGTTTTCTGAAAGATGGCGGTGTTGTGAGGCTGAAAACCGACAACAGGGAACTGTATGAATACACAAAGGAGATAGTTGAGTATAACGGTCTGGAGGTTTTATCGGCGACGACCGACCTTTACAAAGATTTTGCCGACAGCGAAATCCTTGGAATCAAGACACATTATGAGAAAATCTTTTCCCAACAGGGATTGCCGATCAACTATCTTGAGTTTAAGTTAAAAAAAGAGAGGGAAATTCTTCTTCCGAACAGGGGGTCGTGATGGTTTTCCAAGAGCGCGAATTTTTTAGAGTTCCTAAGTAGAGTATAGCCATGAATCAAAACAATAACGAAGGATTCTTTGAACGGGTATATGAGGTGGCACGCCTTATACCTTTTGGGAGGGTCACCTCCTATGGGGCGATCGCCAGGTATCTTGGAACCGGACGTTCCGCCCGAATGGTGGGCTGGGCGCTGAACAACTCCCACAGGTGCGATGAATTTGTCCCGGCACATAGAGTGGTTAACCGTAATGGTCTGCTTACCGGAAAAATGCACTTCGGGAATTCATCCACAATGCGGCAACTACTGGAAAACGAAGGTCTTATTATAGAAAACGATGAAATCCTGAATTTCAGGGAAAAATTCTGGGATCCAATAAAAGAGTTGGGGCAATAGGGTTATTTGTCCGACAGTTTCTCCGATACTGTCTCCCTTTTGATGTAAGATGTGGATTGGAACGCCGCGATCAACTCATTGTTCTCATTGGTAATATCTACCCTGTAAAAAGCTATGGTACGCCCGCGATGGATCTCCGATGCTTTGGCGATAAGTGTTCCCCCGGAGACCCCCTTGACAAAGTTGATGTTGGCGTCGAGCGTCACAGCCAGGTTGCCATATGAGTTTGATGCGGCGGCGAAACAGAGGTCGGCCAGCGTGAAGAGCGCCCCTCCCTGCACTATTCCCGCACCGTTAAGGTGTTTATCGGTTATAACCATTTCAGCTGAGGCTGACCCTTTCCCCACCTCCTTGAGAACGACACCGTTGCATTTAGCGAATTGATCCCTTTGCATCAACTTCATAATACTGTTTACCTTTTCCATACCATCATGATTATTTCACGCAAGATAAAAAAATTACTNCTGAATCATNAATNGTTCTATTTTTACCGAAAATTGGGCCAATTGAATAATCATACGCGATACAATCCGATCAAAAAAAAAGTAAACAGATGAATAGAAAATATACTTTTCGTGGTTGCGGTCTGACCAGGCAATCTTGTTTGACAGGGATGTNCANGCATAAGAAACTCTTTTTACAGGCTATTTTGACTGTTTTGATACCGTTGGTTTCCTGTGGGGGGACGCAAACGGACATCAGGGTTGGCGCCTCAAGAGTTGACCAGTATATTGGCCTGATCAATAACAGAACGGTTGCCATTGTCGCCAATCAGACCTCCATGATCGGGGAGACCCATTTGGTAGACTCACTTTTGACGCTGGGCATTGACATTAAGGCCATTTTTGCCCCGGAACACGGTTTTCGTGATCTTGCCGATGCGGGCGCGCGCATAGCCGACGGAAAAGATCCTATAACGGGATTGCCGATAATCAGCCTTTATGGTTCCCATTTTAAGCCAACTGTTGGAGATCTTGCGGATGTAGATGTGGTATTATTTGACATTCAGGATGTTGGCGCAAGGTTTTACACATATATTTCTACTCTCCATTATGTTCTTGAGGCTTGCGCCGAAAACGGCATTGGTTGTATAGTTCTCGATCGTCCCAACCCCAACGGTTTTTATGTCGATGGGAACATCCTGGATACCGCTTATAGTTCGTTCGTAGGTTTGCATCCGGTACCGGTGGTTCATGGGATGACTGTTGGTGAATACGGTTCCATGATAAATGGCGAGGGTTGGCTGAAAGATGGGATAAAATGTGATCTTACGGTAATCAGATGTGAAGGCTACACGCATGAAACCTATTATGAACTCCCTGTCAAACCTTCGCCAAACCTGCCAAATTTGAACTCTATTTATCTTTACCCTTCCCTCTGTTGGTTTGAAGGAACCAATATATCCGTAGGCAGGGGAACAGCCTTTCCTTTCCAGGTTTATGGAGCTCCCGAGTTGCCTGACAGAGGATTCAGTTTTATCCCCGAAAGTGTTGCCGGGGCCACAAATCCCCCCTTTAAAGGGGTTAAATGCTACGGAGGTGATCTTAGGAGCGCTATCTCCAATGGCCTGGTACCTTCGCCAATGATAAACCTTGAATGGATAATCGAGGCGTACAACGATTATCCCGATAAGGGAAAATTTTTTACGCGATATTTTGATACATTGGCCGGGGGGCCAACTCTGAGGGAACAGATAGAAAAAGGGATGTCGGCCCGGGAAATAAGGGAGTCGTGGCAATTGGGTCTGGCCGAATTTGCCCCGATAAGGGAGAGATATCTGCTCTACAGGTAATTTTTTCGATCAGCAGAATTATTTAATGTTGCCCAGTTTATTGTAAGAGTTGAGCAGCCCCTTTATCACCGCCGAGGAGAATCCCTTGTGTTCCATCTCATTAAGACCGGAAATTGTGATTCCTTGGGGAGTAGTGACTTTATCTATTTCTTGTTCAGGATGGTTTTTTGTTGCCAAGATCAGCCGTGCCGCCCCTTTTACCGTCTGTGCGGTTATGAAATGGGACATTTCNGAGTTGAAGCCTATCTCAATNCCACCNTGGGCCATTGCTCTCATGAATCTTAAGGCGAAAGCCGTGCCACAGGCTCCGATAACCGTTGCCGCGCCCATAAGCTCTTCAGGTAGCACTATAGTTTTGCCCAATTTGTCGAATAGGCCCAGAACAGCCTCTTTCCGGGTTTCGTCCACATCTTCTGAAAAAGAGAGGCAGGTCATTGATTCCAATATCTCCAGGGCTGTGTTGGGAATCGCTCGAATCGTGGGAATTTTCCCAAGTTTCTCGGTAATTGTGGCATGAGTTATACCTGTGATGGTTGAAATAATTATTTTTTTTCCGTCAATTACGCTCGCCAACTCCTTGGCAAGATCGTCAAATTGCTGCGGCTTAACGGACAATACGATAGTGTCGGCCCATTTGACCGCTTCAATGTTATCCGATGTGACATTAAAGTTGTTCTCTTTTAGCCAGGCCGATCTTGATGCCCTTTTTTCCGAAATAAGCAGGTTCTCCCCAGTGAATTGTTTTGAGAGTATCAGACCCTTTGCCAGTGAGGCACCGAGGTTTCCCCCGCCAATAATAACTAATTTTTCCATTGTAACAGATATTAATCCAACTTCGGCTGAAATAAAGCCGGAACCCGACCGTTCGCGAATATAATAAAAAAGAGAGTCTCCTGTTAAATCACAATGTTCTCCCCGGATATACTTTTAGGGCCTCAGCGAGTACCTCAACCGATTTAGCGAGTTTTTCAACGTTGAGAACATAGGCCAGACGTGCCTGATCTTTGCCCAGTCCGGGAGAGGTGTAGAAACCGGATCCCGGTGCTATCATAACAGTCTGGTTGTTATGATCAAACTCCTCAAGCAACCACTGGGCGAACTTATCGGTATTATCAACGGGCAATTTTACCATACAATAGAACGCGCCTTTGGGTTCGGGACAGTAAACACCCGGTATATTGTTCAATGCTTTGACAATATAATCCCTTCTTTTTGTATATTCCATGATCACATCCATATAATACTCTTCAGGAGTATCAATGGAGGCTTCACCAACTATCTGGCCAAGTCCCGGAGGCGACAGGCGCGCCTGGCCATATTTCAGGGCGGTCTGTATTACCTCCTTGTTTTTTGTGACAATGGAACCTATCCTGACACCGCACTCGCTGAAACGTTTTGATACGGAATCAATCATCACCACATTTTCCTCGATACCTTTGAGGTGCATCGCGGAAATAGGCTCAATACCATCATAACAGAACTCTCTGTACGCTTCATCCGAAAAGAGAAACAGATCATATTCCTTTACTATGTCCCTAATCTGGAGAAGTTCTCTTTTTGTGTAAGCATAACCTGTTGGATTATTGGGGTTGCAGAGAATTATCCCCTTGGTTTTGGGAGTTAGTTTTTCCTCTATTTCGTACACAGGGGGGAGGGCAAAGTCGTTTTCTATCTTAGAGGTTAATGGTATTATCACGTTGCCGGTAAAAGAGGCAAAAGCATTGTAATTGGCGTAACAAGGTTCCGGAGATATCACTTCGTCTCCATAGTTCAGACAAGAACTGAAAGAGAACAAAATGGCCTCGGATGCCCCCGTGGTTATCAAAATATCGGAATAATCGACATTGATGTCGTATCTCTTGTAATATTCCGCCAATTTCCGCCTATAGGTTTCGTTTCCCGCGGAATGTGTGTACTCCAGGGAGACGATACGCAAATCCCTTATAGCGTCCAGGGCCACCTGGGGAGGCGGAATATCGGGCTGTCCGATATTGAGGTGGTATATCGTTTTACCTTGACGCTTGGCTGCTTCGGCAAAGGGTGTTAACCTCCTGATAGGTGAAGTTGGCATAGCTTTGCCTTTTTCGGAAACTGTCGGCATAATAAATGAAATATGGTATAAAAAGTTGCGAAAATACACAAAAAACAGGGATATTGGTCCTATAATCCCACATAAAT
>JGI24710J26742_10002536_pt1 | contig 16049 bp, 15 predicted proteins | sample BioPla2DNA2_FD_26742 | JGI IMG/M metagenome (IMG submission 26742) | reverse complement strand
ACGAATTCGATCTCGACAGTATTTCAACTCTCGGTTTCAGAGGGGAAGCGCTTCCTGCTATCTCCTCCGTTTCAAGAACCTCTATTATTTCGAAAACAAAAAGCGCCCCTCTGGCTACAAGATATTCGGTTGAAGGCGGAGAAGAAACATTTTTCGGTGACGCTGCCGGCAAAGAAGGCACAACCGTCTATGTCAGAGACCTCTTCTTTAACACACCAGCAAGAATGAAGTTTTTAAAGAAAGACACGAGTGAGGGAAATGCGGTACAAGCAACTGTATTGCAGATGGCTCTTTCAAATCCGGATATATCCTTTAAACTATTGAGAGAGTATAAACCTGTTGTGATTACTTACGGTGACGGTCTTTATTCCGCAATACATTCCGTACTGCCCGACGAGTTGTCAGACGGAATGATGGCAATTTCATTTAATGACGGTTATTTTGAGGTAAGCGGATATTGCGGCCGACCCGAATCCGCCAGAAAAAGCAGAAGTTTTCAATATTCATTTGTAAACGGGAGGTACGTCAAATCTTCCGTCATATCTTCAGCCGTAGAACAAGCTTACCGTTCCTTCAATATGACCGGAAGATTTCCGGCATTTGTCATTAATGTTTCACTGCCTTTCGATTCGGTTGACGTAAATGTCCACCCTGCAAAGACTCAGGTCAGATTTCAAAATGAAGGCAGGGTATTCAGTGCCGTACATAAAGCTGTGAGGTATACGCTACTTGAAAATTTGGCAGGTATATCAGGGTACGAGGGGAATTATGAAGAAGGTTCGCCGAATGAAATTGTTATATCCGATAAAAATTCCGAAATGCGTCTTGATGGTGCTAATGTAGAGGAAATCGTTTTTGAAAGAAAAGCCGTTTCATACAGTCTTTTTGACTCGAACAGAACTTCACTTGTTCGCGAAAGTGTACCTGTGTATGAAACGAATGTATATGAGCCCGATAATGTCTGCGCAATAAATCAGGAAATATCCCCCGAAGCCCGGCAATTTGAAAACATTGACATTGCGGGTCCCGATATTTTTTTACGAATAGCCGGTGAGCTTTTTCTGACATATCTGATTTGCGAGCTTGGTGATCTGGTAATCGTAATTGACAAGCATGCGGCTCATGAACGGATGCTGTATGAGCAGTTCGGAAAAGGAGAACGTTGCGTTGACAGACAGATAAAGCTTGTTCCGGAGACAATCCCCGTTTCCATCGACGAAAAGGATGCGATTTTGGAAAATTCGGAAAAGCTTAAAAAGCTCGGTTATCTTATTGAAGATTTCGGTCCCGGATATCTTATCGCCAGAGAGGTTCCTGTATTTTTCGGAAATTATCCGATTGCCGACGCTGTTCTGGACATGGCTTCCCAACTGATTAAAGGAAATGAATTCCCCACATCAATTCAGTATGATTCTCTGATTCATTCAATTTCCTGCAGAAACGCAATAAAGGCGGGACATAAAACATCCAATGAAGAAATCCTATTTCTTATTGATAAGGTTATTAGAGGGGAGATTCCCTCCTACTGTCCTCATGGGCGTCCGATATATTTCGAGGTAAAGAGATCGGAATTTGAAAAGAGGTTCGGTCGTGTCCGCTGATTCTAAAACGATTCCGCTCGTGGTTATTGCCGGTCCTACCGCAGTCGGAAAAAGCGGTGCAGCGGTAGATGTTTGCTTGAGAATAGGCGGTCAGGTGGTTTCTGCAGACTCTATGCAGGTTTACAAGAAACTTGATATTGCCACTGCAAAAGTATCCCGCGAACAACAAAAGGGTGTAAAACATCACCTGATAGATGTTGTCGAGCCTGACATAAAGTTCGGTGTCTATGATTATGTCAACCTTGCGGATAAGGCTATTAAGGAAATTACTGAAAACAACGGCAGACCTGTGGTTTGCGGGGGTACCGGGTTCTACATAGATGTTCTGCTCAACAGATCACAATATGCTGATTTGATATTGCAAAACGATATAGAAAGCGTCAATGCGGAATATGATGAGAGCAACGGAGAAAAACTTTTAGAAGAACTTAAATCCTCAAATTCAAAATATATTGCCAAGATTCATCAAAACGACAAAAAACGAATTGTAAGGGAAGTCGTCAGGTTGAGGAGTATGGGAAAAAACCAAAATCCGGAAGCCGAAAATCCCAATTACAAATCAATCGGGGTGCTCATAGGAACATCTAAGATGCACTCACTTTATAAAAGAATAGATGAACGTGTTGATAATATGATTAAAACGGGATTGGTTGACGAAGCCGAATATGTGTATAAAAATCGTCACCTTTTTGAAACTGCAACATATGCAATAGGTTATAAAGAATTTTTCCCGCTATTCGACGGAGTTAATACACTCGCCGAATGCGTTGAAGACTTGAAGCGTTCGACAAGAAGATATGCGAAGAGACAAATGACCTGGTTCAGGAACAAATCAAAATTTTCCTGTGGTTTTAAATGGTTTGATATGGAAAATATTGATATCCGCGAGATAGAGTCCTATATTTTTTCGTTTGAATAATAATTTAAATTTGTTAGAATGAAGTCAACAAGCAAAGGGGGGAAGATAATTGAAGATTCTCAATTTACAGGACAGTTTTTTAAACCAGGTTCGAAAAGAAAATCTGAAAGTTACTTTTTATCTTACAAATGGGTTCCAGTTCAGAGGGGTAGTGAAGGGTTTTGACAATTACGTCATTGTCCTTGAAAGCGAGGGAAGACAAAACCTGGTATACAAACATGCCATCTCCACCATAATACCTGAACGGGAAATCAACTTCATGGAAAAAGACACGGATGCTAAGGAAAATACTTAAACTCTTCGCTTTTCTAATAGTCGCTGTCGTATTATTTTATTTCGGATATCAGCTTGTTAAACTGGTCAATCCTTCCTACAGTGTCGAAACAGCGGTGTTGTTCAATGATGTGGACAGTGTAAGTTGTATCGGAATTGCGGTAAGAGACGAAAAAGTGATAAATAATGAAGTCTCTGGCATATTGAAGTACAGGGTTACCGATGGAGAAAAGGTGGCTGCAGATTCAATACTTGCTGATATTTATCCGAATAAAGCTTCTGCGAGAAATGCACAATCTTCGGAAATTCTTAAACGGAAACTGAACTCCTTTTTGTCGGCGTCCGATAATATGGATTCCGAAGTTCTGAGTCTCAACACCACATCAAATAATATATATCGACAGGCAGAGATTATATCGGAAATTTTAAGCATGCGTAATTATTCCGAATTGGAAATCGAAAGACTCAAACTGTTTGAGTATTTAAGTGTTTTTATAAAGGGATCTTCCGAATCCGTTGATTTCGGACCGAAAATACATGAAATTGAAGATAAAATCGAGTCGCTTGAATCTTCAGATTACGAACCCACCGGTGTTATCACGGCACCGGGGGGAGGATATTTCATATCCCACACCGACGGATTTGAAGGCATTTTAAATTCTGAAAGCATTGATGATATTATCGATTTTGATATTGAAAAAATTTTAAAACTTAAAGCTCCCACAATAAATTACAATTCATGTAAGCTTGTTTCTCATTACTCCTGGTTTTTTGCAGCAATGACCGATATTAAAAACAAAGACAGATTTTATGTCGGTCAAAAGCTTGATCTTGATTTTAAATACGGATCCGTCAAATCACTCCCTGTTACAATTTATGATGTCATAATTTCCCAGGACGGCGAAAAGCTGTTGATAATATTTTCGTGCGACTATCTGAATTCCGATATCACCTCGTTAAGAATAGAGGAGGCGGATATCAGCTTTAGACGTTATAAAGGTATAAAAATAATGAGATCCTCTTTACGTGTAATAGATGAAGAGGTGGGAGTTTTTGTCAAATACGACAACAAAGTCAGATTTAAAAAGATAAAAACGAATTATGAAACTGACGAATATGTTCTTGTGGAACCTTCAAAGAACGATGATTATTTAAAATTGTATGACGAAGTAATAGTTCAAGGAAAAGATTTATATGTCGGAAAATCCCTCGGATAAAAGAGAATATAAATTAAAAAAAATGATTGAAGGGATATATTCCTTATCCGAAAGCTTAAATACGGATGATTTAAGGATTGTAGCTGTAACAAAAGGCAGAAGTGCGGAAGAGATAATTCCGGTGCTTGATGCAGGTATTGTTGAGATAGGGGAAAACAGAGTTCAGGAATACCTGAAAAAAGAAAGCTTTTTTAAATCCCGTAATCTTAAGGAACATTTTATCGGCCATCTTCAAAGCAATAAAGTATCTTCCGTAGTGGGTAAAGTGGAATATATCGATAGTGTGGATTCGGTAAAATTAGCCAAACTGATAGGCAAGAGGGCAGAAAAGCTCGGAACAGTGCAAAATATTTTAATACAGGTTAATTCCGGATACGATAAAAACAAATACGGATTTCTTCCCGAATCTCTTGACGAAGCGGTTCACGAGATTTCCCATATAGCCGGTATCAAGGTAATGGGTCTTATGAATATCCCGCCGTTCGGCGATGACGAAATCACCAAAAAGTCCTTTGAATTAACGGAAAAACTGTTTGTTGACATAAAGAGAAAAAAAATAGATAATATGTTCATGTGTTTTCTATCGATGGGGATGTCGTCAGATTATGAAATTGCTTTGAGGTGCGGTTCAAATATGTTGCGTCTCGGTTCGATATTATTTGAATAAAAAAATATAATGCATATACCCTAATATTTTTAGATGAGATAGTATTAAATCCTGTTACACCTGAATTCAAGGAGGGAAATCAATGAGTTTGTGGGCAAAATTTAAAGAAGTAATAGGTTTCGGCGACGATGATGATGTTAGCGAACCCGGAGTCGGAGGCGCCGACATTGCGGAAGAGGATATACCCAGGCATAATCACGATCCAGAAGCGGCCAGAAGAAATAAAATCGTGAATATTAATGCGACCACACAACTCGAAGTCGTTTTAGTTAAACCTGAAAGATTTGATGATGCCAGCGGAATCGCGGATCATCTTAACAATAAAAGAACCGTCGTGCTAAACCTTGAATCGACGAATAAGGATGTTTCAAGGCGCCTTGTGGATTTTTTAAGCGGTGTAGCATATGCAAACAACGGTCAGATCAAGCGCGTGGCAAACAGCACATTCATTATCACCCCATATAATGTCGGGATTGTCGGTGATCTTTTGGATGAGCTCGAAAGCAGTGGAGTATATTTTTAATATATAAGGAGCTTCTAAGATATTTTCGGAGGACTAAATATGTTTTCAAGTAATGAAATTCGCGGCATTGATTTTGAAGAAGTCAAAAGAGGCTATAACCCGACTGATGTTAAGGCATTTTTAAGAAAAATTGCTGAACAGATCGAGGCAAGTGAAAGAGAAAAGAGCGCACTTATAAGTGAGAAATCCTCATTACAAGAGCAAATGCTTGTTTTAGCGGATAAAATCGAGGAGTACCGCAAAAACGAAAGCAGTTTGAGCTCCGTACTTTTGAGTGCACAAAAACTTGGCGACGATATTGTAAGGGAAGCGGAAGAGAATGCTGAGATAATTATCAATGAAGCCAAGCTAAAAGGGGAAGACATTCTCAAAGAAGCAAATGACAAGGTTTTAATTGAACAGGCTGAACTTGAGAGAATGCAAAATGAAGTAAGCAAATTCAGAAATGAAATGATTTCAATGTACAGATCACATCTCGAGCTTATTTCCATGATTCCCGAAAAAGAAGTAAAAGAAGAAGTTGTCGAAGACGAAACCTGTTCCTGCGATTCGGCTGAAAGCTGTGAAATTGAATTTGAGGAAAATGTAGATTTCGATGACAGCCAGGGTTACGTTGATGGCGGTGAGTCACCGGACTCTCAAGTTGACGATATATTTTTTACTGCTGAAAACGAAGTGGAATCAAATAATCCCTTTGCGGATTTCTCTGAGTCCGGTAAAGAATATGAAGAAAATAATTCGGAAGCCGAATCGGTCGAAGCGGAAGAAAACTTTGATGGCGGAGAAACCAGCAGATTTGGTAAGCTTGATTTCGGCGACGGATTTTCTTTTGACTCGCAAAATTAATTAATCGAGGTGAATGGTTTGCCCTTTGACTATAACAGTACCCTCAACCTGCCTAAAACCGATTTCCCAATGAGGGCTTCTCTTCCTGAAAAGGAGCCCTCCGTCGTAAAAGAGTGGGACGAGGGTAAGCTTTATGAGCGTTTAATCGAAAGAAACAAAAACAAAAAGAAGTTCATTCTCCATGACGGTCCTCCTTATGCAAACGGAAATATACATATAGGTACCGGCTCAAATAAAATACTCAAAGATATCATAGTCAGATATAAAAATATGACAGGGTATTTTTCGCCGTATGTTCCCGGTTGGGATATGCATGGATTGCCCACCGAGCACCTTGCTTTAAAGAAACTCGGAGCGGATAAAGAAGATCTTACTCGTCTTGAGATAAGGTCTGTTTGTCGTGATTACGCCGAAGGTTTTGTAGAGAAGATGACCGAACAGTTTAAGAGGCTCGGTGTTATAGGTGATTGGAATAATCCTTATAAAACAATTAGCCCCAAGTATGAGGCAATTCAAATCGAAGTATTCGGCGATATGGCCGAAAAAGGATATATATACAAAGGATTGAAATCTGTTTACTGGTGCCCACAATGCACAACCGCACTTGCTGAAGCCGAAATCGAATATTCGGATGATCCCGTCGAGTCAATTTATGTCAGGTTCAAACTGAAAAAAGACAACGGGATTTTCGGCAGACTCGGACTTGATTTGGACAAAGTTTATTTTACCATCTGGACCACAACCACCTGGACATTGCCTGCTAATGTTGCAGTTGCCCTCGGACCTGAGTTTGCATATGACATCGTCAAATCAAAAGACGAATATTATGTTGTGGCAAATTCCTTAACCGAAAAGGTAATGAATCTGGCCGGTATGTCTGATTACGAAGTTGTCGACACTTTTAGCGGTTCGGAATTTGAAGGCAATCTGCTTTATCATCCCTATCTCGACAGGGAATCACTTGTGGTTACAGCGGATTTTGTTACATTGGATACAGGTACAGGCGCAGTTCACATCGCTCCCGGACACGGTATTGAGGACTTTGAGCTGATTGAGGACAAATATCCCGAACTGCCGGTCATAGTTCCGGTTGATTCAAACGGAATAATGACCGAAGAATCCGGCTTTTTAAAAGGGCTTTCAACAAAGCAGACAAATAAAGTTTTGCGTGATTATCTTCTCGAAAAGAAGGATATCTTATATATAGAAAATCTTGTTCACCAGTATCCGCACTGTTGGCGTTGCAAAGAACCTATTCTGTTTCGCGCTACCGAACAGTGGTTCTGTTCCGTTGAAGATTTTAAAAAGCAGACTGTTGAAGCAATAGAAACCGTAAAGTGGACTCCTTCATGGGGAAAAGACAGAATTACCTCCATGGTGAATGACCGCAGAGATTGGTGTATATCAAGACAACGGTCCTGGGGCGTACCTATTCCGGTATTTTATTGCGCTTCTTGTGGAGAATATCATATTAATAAAGAGTCTATAAAGGCCGTATCTTCTCTATTTAGCGAGCACGGTTCCGATATTTGGTTCCGTTTGCCTGCAGATCAAATTTTGCCTGAGGGTACAAACTGCAAAAACTGCGGTTCTAATCAATTTACCAAAGAAACCGACATCATGGATGTGTGGTTTGACTCCGGAGTGAGTCACATGGCAGTACTCAACGAGAGAGATGAACTCGTTTGGCCTGCCGACATGTACCTTGAGGGCTCCGATCAGTATCGCGGATGGTTCCAATCATCGTTATTGACTGCCGTATCGAGTAAAGGCGCTTCCCCTTACAGGAATGTTTTGTCACATGGGTGGGTAGTTGACGGCGAAGGCAAAAAACAGTCAAAGTCGCTTGGCAATGTTACTGATCCTGTAGAGATTTCCGAGAAGTACGGTGCCGATATCTTAAGGCTTTGGGTTTCGTCGGTCGATTATCAAAGCGATATGAGATTATCGCCTGAAATTCTTAAACAACTCTCGGAAGCCTACAGAAAAATCCGCAACACCGCAAGATTTATCCTCGGCAATCTATATGATTTCAGTCCCGATGATGATTCTCTGGAAGAGGCGGACGAGCTGGACAGCTGGGCGTTAAACAGATTTAATCAGCTGTTGGACACCTGTAGAAGTTTTTATGAAAACTACGAGTTTCACGGTGTGTACCACGCGATTCACAACTTCTGTGTTGTTGATATGTCGAATTTTTATCTGGACATTCTTAAAGACCGCCTATACATCGAAAAACCCTCCAGTGCGACAAGAAGATCCGCTCAGACCGTGATATGGAAAATATTATCCGGGCTCACCTTGTTGATTGCTCCGATTCTGCCCTTTACATCCGAAGAGATCTGGTCTTATCTTCCCAGAAGTTCCGATTACAATTACGAGGCTGCAGTATTTAATCAAATACCTGAGAGTTTCCCAAATAATTTTAATAATTCTATCGCCCAAAAATGGGACAACCTTCTCGGAATAAGAGATGAAGCTAAAAAGGTTCTGGAAGTTTCCCGAAAGGACAAGCTCATAGGTTCTTCTCTTGATGCCAAAGTTATCATCACAGCTTCTTCAGATGAAATAAACAGGTTAAAAGACTATGCGGATATTCTTCCCAAGATATTAATTGTGTCGGAAGTTGAATTGCTGTCTGACGATAACATAGAAGACGGTATCTCAATCTCTGTTGAAAAAGCATCAGGACATAAATGTGAGAGGTGTTGGAGTTTTTCAAAAACCGTTGGAAGTTTCGACGACCACCCTGGCATATGTGACAGATGTAGAGAGATTGTCACCAAACTATAAAAACTGGGGCGGTTGTCATTATTGACACCGCCTTAATTGTGTTTTCGGGGGTTATTATTTTATATTTATTTATTTCCTTTCTTCTTGTCCTGGTTGACAGATTTTCAAAATCTTACGCAATTGCCCGTAAAACCGAGACATTTGATATTATTCCGGGTTTTATAAGATTTATCTATGTCGAGAACAGGGGAATAGCATTCGGCCTTTTTCAAGGAAAGACTTTTGTAATCATTGTACTGTCTTCTATTGCGGTTTTTTTATTGGTTTATCAACTTTTGTTTAATAAGTTTGATTCCCGACTGGCAAATATTTCACTTTCATTTATCACAGCCGGCGGTATCGGAAACCTGTATGATCGGATAGTAAACGGATTTGTTGTAGATTTTATTGAGTTTTCTTTCTTTGAATTTCCTGTATTTAATGCAGCCGACATTTTTGTTAATATTGGCGCATTTCTTTTAATTCTCTATTTGATTACTAATAGGAAAAAAATCTTTTCCAGGGATACCGTTTCAGATAATAATGATTAGTACGTCAAAACACAAAGCTGAAAATTTATCCTTTTTGGTTACCGATGAAGCCGGTATGAGACTTGATGTTTTCTTATCCGATAAACTTAAACAAAAAGGCGTTTCACGTGCAGATGTACAAAGACTTATTATTGAAGACAATGTGAAGATCAACGGTATTTCAAAAAAAAAGAATTATGTTGTTGCCGGCGGCGACACCATATCTGTATTTCTGGATTTAAAAAAATCCGCCGAACCTCTTCCCGAGAGTATTCCGCTTGATATCATATTTGAGGATGAACACATAATAGTATTAAACAAATCGAAAGGAATGGTTGTACATCCCGCTCCGGGAAATTATACCGGCACTCTCGTCTCGGCACTTATGTTCCACACAGACAGTTTATCCGATATAGGGGATAACGACAGACCGGGAATTGTTCACAGGCTTGACAAGGACACCAGCGGACTTATGGTTGTTGCGAAGAGCAACAAAGCATATATTGATTTAATAAGACAATTTTCAAATCGTGAAGTTAAAAGGATTTATCATGCCGTCGTGGAGGGCTTGTTATCACTTGATGAAGGTGTTATATCCACTCCCATTGGAAGAGATCCGAACAACAGAATAAAATTCAAATCCGGAGTTGATAATTCAAAAACAGCGGTTACCGAATATAAGGTTTTAGAGTATCTTAAGGGTCATACACACGTTAAAGTAAGACTTCATACGGGAAGAACCCATCAGATAAGAGTTCACATGGCCTCTATCGGACATGTTGTATACGGCGATAGGTTATACGGACCGAGAAAGAAAGCGAAAAGTATTATTTCGGGTCAATGTCTCCATTCAAAGGAACTCTGTTTCAACCACCCGTTTACAAATGAGTATATGAGATTTAATTCAGAACTTCCGGATTATTTCATTGAAGTATTGGAATATTTTGGTAAAATGGAGGAATAATGACAACAGATATTGATAAAATTTTAGTTGTTTCCGATGTTGACGGAACAATTCTCCAGGCCGGTTACGGAATACCCGGAAAAAATATAGAAACCATAGAAAAATTCGTCGAGCTCGGCGGAAGATTTACTCTAGCTACCGGAAGGGGAATAACCGCAACCGGAAAATATACCGACTTTATTCATCTCTCGGTTCCCGCGATACTCGTAAACGGCGGAATGATTTACGATTACAACGAAAAAAAGGTATTGCGCGAACACACACTTGAGCCGGAAGCGAGATTCGTACTTCGCGAAATAATGGATGTTTTTCCTAAACTCGGCGTTGAAATCCTCATAAGAGGGCTTAATTGTGCCGTCAGAATGAATGAAGAGGTTTTAAATCATACTGCCGTTGAACATCTTCCCTTTATCTTAACCGATCTTGAAACGGTTGAAGACGGCTGGAACAAGGTATTGTTTGCAGACAAACCCGAAGAAATTTTGGTTGTAAAGGATTATGTCGAAAACCGCTGCAAACAGGATGAGCGTTTCCGCATGTTTGATTTTGTTCAAACCGCAAAAATATATTATGAGTTGATTCCAAAGGGGATTAATAAAGCCGATGCGCTGCACGAACTTGCTGAAATTACCGATACCGAAATGGAAAACATTGTTGTTATCGGCGATTATTATAACGACGTTGAGCTTTTAGAGGCAGCGGGCATTTCCGCAGTCGTGGGAGATGCTCCTGACGATATTAAAGAAATTGCGGATATTGTTGTGAAGCCTTGTCTTGAAGGAGGTGTTGCGGAACTTCTGGAAATGATAATGAACAACGAACTCAGTAAAAATTTAATTTATAAATGATAGGGGGATAAAATATGGAAAAAAGCGAATTAAAAGAATTGAAATTATTTGCTGCAAATCTCAGAAAAAACATTTTGACTGCGGTTTACAGCGGCAAATCCGGTCATCCCGGCGGTTCACTTTCCATTGCCGACACACTGACCTATTTGTATAACAAGGTCATGAATATCGATCCGAAAAATCCGAACGATCCCGACAGAGACAGACTGGTATTATCAAAAGGTCATACAAGTCCGGCGCTCTATGGTATCTTGGCGGAACTGGGTTACTTTCCGAAAGAAGAGCTCACGAAATTCAGGCATATCGGAAGTTTTTTGCAGGGACATCCTGATATGAAGGGTGTTCCGGGGGTGGACATGAGTACCGGCTCACTCGGACAGGGTTTGTCGGCGGCTTGCGGTATGGCAATTTCCGCAAAAGTTACAGGAAGCGATTTTAAAGTATACGCCATTCTTGGCGACGGCGAGATTCAGGAAGGACAAATATGGGAAGCAGCCATGTTTGCGGCAGCAAAGAATCTCGACAACCTGGTCGCAATCATCGACAACAACGACCTTCAAATTGACGGAAGGTTAAGAGACGTAAACTCCCCCTATCCGATAAATGAAAAGTTTGAAGCTTTCGGTTGGCATGTTATAGACGCTGTGGCACATGATTTTGACTCGCTTGCTTCTGCATTTGCCGAGGTAGAGGAAAATCGCGGTAAAGGAAAGCCGATAGCTATTGTTCAGTGCAGCATAAAGGGGAAATGTGTATCTTATATGGAAGATAGAGCTGAATGGCACGGAAATGCCCCGAACAAAGAGCAGTATGAACAGGGAATCAGTGAGCTCGATCAGCTGATTAAAGAAATTGAGGAGGAATAATCTATGGCCGATGTTATTAAGAAAGCAACTCGAGAGAGCTATGGTGAAGCTCTGGCGGAGCTGGGCGCCGTCAACGACAAAATCATCGTTTTTGATGCGGACCTTTCAGGTTCTACAAAGACTTCAGTTTTCAAGAAAGCTTTTCCTGACAGATTTTTCAATGTCGGCATTGCTGAAGCAAATATGATGTCTATCGGTGCGGGAGCTGCTACAACCGGATTGATACCTTTTTGCAGCACATTTGCCATGTTCGCAGCCGGAAGAGGTTTTGAGCAAATCAGAAATTCAATAGGATATCCCCACCTCAATGTCAAGATTGCCGCCACACATGCGGGTCTTTCCGTCGGCGAGGACGGAGCGTCGCACCAGTGCAATGAGGATATTTCACTGATGAGGGTAATACCCGGTATGACGGTTATTTCACCATCTGACGACACTACCACAAAAGCGGCAATAAAAGCTGCAGCGGAATATTACGGACCGGTTTATATCAGACTCGGAAGAATGGCGGTTCCCGTCATTTATAATCCCGATGAACTGGACTACAAAATCGGAAAAGGCATAGTTGCGGCGGAAGGTGATGATGTCACCATAGTTGCAACGGGAATCATGGTTTCCTCAGCTTTGGAAGCTTCCAAGCAACTTAAGGAAGAAGGCATTTCAGCACGCGTGATTGATATTCACACAATCAAACCTCTTGACAAAGACCTCATTTTAAAAGCCGCCAAAGAAACCGGAAAAATAGTAACTGTTGAAGAACACTCGATTATAGGCGGTTTGGGTTCAGCAATAAGTGAGTTCTTGAGTGAAGAGTATCCCATTCCCGTTATTAAAATCGGTGTTAACGATGTATTCGGCGAATCCGGACCGGGAGCTGAAGTATTGAAGAAATACGGATTGTCGGTTGAAAACATCATTGATAAAGTGAAGCTTGCTGTTGCTAAATAAAAGTTAAACTGCCTTTGGAAAAGACCGGGGTGCTCCTCGGTCTTTTTTATTAATGTATAAAAATTTTGAGAATTATGATATTCTTGTAAACAACCATTAATTTTTGTGAGGTGAGTGATGAATTTTGATTTACAATCGATTGCAGATCGGTTAATAGGATTGAGAAAGCTTGAGGGGTATACTCAGGAAGATATGGCGGAAAAACTTGGAATTTCCGTAGAAGAATATAAAATAAGAGAATCAGGTGAGGGAGATTTTTCCGTTACTTTTCTTTCAAATTGTGCGCAGGTTTTCGGAATTGATCTTATGGAAATCATGATTGGTGAAAAACCGAAACTAAGCGGTTATTCACTTGTTAAATCGGGAAAAGGATTGCCGTTTACCAGAAGAACAGGTTTTTCATACAGACATTTGGCTCCTGTTTTTAAAGATAAAGAAATTGAACCATTCCTGGTTACCTCCGTATACAGCACGGAAAATGAAGACTGCACAATAGAGCTTTCAAGCCATAGCGGTCAGGAAATGGACTATGTTTTAAGCGGTAAGCTTAAGTTTGTAATAATGCAGGACGAGGGGCCGGAAGAATTCATTCTTGAAGAGGGCGATACTATATACTACGATTCCTTACTCCCTCACGGGATGATATCAGTGGGCGGAGAAGACTGTAAATTTCTTGCAATCCTTCACGTAAAAGATAAGTGATTTCGGAAATATCGGAAAAATCGCTACGCAATATAATAGATGATGATGTAGAATTATTTCTGTTCGAAGAAGTCGATTCGACAAACGATTTTGCAGCAGATTTGGTTAAAAACAAAAATATCGGCACCGCCGTTGTAATTGCAAAATCTCAAACTTCCGGCAGAGGAACCCGGGGGCGGAGTTTTTATTCACCTAAAGGCAGCGGTTTGTATATGTCGGTAAAGATTGACACCGATAAATTTTTAAACGAAATTTTTCCTCCTACACCTGCCGCGGCGGTATCTGTAATTAAGTCTATTAAAAAATCAGCCGGATTGCTTGCCGGGATTAAATGGGTAAATGATATTCAAATCGAAGGAAAAAAAGTCTGCGGTATTCTTGCCGAAAGTAAAACCGACATAAATACGGGAATGGTTACCCTGATTGTCGGTATCGGAATAAATATTAATACATCATTTCCCGAACAGCTTTCCGATATCGCTTCGTCACTGTCAGACTTCACCGACACAATTGATGTGAATCGCCTCGCCGGGGAGATTGTCAATACTTTAGTTCGGTATGTTAGGAATAATCGGCCGGACGAGTATATGGACGATTATAGAAAGTATTGTGTCACTTTAGGAAAGCAGGTGAAGTTTAGATTTAATAACGAAACGATTTCGGGTGTTGCTGTTGACGTTACGGATGGAGGGCACCTCGTTGTCGATACAAAAAGCGGAGTCTTTACAGTAAATTCTGGAGATGTCACAACAGTTTTATAAAACAGCGGAGGTAGCTTCAGTGTATAAAATACTCGAAAAAAGAAGTTTGAATGAAAACACGGCATTGCTGAAAGTCAAGGCGCCGGATATCGCAAATAAAATTCTTCCCGGTCAATTCGTAATAATAAGAATTGATGAGTTCGGCGAAAGAATCCCCCTCACTGTTGCGGAGACAGACAATACAGTAGGGTCTATAACCCTCATTGCGCAGATGATCGGCTTTACAACAATAAAACTGGGAAATATGGAAACCGGAGATTATATATCCGATGTCATAGGTCCCTTGGGCCACCCCACTCAACTCGACGGTTACAACCGCGCGTGTGTTATAGGCGGCGGAGTCGGAGCCGCAATCGCTTATCCGCAGGCAAAATATCTTTACAGTAAAAGAGTTCCGGTTGATATTATCGCAGGATTCAGGAATAGGGATATTGTAATTCTCGAGAAAGAAATGAAAAATGTTTCCGACAACCTCTATATCACGACGGATGACGGAAGCTATTGTGAAAAGGGATTTGTAACCGACCGACTGATTAAAAACATAAAAGACGGGAAAAATTATGATGTAGTCCTTGCCATCGGACCTCTGATGATGATGAGGGCGGTCGCAAATGCAACCAGACCTTACGGAATCAAAACCATAGTCAGCTTAAATTCTATAATGATTGACGGTACAGGCATGTGTGGAAGCTGCAGAGTAACCGTTGGAGGAGAAATGAAATTCGCATGTGTTGACGGGCCGGATTTTGATGCACACGAAGTCGACTTTGAATCGTTGATCAGAAGAAACAACGCATACAGAAAGCAGGAACTCGAAAAGCTTGACCACGCCTGCAGATTGTACGGAGGAAATCGATGATGGCAAATATGTCCCTTTTAAAAAATGAAATGCCGCATCAGGACGCCGAAATTAGAAGAAACAATTGGGAGGAAGTTGCCCTCGGCTATTCATATGAGACGGCTATAGATGAAGCCAAAAGATGCCTCAACTGCAAACACAAACCTTGCGTGGAGGGATGTCCTGTCAGCGTAGATATACCCGGATTTATCTCCAAACTCCTGGAAGATGATTTGGACGGGGCAAATGAAATAATCAAAAGAACAAATACTCTTCCCGCCGTCTGCGGAAGAGTATGTCCCCAGGAAATTCAGTGTGAAGCGAAATGCGTTCGGGGCATAAAAGGGGAACCCGTTGCCATCGGAAGATTGGAGAGATTTGTTGCAGATAACGCCGGCGAGCCTTCCAAAGTGAATACGATTTCCGAAGAAACATTCAAAAAGCGTGTTGCCGTCATCGGTTCTGGTCCGGCAGGACTTACCTGTGCGGGCTCACTTTCAAATATGGGATATGATGTTACCATATTCGAAGCACTTCATACGCCCGGAGGGGTATTAGTATACGGAATCCCTGAATTCAGACTTCCAAAATCAATTGTTAAGAAAGAGATTGATCTTTTAATTGAAAGCGGAGTCAATATTGAATTGAACAAAGTAATCGGAAGAATAAAGACACTTGATGAATTGTTTTCGGAAGGATACGCCGCTATATTCATCTCAACCGGTGCAGGACTTCCTCAATTCATGGGTATCGAGGGCGAAGACGCCGTCGGAG
>JGI24710J26742_10002533_pt1 | contig 16058 bp, 13 predicted proteins | sample BioPla2DNA2_FD_26742 | JGI IMG/M metagenome (IMG submission 26742) | reverse complement strand
GTGGACTTTATATCCTACGATATCGACAGAACGGTTTCACGTCTCGGAGCCTCCGTGTATGTAAACTACAAGAAGACTAAGGAGGAAACCGACGCTATAAAGTCGATGAACACTGCGGAAGAGGGGCTCGGGCTCATAGCCGACGCTATGCAAAACGGAGACGAGCTCTTGGTTCTCCACATAAGAAGCTCCAAACTCACAGAGGAGGATCTCAGAGACTTTGTAGAGAAAAAATACTTGGAGTCTCCTATAAAGTTCCCCCTTCGCCCGGGAGTTCTTGTCGGGACCTACGACAGCGGCGATACCTCCAAAATCTATGAGATTAGGCTGGATTACGGAATGGATAAATCCGAGCGTATCAGGCTTTCGTCGAGCTGTTCAAGAGAAATAAAGAATTTAACCGAGCAGTTTAAAGACAGGTCCGAAGGGGCAAAAGCCATGGAGCTTATCAGCTTTATTCGGGAGAGCGTGGAGTTCGACGAAACGGCCGAGGGCTCGCTGAAAAACGCACTTATAGATAAAGTAAGCTCGAGCGAGGGCTTTCCGATCTTGCTCAAGGCCTGCTGCGACGAGTTGGGCATAGAGAGCTTTGTGGTAAAAGGCAGACTTAATAAGAGCGAGAGCTACTGGAACATTTTGAAAATCGAGGGTGAGTATTACCACTTCGATATCGGCAGATATAAAAAGACGGGACAAACGGCCTTTCTCTTTGCGAGCGACGAAAAGATGAAGGGAGAGTATTTCTGGGACTTCGAGGAGTACCCCGCCTGCAGCAGCAAGCTGCAGTACGAAAACTTCTCCGGCTGAGATAATAAAAAAATAAAGGGAGCGTTGCAAATTAGCTCATTTTGCAACGCTCCCTTTTCGCTCCCTTTTTCCGCTTTTTTAAAGCTGAGGAGCGGAATTTGCTTAAAACTTTTCTTTTCCCTTTTCAAAGAAAAAACGGCTTGCAGAACCGAATGGGTATTGTTGTGCCGTTTTCGCGCATGGCAATGCTTCGTGCCGTGTTTATCCTATTCCGGCATCTCCCCGATTGCCCGTTGATTGAATCCGAATCTCAGCCGACCTGTTTTCTATTTCCGGATTTGGCACACGCTACTCCGACCGGTTGCAGAATACCGCTACACGTGTTTGGCCGCCATAGGTACAGGTGTAAAGCACAAGGTCGTAGTCGCTGTTCTGCACTGTGTCCACATCTGTCGGTTTCAGCGTCTCGATCTTTGCAACTGAGTAGGTGTTGATAATGCCCTCCATATCCGTAAAGATAACGCTGTCACCCTCTTTCAGGTCTTTCAGCCCGCCGAAGTGGCTCCTGTAGTTGTGCGCGACAATCACCAGATCATCGGTGCGGGAGGAGCCGAATTGTCGGCAGGGCGCGATCTCCAGCCGGTTATAGTTCCAATCAGCCATGACAGGCAGCTTCACCCACAGCGTGGGAATTTCCACATAGCCCACATATTCGTAGCCCTCCAGTATGACCGCCGGCAGTTCCGGGTCAAGCGGCGCAGGGGATGGTGAGTCCACAGCTCCGGCTTCTTTCGATTGATTTGGTGTTGATGATTCCGCAAGCTGCGCAGCAATGAGCAGCTCGATGTCCGCCATCAGGCTCTCAGATTCCTGACCGGCATGCGCGTCCTTATGGCAGTTATACAGGAAGAGGGACAGTGCCGATAGTATCAACACTGCCCCTGCGAGTACTAAGAACAGACCCGTTTTTTTACTCATTATTCTTCTTTCGCTTCTTACCGACCGCAATTATTCCGACTGCGATGAGTGCGAGGCCGAGACCGCCCATAACGGGGACCGGCCAGTTGAGCAGGCCTGTCTGAACCAGAGAGGATGAGTAGGAGGAGTTTTTGACGGTCCAGACGCCGAGGCTGGAGTAGTATCTCACGTAATAGCCCTTCGGTACATTGACCTCAACAACGCTCCACTTGTGCCCATCCTCGAGGTCTGTCCAGGTGTGAATCCAGAGATTCTCGTTGCTGAGCACTACCTCGTCGTAGACATTTCCATCCTGCAGCAGGCGAACGGTCACGCTGGTCGGGCGGTCCTTGCCGTTGTCCACCCAGAGCTTGCGCACGGTGATATCGGTCTCTTCCGGGATCTCATCATCATAGCCCTCCACCACAAAGACCCAGTCCACCTCGCCTATGCGGTTGGCATATTCGTTCCCCAGCGTGAGGGGGACACTCAGCTGCGTGTTCAGCACGAGGGTCTCGCCCTTGCGGAGGGTGCCCAGATAGACATTACTTGTCAGGCCGTCGAGCTGGTCGGGAGAGGCGTCGTAGATAGGCGTCGCGCCGTTTTTTACAGTGAGACTGAGCTGAGAGAGAAAATCGTACATATACTCAAGCTCGCTCGTCGCCCCGCGACGGGTGTCGTTCTGGAGCTCCTGAAGAACTTTATCGCTGATGGGGTTGCCGGCCTCATCATGGAGTATGGCGCGCACATAGACCTTGATATAGTCACAGTCATCGGAGTTATTCTTTACAGTAATCTCCTCGCTGAGAACGTCGCCAGGCATAACTCCCTTGAAGTTGTCGAAGAGGCTTGTTGTTGTGTAAACGCTGCCGGGCGCGAAGACTAAGAGCTGTCCGTTTTCAAAGCTTACCGTGGAAGGAGCCGCGAAAGCAGCGGCTGAGAGCCCTATGAGCATAAGCAGGACGAGGATAAAGGAAAAGACGCTTTTTATGATTCTTCTCATTGTCATGGTTTTAACCTCCCTGATAGGCAGTTACACTGCCCTGCGCTATGCTTACGCCCCAAGCATCCCCGACTGCTTCAGCAGGGCCGCTCTGTATGGCCTCCGCCAGAACATCGACTGCCTGCTTGCCGCCGTCAGTGTCGGTATATGAGCTTGTCAGCGTTATATTGCCGATGAGTGCGTTTGCGGGTGATTCATCCGGTGCGACGGGCATGGTGTAGTAGTAATAGCCGCCGTATGCCACCCAGTTCGCGCCGGGAGTGAAAGAGGGAATCTCCGCCGTGCCGCCGATGTGCTGTCCGGCATCGTTTACCCGGTAGCTCACCAGCTTAACGCGTATATAGGCCTCCGTATCGCCTGTGTTTTCGACGTTCACATTGCTCTTGCTTGTACCGTCAAAGCTCTCAGTCACCTCACAAGTCACGTGTGAGGGAGAAAATTTATTGTCTACGGAGTCGGTTTTTGCGGCGAGATAGGCTATAGTTCCTCCAACCGCCGCAACTGCGATTAGCAGGAGGAAGAGAAGCAGCGTTCCGGCCTTTTTCTTGCTTCTGCGTCTGCGCTTAATGCGCTTTGCTTCATGTTTTCCGTGATACATTTTCCTTTCCCCCTTTCTTAATTGCCGACACCGAAGATGTTCCGAACTATCTGGCTGAATCCGTTGAGCCAGAAGTCATTGCCTTTCGTGTTGCTGCAGGTAATGCCGCCGGCGGGAGAATCTGCGGTCAGGACTGCGGCGCTGCCGTTATCTGCGAAATATCGCCAGCTCCAGTCGGTATCCTCCTCTATGGTGTAGCTTCCGACAGGCAGCTCATAGAGAGTCTCGCTGCCGTTGCCCCAAATGCTCAGCTCGGAGTATAAGGCGCCGTCCTTTAAGATTTTGAAGACATAGGATTCGTCAGCGGCGCCGCCGGTCTTTGTGACTGTGAGCGAACATGTGTTGACATGGAGCAGGAAAGCGGGGCTTCCGGCTACAGCTGGCTCAGTCCAGGCGCAGGGCGGACTGCAGGCGGTATGTACGAAGGTGGTGTGCTCGCTCACATCGGTTTCCCCGATCTTCACGGCTGCGTCCACCTCAATATCCTGCTTGGTGTTGACCTTGCCGCCCACGATCTTGCCGGCCTCCGGCGTGTAAGTCATGGCCAGCTCAGGAGCGGTGCCGACCATGGTGACGTCGGTGGACAGGGTGTCGCCATGCTTCCACAGGGTACTTGTAAGGCTGGCAGCGTATGCTGTATTATCAGGAGCATTGGCTCCATAGAAAACCGAGCCGTCTTTGAACTTAAGCTCCGGTTTGAAGACATTGAAGCTCACGTCGCCGGTCTGGGTAAGGCCCGCACCGGGATAAGTTCCCACATACTTGGGTTTGACCGTAACGGTGACGGAATAGCTTATGTCTTCAGTGATACCCAGTAAGCCCTCTGGCGGAATCTCATTCTCGCCGATCTTATAAGTAACGGAGACATCAACATACTCGTTTTGCCAGGGCTCTAAGCCCCAGTTCTCGTTAGGTTTGCTTAGGTCAAACCAGACGGTTCCGACTTCGACCTCAACGCCGCTATGAATGTCGGCGGCCGGGATATCATGCAGGAGATAGATATTCTTTTCCTCCGAGGGAACAGTGATCTGTATTTCGGGGATTTCAACATCTACCTCGGGCTCCGGGAAGAGCAGGACAGGATTTACAGCGTTGGCATCCTTATAAATTCCCGCGCTGGTGTTGGTCGAAACGCCGTTGCCGCCGAGGAAGCCGTCCCGCGGCGTTACGTCAAATTTGATTACCAGCTTGTTGCCGGTGTATTCGCCGGTAGGCACACCGTTATCAATGATTTCGCCCGCGTAGTTTTCGGAGAAGTTGAAACCGGTAACACTGATATCACTTTCGTTTACGCTGGCTGTCGCGCCCATGGCGTCAGGGTTCTTGGTCCATGCGCCCGGCGCGTCATAGCTGGGGCCGTTGTACTTCCAGGTCTCCAGTGTAATATCGGCTGCCGTTGTCCCTTCGGGCAGGGTGAAAGCCGGAGCAATGATGTCCTTTACAACCGCCAGATTGTCCAGAGTGCAGGCTGTGCTGCCTTCCTCTATGTTCTGGCTTATCTGCTGAAAAATGCTGTTGAGCGTGGCCGCATCGGAGGCGGCGAGATAGTAGCTGGGAGCTCGCGGCGTGCCGTTATTGCTCGAGAGATTCTGCATGAACCAGTTGCAGTAAATAGGCGAGAGATTGTTCTGACTTATGTCCCCGGGTGGCTCAGTCCCTGGGCTGGTCGGGTCCGCGCCGGAGAAGACGCCGATGGAGTAAACCGTGGCGCCGGCGCCCTTAATGTTGCCGGACTTCGCAATCGCATCGAGTGCGACATTCTTTTCAAATCCGTTGTACGATGTCGGAGCACCGTCCGTGAATACAATCACGACACGATTGCGCTGCTCTCCGCTAGGGACAGGATTAGCGTTGAAAATGCGCTCTGCCATGTCTACACCGAGGTCAGTCTGCGTTGCGCCTTCCGCCGCCAGCGCATTGACAGCGTTGGTGACCATTGCCTGTCCGGCGGCAGTGTCCATATCTTGAAGAACGTCTATCAGGTTCTGATTAGTTATATTGTTGTAGGCCACGCCTACGCTTCCGCTGTTTGTCCCACTGATGGACAGCAGTTCCGTGTTGTTTCCGTAGCTGGACCGGCTGGCAAAACCCACCACGGCGATGCGGTGGTTCACATCATCGCCCGTGCCGAGAGTGTTATCTTCGCCCGCGGCCTTCGCTGCCACGGCATTGGCAAAGTTGCCGACGGCGGTTTTCAAGGCAGCCAACCTAGTCCCGCCCGCATCAGGGTCGACAGTCCGCTGATATAGAGTGGTGGTGAAGACGGTGTTTGCGCCGGTGGAGGTGCCGATGGTATGGACATTTCCCTCGGAATCTGTGTAGGTATAGGTGTATTCTGTAAGGCTGTCATTGACTGTGCCGTAGTACAGCGGGGCGTGATTGCGGAAATCCTGACTCTGCTGATATGGAACAGTATTTCTTCCGCTGATGCTAGCAGTCGTACCGTCGGAAAATTCGTAAGTATAAGTACCGTTAAATGAAGTTCTGCTCAAATTGACCTTCTTGTACTCTCCCGCAACCGCGTCATACTCGTACAGGATATTTCGATAATCATAATAATCTCGGTTTCGGGTGGTGTTGGGGGGCAATTGAGTATATTCTACAAACTGCTGCCTCAGTACGGAGACCGCGGCATAGCCGCCGTCCCCCAGCGGGTACCAGAGGTTTGCAGTCCCGCCGTTGTGGCGTCGGTCATAATGCAGGCCGTTTGTACTTTGATTGTTGGAATATGCGGTAAACGTGACCTCGCCGATAGGATAGTTCATGGAGCCTGACTGGTCGAGCACGAGTACGATGTCCGTGGGGACATCCTGCGTGACCTCGGTGATGATTGTGCTGCCGGTGGCAAAGGCCTCCAGCTCTATGGTGTAGGTTCCGTCGCCGTTGTCCGTGGCGGTCTTGTCGATGACCAAGCCGCTGTCTTCGCCGCCGTTTTCCGCAGAGGCGAAGCTACCCGTGGCTAAGGCACCGAATATCAGACAGAGGCTGAGCAGCAGGGCTATAGATTTCTTTTTCTTCATATTAAGCCTCCTCCCGCTCAACCGCCCACCGGAGGACCGAAGGGGGCAACCCAGGAGAAGTTCACCGTGGGATAGACTATCTCGCTGGCAACAGTCTCATCGGAGTCCTCCTCGATTGCCGGCAGTGGCTCCGGCTCGAGCACCGCTATCTTCGCCTCTATCTGGGCGATTTCCTCCTCGCTCAGCTGCATGAGCTTCTCCTCGGGTGTCTCATCGAGAATCGTGTAAATCTCCTCCAGAGTCTCGCACGCCATCAGTTTCTCAAAGAGGCTCAACTCAGCCGCCTGCGCCGCATAAAGCGGACAGCCCTCCGCGTGCGCCTCGCCCTCGGCGGGCTTCGGCTCGCAGATACATTCTCCGAGCTCCTCCGGCGCCGGAGCCGCATCGCTCTCCGCCTCGGGAGTTTCCTCCGTCACGGGGGTTGCAGTCTCATTGTTGACAGAAAACTCTGCCACTGAGGAATCCTGAGCGGTGGAAACTGCCAGCGTGACGGGAATCACCATGCCGATAATCAGCGCAAGGCTGATAATCAGCGCGAATACATTGTTTTTCTTTTCCATATCTAGGCCTCCTTAGGGGCTTGGCCAACCGATGGCATCCGTGACGGCAGCGCCGTTGTTGGCGGTCTGTACGGCCTGTGCCGCAATATCCACAGTTGCCGTTGCGTTCTGGTATTCATTGCCCATGGTGGCGTTGAAGGTCACGGCGGTGAAAATCGGCTCTGTGACCTCGCCGGGTTTTAGGACTTTTTTATAATACAGATAGCCGTCTCCGCCCTGCATCCAGTCGACAGTGTTGAGCTCAAGCTCCACCAGATCGGTATCGGGCGTGCCCTCGCCATGGAGTTCTATGGCCTTGGTGACCTTTACCCTTATCCATGCGTCGGACGCGCCGATGTTCTTGACTTCCGCGATCTTTGTGACTGTCGTGCCGGGCATGATGCCGCTCAGGTCTTCAAAGGCTTGGGTCTTGTCCTCGTCCGCCCATTCCTGCACCGCAATTTCCACGCCGCCGGTGGTGATAACGTTGTGCGCCTTGCCTTCTGAGGTGAAAAACGCAAGAGTTCCGGCGGCAAGCACTGCAATGCAGGCAGCCAGCACCGACAGAATCAAAAGTTTTCGCTTCATAGTCCCTGCTCCTCTCAAGCTGTATTTGCATATCTCCGCTACGGGATTTGAAAACGAAGTTTCGTGGCCTTGCCAGGCCATATGGGAACACCCGGAATCCGGATGCTCTCATATGGCCTGTACCCCGAAGGGTACAGAGCCATATAGAGATTGAAGCTTACGGCGTTGCCCAGGGGTTGTAGCTAGCAGGCAGCGCGGCGGCAAATGCATCTTCGGCATTGTCAAAGCCGTCAGCCTGGACACCGACTGCAAAAACGGGAATCGTGATGGGTTGGGAGAAGTCGAAATCCAGGAATTTAATATCATCCTCAGCGTACTTAATGAAGTATTTGCCGGTTTCAGCATCATAATCAACGCGCTTATCCAGATAGAAGCCGGCTAATATAGGCGCGCCGGTTAATTCGCCTGCAGTCAGAACTTCCTTATACGTATAAACGCCAACGCTGTATGAAATGCCGCCGATGGTGGTAGTAAATCCGGGAGCAATAGGAGCGTCCCAGTCCCAGTTTAAAAAGTCCGGATTCCAAGTACTCTGGCCGCCCGGGGTATTCCATCGGCCTGCGCCTGTAAGGTCAACGCGATTGGCAAAATTGGCGTGCAGGGGAGCCCTGCTTGCATTTGAATCTACCAGAGCCTCGGGAACTGCTACGTAAACACGGACATAGGCATCGCTTTCCAGGTTTTTAACGCTGATAATCTTGTCGCCGTAGATGTCTGCTACAGGCATGCCCCATCCATCCTTCTCACCTTGAGCAGAGCCGGCGATGGGCATAAGAACCTTGCCAGGCACGTAATCTACAATCGCAGTACCGCCTTCATTGCGTTGCTGTTCAATCAATTCGATATCCACTTTGCCGACGGTGAAAGTATTGGTAGCGGTGTCAGTGTCCGTGAAATAGGCGAGGGACAGACCCACGATGGCGACCGCCAGAAGGGCGGCGCAGAGGGCGATTGCGGTGACTTTCTTCTTCATGCTTTTTTTCAAATCCTTTCGTTTTAAATTAATATATAATAAAATATATTACATGTGCTGGCTTCGCTCCCTCACAGAGCGGAGCGGTGGAAGAGCCCTACCCGCTGAACTCAGGGACTCGGCTGAATATTGTTCCATGCCTCAAGGGGGGTGAACTCCTCGGCATTGTTCTTATATAGCTGCGAGGCATAGGCGGTGACTGTCAGAGTTGGATATGTTTCCGCCGTCAATCCGTTCATCATCGCCTTGGTGACTGTGCCCTTTACGCTGACCTTATCGCCGGCCAGGACGCTGTAGGCCGTACCCATTTCGGCAGTCAAAACCTTGCGATAGTATACGCCGCTAACGCCCGTGAGCTCCGTCCAGCCGTCGGCTATCGTGTAAGTCATAAAGTTATCAAAGTTCGCTGACTTCTCCAGCTTCACAAACAGATAACATTCCTCAGAGCCTGTCGAAACAGTCGCCTTCGGGTCTTTAGTGATTTCAAGTCCCGGAACCATTTTGAGATTCAGATTCTGCGACTCAGCAAGTGAAATATCGATGTCGCTGGTGGTGAAGGTATTTTTAACCGGATCGGTCTTATCCGTCAGCCAAGCCAGCGTGCCGCCGATAACGCCCCCGGCGAGCAGAACCAGAGCGAGAAGCAGAGCCAATGTTTTCTTTTTCAAGTCGGTTTCCTCCTTTCCGTGGATATTTGCGAGGGGAAATTTATTTCAACAGAGCGGGAGCCCGCCTCTGTCGGAATATTTGTTAACCGGAGCTTATCCGCCGTAAGCTGCCCAGGCGGCGTCCGCGTCGGCAAAGCCGTCAGCCTGAATGGCGTAAGCGTTGACAGTGATGGTCATGCCCTCGATGGTGGCAAGCTGCTCATTGGTGATGTTGCCGGGAACGGTGATGGAATCAAACAGAGCATCCAAAGCAACATCGGCACTGGGAGCGCCGACAGCCTCTTTATACCAGAACTCGTATGTACGGGTGTTGGCGGCTGTATCCTTGCTGTTGCCCTTGTAGATCCAGTTTGCTGCGTCGTAGCCACCGAAGACATCAATCAGGGTAGCGCCCGCCGGGGCAAAGATCGCATCGAGCTCATTGGCCTTGCTGACTGTGACGGTCATCTTGATATAGCTCACTTCACTGCCTTCCAAAACGGTGACCATGGGGTCCTTGCTATAGGTATGGCCGGGCAGCAGCTTGTAGTTGTTGGCCTTCACACGGTCAGCATTCGGGTTCGGAGCGCCGGTATCATCGAGTGCGGCTTCGTCAAGCTTGATCTTTACCTGGCCAACGGTGAAAGTGTTAACCACCTCATCGCTGGAGGTCAGATACGCTATGGTTCCCAGCACTGAGGCGGCAACAAGCAATACCGCGCAGAGAGTCAGGAGCAGAGCCTTGTTTCTTGTTTTCATCTACGAAAACCTCCTTGAAATTGTTATGTTATATAGGGAGCCTTGCGGCATTGCCCTCTCAATTACTGCTGAGCAGGAAGCTCCTGGCTCAGCTGCTTCTCAGGTCCGAGGACCGCCCGATACTCGCCCCATGTGAGCGGGTCTTGCGCCAGTCTTGCATCGAGTGCTTGAAGCTCTTCCTCCGAAAGCAGAGTTTCAGCAATCTGTCTCAGTTGCTCCACGCAATCTGCTGGCACAGGCTCATCGGGTTTATATTCGGTATTCCCGCAACCGGCGGCAGGAGTGCTTTTTTTGCGCTCGCTCGCTTTCTTCTTTTTCTTATCCTCTTCTTTGTCATCCTTTGCAAAAATATCGGGGATGAATACCAGCAACAGAAGCACCGCTCCTGCGGAGATTGCAACGTACATCCCGGGCGGATGCTGAATGTAATCCGCCACATAGCCCAGGTAAGGAATGGAGAAGACCGGAGTGCCGATTACGTTCTTATAATGAACCAATCCTCCATCCTCGGCGTCGTTCGCGTCGCCCTTGGTGCGGTAGCGCAGGGTTTCCGGCTCGTCCTCATCGGGAACGATTTCAACAATACGGTGGGTGGCAACGGTATTTTCATCCAACATGAACGTAATGACATCGCCGGATTTAAGTTTCTGATAGTCCACACCCTTAACATAAATGAGCGAGCCCACATGATAGGCCGGCTCCATAGAGCCGGAGAGCACAGTGAACACTTGAAAGCCTACCAGCCGGACTCCCACAAGAACAATGGCCAGCAAGACAACAATAATCACTATGATGTTTGTTATGACATTCAAAACTTTCTTAACTGTCTTTCCCATAGGGTTTTACGACGAAAGCCGCCGTCCTTCACTTCTTTCTGCTTGTCGCAGGCATACTCAGGTTCTTTTTTCATCCGCATACATATTGATTGCATCAAACACCAACTTGGATGTCCATCCCCCACATCAGCATCGCTGCTGATGTTTCGGTGCTGGCATCCTTAGTTCCGTATTTGGCAACAGTCCGCACAGTGTTTTTGAGAAGTAGCACTCGTTTGTCCTCTGTCAATATCCGGCATCTTGCTTTTTGTTCGTGTGCATCCGCTGCATGCAGGATAAGAATGCTGGCTGTTTCCGACTATTTTTACCCTGCACATATCCATAGAGCAAGTCACTCTGCGGAGATTTTCTGTCTATCTATAGCAGACATAATTATACCATAGACCCGCAGAAAAAACAAATTAAAATAAGGATTTTTTTGCAAACCTGACGATAACATACAAAAATATTGTGGATTGTCGTTTTTGTGCGTATAATGTTATGTATTTAGACTATGATTTTGAGAATAACAGTCAAGTTCTCAGGTCTATGCCAAATTAGTAGTGCTTACACATATCAAAAGGAGAAAATATGGGACAAAGCATGGCGATGAAAATTCTCTCTCAAAATTTGCTCGAGGGAGAGCTTAAACAGGGGAATGAAGTAAAAATTAAGGTCAATCAGACCTTAACCCAGGATTCTACAGGTACGATGGTTTACCTGCAGCTGGAAAAACTCCGGATAGACGCCGTTAAGACCGACCTGTCCGTGGCATACATCGACCACAATATGCTTCAGCAGGGCTTCGAAAACGCCGACGACCACGAGTTCATAAAATCGGTGGCAAAAAGACACAATATCATCTACTCCAAGGCGGGCGGCGGTATTTGCCATCAGGTGCATCTCGAGAGATTCGGCAAACCGAACACGGTGCTCGTAGGTTCCGATTCGCACACTCCGACAGGCGGCGGACTCGGACAGATAGCAATAGGCGCGGGCGGATTAGATGTGGCCGTAGCCATGGCGAAGGGGTTTTACAATATAGTTGTGCCCAAAATCTATAATATTAAGCTCACGGGCAGGCTCGCAGACTTCGCGAACGGCAAGGACGTAATACTCAAAATTCTGCAAAAACTCAGCGTAAAGGGCGGCACTGGCTATATCATGGAATATACGGGAGAGGGCGTCAAAAATCTCTCCGTTACCGACAGGGCGACCATCGCCAATATGGGCGCGGAGCTGGGAGCCACAACCTCCATATTCCCGAGCGATGAGAGAACGAGAGAGTTCTTAAAAGCGCAAGGCAGAGAAGAAGACTTCACTCCCTTAGAGCCCGATGCGGATGCCGAGTATGACGAGGTTTTAGAAATCAACTTGAGCGATATTGTGCCCATGGCGGCCTGCCCTCATCTCCCCGACAATGTGAAGAGGGTGAGCGAGATTGAAAATCTAAAGATAGATCAGGTGGCAATAGGCTCCTGCACCAACTCCTCATACAGCGATATGATGAAGGCCGCAAAAATACTTGAGAATAAGAAAGTTCACGAGGACGTAAGCCTTGTCATATCCCCGGGCTCGGCGAACATAATGAGAATTCTGGCAGAAAACGGAGCCTTGGCTACATTTTTGAAAGCGGGGGCGAGAATACTCGAATCGGGCTGCGGGCCCTGCATAGGCATGGGACAGGCGCCAAAGTCCGGCGGCATATCGCTTCGCACCTTCAACCGCAACTTCAAAGCGCGGTCGGGAACTGCGGATGCCGAGGTCTATCTTGTGTCGCCGCAGACCGCTGCAATCTCCGCGATTAAGGGGTATCTAACTAGCCCCGAAAATCTCGATATAGATTTAAAAGTGAAAGAACTTGAGTCCTACGGCAAAAACGAGGCTTACTTTATCTATCCCGGCGAGGAAGACAGAAACAGTCCCGCTGTAATGGGTCCCAACATTAAGGAAGTTCCCGTCGGCGAGGCGCTCGGCGAGAAAATCGAAGGCAAAATCATTTTAAAAGCGGGCGACAATGTAACGACAGACGATATATGCCCCTCGAATGCAAAGCTGCTGCCGTTCAGGTCCAATGTGCCCTATTTATCGAACTTTGCGTTCAGTACCATCACACCCGATTTCAAGAAACTTGCAGACGAAAATAACGGCGGTATCGTTGTGGGAGGCGAGAACTACGGACAAGGCTCATCTCGCGAACACGCGGCGCTTGTGCCATTGTATCTCGGAGTGAAAGCCGTAGTTGCAAAATCATTTGCAAGAATACACTTTTCAAACCTTGTAAATTCGGGTATTATTCCGCTTATATTCACAGATGCGGCGGACTACGACAAAATAGACTTTATGGACGATATAGAAATACCCGATATCCAAAAAGCAATAGAATGCGGCAGGGCGACGCTTTATAATAAGACGAAAAATGTTGAGATAAGCCTAAAGTCCGAGTTTTCCGAAAGGCAGACAGATGTCTTAAAGGCGGGCGGATATCTAAACTACGTTAGAAGAGCTTGAAACCAAGCTATAATAAACAGGGAAGAAGTATAGGGAGAGCAGAATAGATATGAAAGCTAAAGAGATAACAGTCATCATCGGCGACGGAATAAGTGAAGAAATTACGAATTGCACAATGAAAGTAGTTAAGCATCTGGCGCCCGACATGGAGTTCGATATTAAGAGAGCCGGCATAGAGGTCTTTGAGAAGACAGGCAAGCTATTGGAAGAGGGCCTTATCGAAAGTTTTGACAGAAACAAAGTTTCGCTCAAGGGCCCTATAGGCACACCTATAGGCGAGGGCTTCAGGAGCATAAACGTCGAGCTTCGAAAGAGATTCGACCTTTATGCAAACATAAGACCGATTAAGACCTGCACCGAATATGCAAAATATCAAGATGTGGATATAGTAATATTCAGGGAAAACACCGAAGACCTCTATGCAGGAGTGGAGGAAAAAATCTCCGACGACGAGATGCACTCTGTAAAAATTATCACCAGAGGAAAATCCGAAAGAATAGCCAGAAAAGCCTACGAATATGCGCTCGAGAACAATCGCAAAAAAGTGACCATAGTTACAAAGGCCAATATTATGAAGCTCACCGACGGCCTGTTTTTGGAGGTTTGCAGAAAAGTGGCCGATGAGTTTCCGCAGGTTGAAACCGAGGAAAAACTTGTAGACAATGTGGCCATGCAGCTTGTTTTAAAACCCGAAAATTTTGATGTGATACTCACTCAAAACCTGTACGGCGATATACTGTCCGACCTCTGCGCGGGACTTGTGGGCGGACTCGGACTTGCCTCTTCGGCAAATATAGGCGACACTCACGCCATGTTCGAGGCGGTGCACGGCACGGCCCCGCGAATGGCAGGACTGAACACAGCAAACCCAACGGCGCTTATGTTTTCTGCAGGTATGATGCTGGAATACATGGGCTACAGAGAAGAAAGCCGGAGAATGAATGATGCCATTTACAAGGTGCTGCAGGAAAGAGAGAAATGCACTGGGGACCTGGGCGGCAGGGCATCAACTACCGAATACACCGATTATGTAATCGAGTATTTATAAATAAGGAAAAAGACTATGGAACAAAAGCTGATTAAAATTGATTCTATAAGCGCCAAACTGCTTAGAGAAGCGGAAAAAAACACATATATAGACCCCGCTTTATACGATAAATACTCTGTTAAAAGGGGCCTTAGAAATACAAACGGCACCGGCGTGCTCGTAGGTATCACAAACGTGGCGTCGGTAGAAGGCTACGAAATTAAAGACGGGCAAAAAATAGCCGTAGACGGCGAACTTTTCTACCGCGGAATATCTGTGGGAGAAATGATAGAAAACTTCCAAAAAGAAAACAGGTTCGGCTTTGAAGAGACGATATTCCTACTTCTTTTCGGCAGTTTGCCCTCAAGAGAGGACCTCGATGCATTTGAAAAGCTTCTCAGAGAAAACCGCAGTTTTCCGAGCGACTTCACCCAGGATGTGCTTCTCAAGCTTCCAAGCAAAAACATAATGAACAAGCTCCAAAGAGCCATACTTTCCATGTATTCCTACGACGACAACGCGGATGATATAACGCTCGAGAACAACATTATCCAGTCACTCAACATCATATCCAAAATGCCCATGATGATAGCCTACTCATTCCAAATGATGAAGCACTATTATGAAGGCAGATCGCTTGTTATCCACAACCCCTTAGACGATTGCTCCACGGCCGAAAATATGCTTTACCTTATGAGAAGAGACGGTGATTTCACCGATATGGAAGCAAAGCTCCTCGACTTATGCCTCGTAGTGCATGCCGACCACGGCGGCGGCAACAACTCGGCCTTTGCAACACACGTCGTGTCGTCCACCGGTACGGATATATATTCTGCGTTGGCGACCGCCATAGGCTCTCTGAAAGGTCCGAGGCACGGCGGCGCAAATCACAAAGTGGAAACAATGAAAGAGGATATAATTAAAAACTGCAGCTACAATAAGAAGTCGGAATTGGAAAGCTATATCAGAAAAATCTTAGATAAGCATGCCTTTGACGGCAAGGGCCTTGTCTACGGTATGGGACACGCTATCTACACCATTTCCGACCCGAGAACTGCCATACTCAAGAAGATGGCGGGAGAGCTGGCGGCAGAAAAAGGCAGGACAGAGGAATTTGAACTCCTCGACAATATAGAAAATATCACAAAGAGAATATTTAGAGAGGAGAAGGATAAATCTATCTGCGCAAATGTTGACCTGTATTCAGGCTTTGTCTATAAGATACTCGGCATAGAAAAAGAACTCTACACTCCCATGTTTGCCCTTGCCCGAATGGCGGGCTGGTGCGCTCACAGATTGGAGCAAATCAGAGACGAAAAGATTATAAGGCCAGCGTATGTAACTAACCAAAGCAAAAATGTGTATATACCCATGAATGAACGAGTGAGTGTTACGAAATAGTGTTCAACGATGCTGTAGAAGAGATCGGTTATTAAAACAAAGCTTAAAAAATCTTGACATTTGCGGGGGATATGCTAGAATATCCTCCGCAGAGATGCGGGCGTAGCTCATCCGGTAGAGCGCCACCTTGCCAAGGTGGAGGTAGCGAGTTCGAGCCTCGTCGCCCGCTCCAAGAATTTTAAGACCTCGGAATTTTTCCGGGGTCTTTTTTATCGAAAAGAGAAAAGAAACGATAAAATAGGCAAATGTAAAATTCTTTGTTGGAATAATGACAATAAATCTTTGTAAACATTGTTGACAATATGTTGAAGCTATTCTATAATCTAAACAAGTTTCTCAATCAAATACAAATAAAGGAAGTGACTCGCAATGGAAAAGAAAAAAAGCGGCTTAACTGCGGCGGCTGTGGGTATTGCCATGGTCTGGATGGGAACACACTTCGGCCCCGGCGTTGCCAGCGGTACACAGATAAA
>JGI24710J26742_10002531_pt1 | contig 16068 bp, 11 predicted proteins | sample BioPla2DNA2_FD_26742 | JGI IMG/M metagenome (IMG submission 26742) | reverse complement strand
TGAAAAATTCCAATCATATATTTTGCCACTTATTGTTATATGTATTGGACGATATTAGCTATTTATCAGTTCCATATTTTTCTTTGTATTCCTCTCCCAACATATTATAAAGCCCTGCTGTAATATCCTTACCATCATAGGTTAATACACTTATAGAAGTATTACTTAAAATACTCTTGCTTCTAGTTAGCTCCCCATCGGTGTATTCATCTATTACAGAACGTATTGCAGCTCCATGGGATACAAAAATAATATCCTTATCGTAGAATTCTTTGGCATGTTTAAAGATGCTTCTTAACATTCTTTCCAACATTGCTTCCCTAGTTTCTCTATTATCAACCTGACCTGAAGCATCAAATTCCCTTCGTTCTTTATAGGTCATACCTGAAATTCTATCAAAGTCTCTCTCAATTAGATCTTCATCAATAACTAATTCTTTAATACCAACTGCTTCTTTAATAATCTCAGCTGTCTTTCTTGCTCTACCTAATGGGCTAGATATAATTGCTGCAAACTCAGTACCTTCTAATGCTTTACCACAGTTTATAGCTTGCAAGATCCCTGTTTCATTAAGGGGAATGTCTTCCCTTCCTTGAATTCTTTTTTCTTTATTCCAGTCAGTTTCTCCATGTCGAATCAATAATAATTTCATGCATAATCTCCCATTCAAATATATCGTTAATATATTAACAGCTCCCACCAACATATTTATTATAGTATCAAAGACTTATTAAAAACAAGTATAGATGCAATTATTTAGCAATTATAGTATTTTCAGCCTTAATAACACTAAAATAAGACCAGGGGAAAATGATTCCCATAGTGAGTATTTGCTTACGTCGGTACAAGTGTCTAAAAGACAGACACGGTTCTGTTTTTTAGAACCTTATGTAACCGTTACGTAAGCATCTAAGCGAGAGCGCCTCACAATGGGAACATTTTCCCCTGGTCTTTTCAAAATCTTATTTATTTAGAGAAACAACCTTACCATTTCTCTCTAATATTTCTTTCACCCTTAAGAGCTCTTCCTTAGTAGGTTCAACGGTATCAGCAAGCTTATAGTCAAGACCAAGCTCTTGCCATTTGAACTCTCCCATCTTATGGAAACCTAGGATTTCTATCTTTGATACATTAGGATAATTATCTAGATGAGCTGATAGCTCTTCTATCTTATCATAGTTATCAGTTAGATTAGGAACCAAGACGTAACGTACCCATGTATTAATTCCTTTATCTCTTAAGTATTCCAAGAACTTTAATGTCGGTGATAGGTTGACCCCAGTTACAGTTTTATATACTAATGGATCAAAGTTTTTAATATCCAATAGTACTAAATCTGTATACTCTAGAACTTCTTCTACATGTCTATTCCACACAAAGCCAGAAGTATCTAAAGCTACTGAGATACCCATTTTTTTAATTTCTTTAACTACCTCTAGGATAAACTCTGCTTGTAGAAGAGGTTCTCCACCTGTAAAGGTTACTCCTCCACCAGAGAATTCCATATAGGATTTATATTTAACAATTTCATTCACTAGTTCTTCAACTGTGTATTTGGTACCGGCATTAACCTCCCAAGTATCAGGATTATGACAAAACTGACATCTAAGTGGGCAGCCTTGCATGAACACAACAAAGCGAATACCTGGTCCATCTAATGTCCCAAAACTTTCTAATGAATGAATTCTTCCGATTACACTCATACTTACTCCCTTCTTTCAAGGGCAAATCAAGTCGGCGTTATTCTATCTTTCATGGAAAGTTCTATGAATAACATCTAATTGCTGCTCCCGATTTAATTTAACAAAGTTAACAGCATATCCTGAAACACGAATTGTAAGTTGAGGATATTTCTCAGGATGTTCCATTGCATCCATTAATGTCTCTCTATCAAATACGTTAACATTAATATGATGACCATTACTATGGAAATATCCATCAAGTAATCCCTTAAGGTTCTCGATCCTCTCCTCATTATCCTTTCCTAAAGCCTTAGGAACGATTGAGAAAGTATATGAGATTCCATCCTCTGCTTCTTTATAAGGAAGCTTTGCAACAGAAGCCATGGAAGCTATTGCACCATTCTTATCTCTACCATGCATTGGGTTAGCTCCTGGAGCAAATGGTTCACCCTTCTTACGTCCATCAGGAGTACTACCTGTTTTCTTACCATATACAACGTTAGATGTAATAGTTAATACAGAAAGGGTTGCCATAGCGTTACGGTAAGTATTAGCTTTACGAAGCTTTTGCATAAAGTTTGCAGTTACGTCAATTGCTATCTGGTCAACTCTATCATCATTATTACCGAATGCTGGGTAATCCCCTTCAATCTCATAATCAACAGCAAGACCATTCTCATCACGAATAACTTTAACCTTAGCATGTTTGATTGCTGATAATGAATCCGCTACTACAGAAAGTCCTGCTATACCACATGCCTCTGTACGTAGAATCTCCACATCATGTAAAGCCATCTGAAGCTTCTCATAGTTATACTTATCATGCATATAGTGGATAACATTTAATGTATTAATATATAATTCTGATAACCAGTCTAATACTTGGTCGAACTTAGATATAACTTCATCATAGTCAAGATAATCTCCAGTAATAGGTGCAAACATAGGTCCTATCTGCTCACCAGATTTCTCATCCTTACCACCGTTAATAGCATATAGTAATGCTTTTGCAAGATTCGCACGAGCTCCGAAGAACTGCATCTGCTTACCAATTCTCATGGCAGATACACAGCAAGCAATACCATAGTCGTCGCCCCATACATCTCTCATAATATCATCGTTTTCATACTGAATAGAGCTTGTATCAATTGAAACCTTAGAACAGAATTTCTTGAAACCATCAGGTAAATTATTAGACCATAATACTGTAAGGTTTGGTTCTGGAGCAGGTCCTAGATTGTATAATGTATGAAGAACTCTAAAGCTACTCTTAGTTACAAGAGTTCTTCCGTCTAGACCCATACCACCGATAGCTTCTGTAACCCAGGTAGGATCACCAGAGAATAAGTCATTATACTCTGGAGTACGAAGGAAACGAACCATACGAAGCTTCATAACAAACTGATCCATGATTTCCTGAAGCTCTTCTTCTGTTATAAGTCCATTCTTTAAATCTCTTTCATAATAAATATCAAGGAAGGTAGTTACTCTACCAAGACTCATTGCCGCACCGTCTTGCTCTTTTATAGCTGCAAGATAAGCAAAGTATGTCCACTGAGTTGCTTCAACTGAGTTCTTAGCTGGTACGCTAATATCAAATCCATAGGACGCAGCCATTGTTTTTAATTCCTTTAAGGCAGATATCTGCTCAGAAAGCTCTTCTCTTAGACGAATGTCAGGGGATCCCAGAGTAGACTTTTCTAATAATTTCTTTTGATCTAGACGATCTTCGATTAATCGATCAACACCGTAAAGTGCTACACGACGATAGTCACCGATAATACGTCCACGTCCATAAGCATCAGGTAGACCTGTGATTATACCTGAATGTCTTGCTTTTCTCATTGCATCTGTATAAGCGTCAAAAACACCATCATTATGAGTTTTTCTATTACTTGTATAAATCTCTTCTGTTTTTTGATCTAATGTGTAGCCATAGGATTCAAGAGCCTTCTTTACCACACGGATACCACCATTAGGCATGATTCCTCTTTTAAGTGGTTTATCTGTCTGAAAACCTACAATAATTTCATTATCCTTATCTAAGTAACCTGGTCCAAATGCTGTAATTGTAGAAGGTACAGAGGTTTCAGCATCAATGATGCCTTTCTTTGTCTCTTCCTTCATTAAGTCAGATACATCTTCCCATAGCTTTGTAGTTCTTTTAGTTGGTCCTACTAGGAAAGATTCATCACCTTCATATGGTGTATAGTTATGCTGAATAAAACTTCTAACATTTATATCGCTAATCCAACTACCTGGATTAAAGCCATTCCATTCCTGTCTCATACATATCCTCCTTTTGTATACTGAATTTATGAGTAAAATTATTTATAACGTCATTAATGATGACGACTGCATTACATGGTCCCTTGCATCCGTCATTATTTATGGTCTTATCATAAATTATCACACCTTTAAAGTCAATGGTAAATGATAATAGTTATCAAGAAAAAATAAAATGTTTCTTATTAATAATATACAAATATTGATTTGTCCTCTAGNATATTTTCTTATATTTCACCTATTTTGGAACATTGATATTTTCTTAACGCTAAGGGATTACATTAAAATATTTTTTAACTCATAAAACTTAGTAGTGAAGTCGATATATAATACATACGAATTATAGAAAGTGAGGGTTTTGCTTGGANATAAAGAATTCAATACAAACCAATTACAAATACCAAAAGACTAAAGCATCCCTTGGAAAGATTCCTATTTCTACTGATAAGCCTAAGGATGCTTCTCAAATAAATAAACAGCTAACTAAGGATATTACTCAGATTGATATTAAAACAGGACAGACCCTTAAGGGTGAAGTTGTGGACCTTAGATATGATAGTGTCACTATCAGATTAGAACCAGGTGATGCAGTTCTTCTGGCAAAGCTTGAAGGTGGTGTTGATCTATCCATCGGGCAAACAGCTGAGTTTTATGTAACTGAGGATAGTTCAAATCGAATTATCCTTCGCTATCTTCCTATGGATGGAACCTCAACTAATAGAACCATAGATAAAGCATTAACTGCATCAAATATACCATTAACAAATAGAAATAAATCCATTGTAAGTGAACTATTGGCTAATCAGATGCCTATTGATAAAAATACTCTATCAGCTCTAGTAAGGCTTTCTCATGTCCATCATAAGGCTAGTCCCCTTACATTAGTTTTAATGTATAAATATAATATTCCTATGACCAAGGAGAACATCCAGCAATTTGAAGCTTACCAAAATGGATCCAATGAAATCATGGGCAAAATCAATACTTTAATCGATAGTCTGTTGGAGCTAATTGATCTAACAAAAGAAGAGACTATAGCTAGTGGTGAAGTTGATGATGCTTCAGCTAATTCTAGTCAAGGAGTAGATGCCAATATAAATTCAGCTAATCTTAATTACATACTCAACATTAACAAGGATCTACTTCAATTACTTGATAGCAACATCCAGAAAAATCAAGAATATATAGATTATAATCCCGATACCCCAATCCATAATATATTATCCCAGGAGGACATAGCTATTCTAGGTGATACCTTGGAACAGTTAATTAATATGGATGGTAAATCAAAAGCTTCGGTTTCACAAGATGTTTCTGATATTCCCTTAGCTAGGATTTATAGTGGTAATTCCTCTATATCTGAAACAATCGCCTATAGCCTTGAGCTTTTAGGATTTGAACATAATCCAGAGACTCCATTAAGCTTGAATACAGTTCAAGATATTATTGCAGATCCATCATTTGCATCATTACCTGAACCCATAAGGGATCTAATTAACCAGTATGCTCAGAAGGATGTATATTTAGACAACTCCCCTGAGATTATAGGTATCTTAAATCAAGATGAACGTACTGAACTTATTAGATTACTTATGCCTTTTACAAGTACTAATCAGACTGATAATCAGAGTGACAATTTGATCGATAATCATATTGATAATGGAATATTAAGGCATATTGATAGTGGAGAGACCTCTATAAAGGATGTGCTTGGTTATATCAATCAGAATGTACTAAAAAGTGATTCTACTCCTAATAAAGCTAGGGATATTATCCAATCATCAGTTTATAGTAAGCTTCTACAGGCTCTTATTAAGGATAGGTGGACTATAACTACTGAGAAGTTAGACCAATACTCAGTATCCCAGTTATATGAAAACTTAGATGAAGATATAAAGCATATCAATAATATGCTTCAGCTGAGTAAGGATTCTACAGAGTTGATGAAACTCCAGGAACCTAGCAAAGATCTTCAGGATAATTTAACTTTCCTAAAGGATTTGAACCAAGTATTTAATTACCTACCACTCCCAATACAGTTTAAGAATCAGGATGCCCACTGTGACCTATATGTTCTTACTAAAAAGAAGACCTTAAATGACCCTAGTAATGGATTAAGTGTACTCCTCCACCTAGACATGGAGCACCTAGGTTCACTAAACATCCATCTATACATGAAAAACAAACATATCAGTGGTAAGTTTTATATTGAGGATTTATCATCTGTGCAGTTGATTTCCACACATATGGAAACTTTAGTGAATAATCTCGATAAAAAAGGATATGACTTTGTTCCGGAGGTAATAAGCACCTATGAGAAGCCTGATTTTACTAAGGACTTCATAGCCAATGAACTTAAAGATAATGACTTTTCAAGATATACTTTTGATGTGAGGACATAGTGATTTCCTTATATAGCTGCTCCGCTAGGATTTCATTATAAGGATATAGAAGTAGTACATCTAATACATTAGGGCAAAACTGTAGATTAAGTAATCTCTTTGTAAAGGCCATTCCAGAAATCTCCCCAGTACATATTAGACGGGAACGATGGGTATAAGGACCAAGCTTCCAGAGATTTATGCGAAAGGAATTGATGAATAAATCTTTTTTTCTAGCTTCAATATGATGAAATATCTCATGGGCTAAGACTACTTCCCTCAGACTTATACCCTTAAGTTCCTCAATATTATACTCCTGGGCAAGAGCTTCTCCCTTGCTAATAGTTTCCTCATATAGAGTGATAACTCCAGAGTCTTCATAGCTTCCAAAGTAAACATATTGCAAACTATTATCACATTTCTTGAACTGTATTTGAATTCCAAGAGATTGGGCCAATTCGACAAGGTCAGCCCACCCTATCCCCTTAACCATTCCTAGTTTTTCCATGGCATAAGTAGCTTCTTCATTTCCACAGATCAAAGCTTCTCTAATTATATCCTCTCTAAGATGTGAAGGGATCCTCCCTTCAATCGGATCATTATAAATATGATATCTGGCAAAATCCTCATCCTTCAACTGTATCAAATGCTTTATCGCCTTCTTAATATCCACACCTTCCACCTCCAAGTTTTATAATCAAGAAAATGTTTTCTTTATCATAGTTTTAATCCGTCTAAAATTGCAAAATGTAATCATTGACTCCCATTATTAAAGTAAAAGACAAGGAATATGAAACATAATATAATGAGCAACTATTTTAAGTCCTTGGTACTTAGATCAGGTACTCTGTGGCTGGGTCTGTTCTTTAGACCCCTTTAATCAAGCGTTACTTGTAGCACCTTGGGAGACTACCTGTTGCGAATATATGTTTCATATTCCCTGTCAATTCGAGATCTGTACAAATTAATGATTTGAATATCTTGATGTTGGCAGATTTAAGATTACATGTTATTTTTAGCTCCTATTAATAAAACACTGTCACTGGATCCACGCATCATTAATTCTGTATCCATTACCATGTGCAATTGATCAAGTCCTGACATACCTTCATAATCTATAACCTTGGCTCCAATACAAAGATAGAAATCAGGAGAAATCTTAATATCAGACTTATAAACTGCTAGTTCTTCCCAGAGTTTATCTACTATAGATCTAACACCAGCGGTAGTTGTCTCTACTGCATCTCCATCGCTACGTTGTATCTTCACAAAGCCTTTCTTATCAACAACACGAAGCTCCTGTCGGTTGCCTTGCCTTGCCCCAAAGACAAAGAAGTTGTCATTTTTAACAATACAATTTGCCTGGGTAGGTTTTACTCGCATAGAAGCAGCTGCAATCTCAGTGGCTTCAGCAAGAGTAACCTTCTTCGCCAGATCCTGAGTCTGAATTTCAGTAGAACCAGTGGCTATTGCTCTTACTTTAGATGTCTGGGAATCGATTTCAATATTAATTTCAATACTGTCAGCTGTAGCACCGGACTTTATAGCCATATCTGTTGCTTCCGTACGGATTTCAAGTAGATCCTGTGGTGTTGGATTCGGTATTACACGCTCTACAACATCTCGAACCATGGCTAAAGCTACACCAATGGAAGAAATGACTTCTGCATGCTCTGCAATCTGATATGGGAGATTCATCTTCTGGGCTGTAAATGGTAGAAGTGCACTTGCTCCACCACCTCCACCGATAAGAGTTATCTGATCCCTCTCAATCTTATACTTAAAGGCAAGCTCCTCAATAACCTCAATACAAGTGTCAGCAGCATTATCAAGGATTGCAGTTGCACATTCCTCCATGGACATTCCAATATCATTGGCCAAGGCTGTGATAGTCTTCTTACAGGATTCCACATTACCATAGGAGAAGTCTCCAGCTTTTACTATCCCTAAAGCCGTTGCAGCACAAGTCACAGTAATAGTGCATCTAAATCCTCCATCACATTCAATAGCTATATAGTCATCAGGATCTCCCTCAAGGGGTTGGATTCGAACCACTTTCGGATTAACAATCTTTTTTGGATCTGTGAATGCAGAATAAGGAAGATTGGCAATATGGGCAGATCTTGGGCCTACATGGACAATTCTGTTTCTACTAGCTCGAACCATGGATCCTCCAGCTACACCAGACACATGAACGTCTAGGGAGCTGATCAAAGTACTCTGGCCTCCTACTACTGAATAGTCAATCATGGGCCGTCCATTTTTAATAACCCCAATATCTGTACTGGTGCCTCCAACTTCGAAAAAGATACCATTGGAGACCCGAAGATACATTAGTGCACCTACGGTTGAAGCGGCAGGTCCAGATAGCATAGTAAGAACTGGACGCTTCCGCATTTCTTCAATGTCCATAACACCGCCATCACCACGCATAATCATCAGAGGTGCTTTAATACCAGCTTGTCTTACTGCACTCTCTGTACTATCTGCAGTTTCAAACATCTTCGGTAAAATAGAAGCATTGATAACCGCCGTTCTTGTTCGACGTGTCAAACCATATAACTTACTTATATCCGAAGCTGCCGTTACTTCTATTCCCTTCTCCTTACCTACTTCCTTTACTAGTAATTCCTCATCAATATCATCAACGCCAAATGCTTTTGACGCCACAATTACTCCACAACCATCCTTTCGTAAATCATCAATGGTTTGGCTCACCACATCTTTACCAAAATTCTTCAAATTAAGATAACGATGGGCTGTAACAATCTTTCTTTTACCCGAGGCATCTAAACTTATATCCTTCACATTACTTTGCGCACTAGAAAGAGCCCCTGCGAAAATCCCTCTACCCATACCAACAATCCCCGTCTTAGCAACATCACCCTCAAGCAAAGCATTAGTTGCTTGGGTTGTGGAGTGGGCAATGAAACTTACTTCCTCAGGTGAAATTTTATTATCATTTAAACATTTCTTGAAGGATTCAACTACACCCTCAGATACCCCCAGGGAGCTCTCATGAGTTGTTTTTACCGATCCTATACCAACAATTTCATAGCTTGCATCATCGATGGCAACCGCTTTTGTATGGGTTCCACCTACATCAATACCAACTCTGATTTTTCTATTTGACATACCATTAACCATACCTTTCTTCATATAAACTTTGTGTCAAAAGCACTCTTTCTCCTATTAACCGAACATAATATAAACCAAGCCAATAATAAGAATAGATATTAGCCAAGCCCATATTACACCTGTTCTCATGAATTCCTTAACGGATACTTTACTATAGTTAAGAGCCCAGAGGTTCCATGACTGTGTAGGACATACCGACAAGTTCATAGATATCGTTGGGGTATACATTAAAGTAAAAAGAAATGGAGTTGCAAATCCACCGATGGCATTTAATACACCTACGGTTGCTGCTCCTGCACCGAATATAGTAAGGGGACCACGGAACAATCCAAGAGGGGCTACGATGGCAAACACAATACAAAGCACCAAGGTTGAGTTAGGCATAATGTCACCAAGAATCGCCTCAAAGAATGGTGCGGCAACACCGGATATCTTATTAAACATTGGTAAAATAAAAAGGAAACCTAATAAGCTGGCCACATCGATAACACCGTCATAGAATGTCCTTGAAATTGTACGAGCCGCTTGCCCAAAGTTAGGAAACTTACGACATACAGCCAGACCAAATAAGGAGCCAACTATAAAGGCGGGAATTGAATTCCATTTGAAGAATATTGCTAAAGCTGTTGGAATGATTGGAGTAATCATAGCAACAGTTGGTACATAGTTATCTTGTGTATTATTTCGATTTACCTTAGCTGCCCAAGCTCTTCTTCTATTCCTCTTCTTTCTAAGGTTATAGATTAACATTAGAGCAATAATAACAAGCTGAATGCCCATTGCTGCAAAACCAAATGGGAAGTAGTTAGCATCATATGCCATATCAGGGAAGATCCCCTGCATCTGTTTAAATAGAACCTGATTAATATACATACCACTTCCTACACTCATTAGATAGGAAGTAACAGCAAGAGGCTTAGGAACACCCAGTGACATAAGGATTGGAAGAATAATAACACCAATCGCTACAACAGCACCTGCACCGAAGGTTGATGTAAAGATAACACCCGTGACAATCGATAAGAGAATAGTTGTAAATAAAGGATTGTCACCACCTAGCTCCGTAACACTTTTAATTAGCTTTGTTGCAATACCGGTTTCAATTAACACTCGCCCAAACCAGCTACCAAAGATTACGTTAACAGCTGTCGCTCCCCAGCTCTCTGGTCCACCTTGAAAGATGTTTTTTTGTGCATCCTCCCAGGTTAATTCTCCACCAATCATACATAAAGCTACCCAAATTACTGCCATGATAAAGAAACCAACCATAAGGTTGCCACCCCTAGCAGCGAAGTAAATCAACCCAAAATAGGTGATTAGCAAAATGATACCTATTACAATTGAAGTATCCATAAGCCTCTCCTTCCGTAATACATGCAAGAATTTTTATTAAAACATTGGATAAAAACATAACTACTATAAAGGTCATTATTTCCTTTCCTCTTACTTCATATACCAAAAGTTATAAGTTGATAAGAATAATGACTGTAATTCATATTAATCTATTAGCCATATCATAAAAAAATAGGTTGGTAAATGTGACCACCTTTCCTAGAATCAAAAAACAACCGAGGAAACTTGCTATTAAGAAGTTTATCCTTCGGTTGTTATTAGTATTCTATTCTTTATTTATTTTCAAAGACATAACTGTAGTAATCCTTGCGAAGTATATTATCCGATATGGTGAATTTATTCTTTATAATGTTACAAATCCCCTTAACATATCCTTTAGGAAGCTCTTCATCTATAAGCTTAGTAACCTCTCCACTTCCAGAATTATACATCACCTTATCTGTAATAAAGCTACGATCAGACAAAATAGCAAGGGGTGGAGCATCTGATAAAATATCCCTACCCATAAGAAGTCGGGAATCATATTCAATACCGAATAGATTAGAGAGGGTTGGTAAAATATCCAGGCTAGAACAGGGCTTATCAACAGTTACAACTTCCTTCATCCCTCTATTCCATAATATAAAGTTATTTTTGTAGGTTTCAAAATTTGGCTCTATTTCATACCCAGCCAATTCATCCAGCCTCTCCTTCTCCCATCCATATGGATAGTGGTCAGCGCTAAGAGCTATAACTGTATTATCTAATACTCCAGCTTCATCTAGTCTGTTAATAAGGTATTCTAAGGCTCTATCAAGCTCAATTTGGCATGCTATATAGGCTCTTCCCTCAGAAGAATAAGGAAGGTCTTTAACAAGCTCCCTATTCTTAAAGGACATACTATTACCTACAAATGTATAATTCATATGACCACTAACAGTAAGGTAATATACATGAAATTGATCATCCTTCACAAATCTATCTACAGTGTCCTCCATCATCTCAATGTCTGATTCTGGCCAAACATCGGACTTTAATTGGAGTCCATTCCCTTTCGCAATAAAATCATAACCTAGATTGGTATGAGTCTCATCTCTTTGATAATAGGTGTAAGTATGATTATGGTAAGCTTTACTTTCTATTCCAAGCTTATTAAATTGATGTCCTAAAGAAAATGGCATATAGTTATTCCTTGATCTATACATGCTTCTAGTTCCAACAGGTATAAGCCCTGTCATAGCTACAAATTCACCATCGCTGGTGCTAGTCTGCCATAGGGCCGTGTAGAAATTATTAAATACAAACCCCTCATTCCTTAGCTTATATAATGTAGGTGTAAGCTCTTTATGAACTGCATAAGGTGCAAATCCCTCGGCAGTTATCATAATTAAATTATAGCCTTCGAACATTCCAGTATATTCATTTTTATTGGTTGGTATTTCTTTAGCAAAATACTCATGCAAGGCCTGAATCACATCATCTTTTTCATTCTCTGCCAAGGAGATAAAGTCAATATCCATAACATTAGGTGATCTATCAATAGGAATTGGTGTAGGTGTTGGTGCTGGTGTTACGGTAACTTTTACATTAGGTTTTGTACCAATCTCAACATGTGATTTTTTAGAATCCTTTATTGGAATCTGAGTGGGAATGATTGTAGGCACCCTCCAATCAATTGTTGGAGCATTGGCCAAGACCATTTCTTGTCTTGGACTAATCAATTTAGTCAAATCAAAGCGTGTCATTGTCCCTATACCAAGTTGTTCACCACTAAAATCATGAACCTTAGTGTTGTGATAAATATCATAGGGTGAATAGTCACCTTTACCAAATCCAAGAAGTGCAACTAGGGCAATACAGTGAAAGAACACTGTAGCTGCCCCCAATACTCCTTGCTCTTTATGCTTTCTTTTAATAAATTCCAATCCTTGCTCTATTAAAACAAATAGAATCAAAAAGGGCATAAAAACAATAATCAATTCACTAAGATTATCTTTAATAGCAGCTATAATATCTGATCCAAACTCAGATACCGCATCTCCTGCCATACCCAGTGTTTGAAAGGAGAAAAACACTTTAAATAAAGAGTAATATGTTACCTGCAATCCATAATAAAAGCATATTAGACCAGTAAGGAACAAGGTGATAGTCTTATTAAATTTCGGGCTTGAAATTCCTATTAAAATAGATAAGAAAAGTCCTGTTGGCAATGCAAAAAGGATCGGTAAGATAATCTTACTGTCAATACTATTAAATATAATCAAATGGGATATACACTCAAGATAGATTAATGTTCCAACAAAAAAGAAAACTGGGATAAAAAGATTATCTCTTCTTTCCTTATCAATATAATCCCAGTAGGCTCTGACTTTATCATATAGCTTATTAATAAACTCCTTGCACTTCATCCACAGTTTACCTTCTTTCAAAAGTAATATTCCCTTTACCATCCCTGCTAGTAATCTTTACCATTGCTCCATTAATCATAGCAATCTGTGGTGGTTTATGTCCAATGTCAGCGTCTAATATTATTGGAATATCGAATTGTCCTAGGACTGACATTACTACTTCCTCATATGTTGCGTCAATAAAGGAATCATACATGGCTGGTCTACCAAATATAAATCCTTTGGCATATTCAAACCATCCAGCTTCTCTTAGCTGCCATAATCCCCTGGTAAGTGCCTCGCTATTAAGATCATAGCTTTCTAAAAACCACACTATTCCATCCTGCTTATATTTATCGATGAATTCTTTTGTCTTGTCATATTTTGTTCCAACAAGAGTAAGAAGCACATCAAGATTACCACCTAATGCCCTACCAGACATATAGATTTCACTAGCCTGTGTATTAATTGGATATAAGTTTTTCCATTCTACCTTCTTCGTTAGCTCAAATCCTTCAAGGCCTGTTATCTTCTTAGTGAAACCATCTTGAAATAGCTCAAAGCTTTCCTGAGATATATTAGCCCCTTCAAGAATCCTTATGTTCTTATCTAGTGAGCTATGCCACTTATCCATCCCAAAGTTACTAAAATTGCCTCCAGATATAGTAGCAATATCTAAATTGGTTGTAATTGTAAAGGTTAATCCTGTAGTATCAGAATATCCCTGTATCCATGTTGGATTGCTTCTAATTAATTCGTAATCTAGATAGGGAAGCATTTCAACAAGATAATTTCCTCCACTAACTGCAAAAATTACTCGAACATCAGAATTTTTAACTAAATCCATTAATTCCTTGGCACGAGTCGCACCATCTGAGCTTCTACCTTTAATATTAGTTCTCACATTACTGGTCTCTATAACTGGGTATCCCATTTCTTTAAAATGCCTTATACCCCTTTCAAGACGGTTTATATCCGTATCCTTAGTAAAACCTTCTGAAGTTGCTGTTACTCCTATTTTATAAGGTTTTTCCAAATTATTAGGATATATCAATTACATCAACCCTTTCTTAAATTTCTATTTCTCCATCAAATACTTTAACTGCTGGTCCTGTCATATATACTAAATCCGCTTTTTCATCATAACGAACAACTAGGTCTCCACCTAGTAGGGTAACTTTAACCTCATGATCTGTAAGACCATTTAGAATACATGCAATGACACTGGCACAAGCACCTGTCCCACAGGCCAAGGTTTCACCTGAACCTCTCTCCCATACTCTCATATCTATATGAGTACGGTCAATTACATGGACAAATTCAACATTAACTCTATCTGGAAATATTTCATGATTTTCAAACAGGGGTCCAATAATTTCAATAGATACATCCTTTGTGTCTTCAACAAATACTACAGCATGGGGATTTCCCATGGACACGCAGGTAATCTTATATATATCACCATTTACTGTTATAGGTTCATTAATTACCATGTCCATGTCCAAGGTAACTGGTATAAGTGAAGGAGTTAATATGGGCTTACCCATATCTACTGTAACAGATTGAACCTTGCCCTCTTCAACAAAAAGCTCTAAATTTTTCACTCCACTTAATGTTTCAATCTTAATATGCTTTTTATCAGTTAATCCATAATCATACACATATTTGCCTACGCATCGAATACCATTGCCACACATCTGAGATCTAGAACCATCGTAATTATACATATCCATCATAAAGTCAGCTTCCTTTGAAGGTCTAATTAATATCAAACCATCAGAGCCAATACCAAAATGTCTATCACTTACCTTTCTAGCGGTTTCAGGAATATTATCTATCAAATTTTTAGTGCAATCTACGTATACGTAATCATTGCCACAACCTTGCATCTTAGTAAATTTCATAATGATCTCCATGCCTTTCTTCTGTATGAACGAAGTTCATACTAATCATCCTTGCCCTTATATATAAATTAGGATATTACCAGCAATTAGCTTTTATTATAGCAAAATATGATAATATGGTAAAGGTTTTACATAAAAACTGTTTTCAGTTGAAAGTTCCTTCCAATTATTATATAATAAACAAGAATATTGAATTAATTGGGGGGATGCTGTTTGCAAATCAAAGATATACCTATTGGTGCAAATATAGAACTAGAGGTAAAGTATCATGGTCAGTGTGTTAATTTTCACAGTGAAGTCATTGAAATAATCGAAGATTCTGTATTAATAAAGCCAATTATTGTTGAGGAGAAAACTCTTGGTTTTTCAGACAGTAACCAGGTCAATTTTATATACATATTTGAAGATAAGGTATTTGTATGGGATCATATAGAGGTAATACTGGTTAAGTATAATGGTAATATGTACCACAAAGCTAATCTCATAGGAGAGGGTATACCATATAATCGCAGGAATTCATACAGAATGTATATCGGTGAAGATATGCCTTTGCACATTAATACTTCTAGCGGTTCTGCTACAATCAACGTATTGGTCAAGGATGTTAGTGAGACTGGTGTCGCTTTCATAACTGAGGAAGATTTGTCCGTTGGAAGAGTTTTTCGTCTTAAGCTTAAGGATAATAATCGTCTTATTAATTTATCCGGAGTTATTGTACGAAGAGAATACCTAGAGCACTTAGGCTCTTTCCTATATGGATGTAAGTTCAATGAATACAATGCAGTACTTGGTGGTTATATTGCCCGAAAGCAAATTGAAATATTAAAAAAGAAATCCGACCAATTTACTTATAATCGTAATAAAGTCCATAGGACAAGACATGTAATGAAGCAAAAATTCGATAATAACTAATTAATATAATTAAGTGACAAGAAAGGCTATATAATAATTATTTTTA
>JGI24710J26742_10002526_pt1 | contig 16088 bp, 12 predicted proteins | sample BioPla2DNA2_FD_26742 | JGI IMG/M metagenome (IMG submission 26742) | reverse complement strand
AAATTAAAAGTATGAGGATTTCACATTGACCTTCAAAGCAAGTAAACCAATAAAATAACAGGATGAAGAGATCATTGCCAACTTTTACTTGACACAAACCGTCCCCCTGTGTTTGTTGTGTGTCAATTAAATTTTATGGTATAATTAATCTTAAGTACTAAATTTTTCTGCAAAATAGTTTACATACATCGGCTGAGATTTACACAAAATTAGAATTCAAGGGGTAAAATCCCCTCGGTTTTGGGTAATATCGCTTAATCAATCATAGTAAACCATGTGCGAAAAGTTGCGTATATATATTGTAAATATAATTTATTTTCTAAAAAATGGGAAAGGGTGTATATTGTGGGAAATTTATTAAAATTATTAATTTCAGTGGGAATACTTATAATGTCTCTTTCTATTTCTATTTTTGTATCAAACGCAGTCTCAGCTGTTGACTATTTTTACGAAGGAAACTCTCTTTTGAATTCCGGCAAATTCGAAGAAGCAATACAAAGCTATGATAAGGCCATTGAATTGAATTCTGAAATTCCTGAATTTCACTATAATAAAGGAATTGCTTTATTCCAACTTGGAAAATATGATGACGCTATAGAACCCTTTGAACGTACGATAGAATTATCTCCTGAGTTTAAAGAGTCATATATAAACAAAATTGCATGTCTACTAGAAATCAACAAACCGGAAGCAGTGCTTGAAACCGCTGATAAATGTCTTGAATTTCATCCGAATGATTCATATACATATATATTAAAGGGATATGCTCTATCTATTCTGGAACGTTACGAAGAGTCTTTGGTTATATCGGACAAAGTGATTTCCTTAAATCCCTCTGACAATACTATTCTTTCCTTGGCGTACGCCAATAAAGGTAATGCCCTGGCATGGCTTGGAAGAATTGAAGATGCTCTTGAAGCATGTAGCAAAGCTTTAGAACTTTACGATGCCAACACTGCTGCATATTTATCCATGAGTTTTGTGTACAACTTACAGAGGAACTTTGAAAAAGCCATTGATATGTGTGATAAGGTTATCGAAATAAATCCTTCTTCACTTGAAGCATATGTTAGCAAATCTTCTTATTTGTTGTATGCAGGACGGTTTGAAGAAGCTGTTGAGTGCTGCGACGAAGGATTAGAATTAAGTGCAGTTAAAAGCTCTTATATGGAATCCAATATACTTGCCAATAAGGCAGGAGCTTTAGTATGTCTTAATAGAGCTGAAGAAGCTCTTGCTGCTACGGAAAAAGCTATAGAGTTATACCCCGAAAACGCCCTTGCATATTCTAATAAAGGCAGTGCATTAAATATTCTCGGTCGACATGAAGAGGCCCTTGTTTTCTGTGATAAGGCTATTGACTTGGAGCCAAAGCTTGGTTACGCCTATAGTACTAAAAGTCATTGTCTGTATATGCTTAAAAGATACGATGAGGCAATAACTTCATGTAATAAAGCCATCGAGTTGAATCCCGAAGACATCATGATTTGTGCTCAGTCTTATACCAATATCGGAGGTTCTTTAAACGAAAAGGGAAATTATGAAGAAGCTCTGGTAAATCTCGACAAAGCGATGGAATATGCAACTGACAATCCATATTTTTTATATCCTATATATGTAAATAGGGCATATGCTTTAGTAGGACTTCAGAGATTCGAAGAATCTATTGAATACAGTAATAAAGCTATAGAGTTAAACCCTGGAGATTCCAAGGGATATGTTAATAAAAGCATTGCTCTTGTAGGTCTTTTAAAGTATGATGAGGCTATTGAGTGTTGTAATACTGCTATAGAATCAAATATAGAGGATTATCTGATTTATAATAATATGGGGGTTGCTCTTGAAAAGAAGGGTAGACTTAAACAAGCTTTGCAGGCATATTCCAAAAGTCTTAAGCTCAATCCGGATAATGAAACTGTAAAAAGCAATCTATTAAAAACCTCAACGAGGTATAATCTCAAAATAGCTTTATTCATATTAGCTATTTTCTCAGTTATTGCAGCAATTGCTATAACAACAGTTGTTCTAATTATAAAAAAGAGAAAGTCTCAAATAGCACAAGCTCACTCACAAGAAAACAGTCCTTCCGTGTTCTAGGAGTCCGACACAGAAGGAACAACTCAGGGGGCAACACAGGGGGACAACACAGGGGGACGGTTCTTCCGTGTCAAAGGTATCTGTTTTTCATATATTTTATTTGAGGTGATTGTTATGCCAAGAAAACCAAGAGTAAAAAGCAGCACCGGGATATATCATGTGATGCTCAGGGGAATAAACGGGCAAGTTATTTTTCATGATAATAAGGACTATGAAAAATTAATACAAACAATTAAAGAAATAAAAGAAATAAGCAAATACGAAGTCTATGCATATTGCCTTATGACAAACCACGTACATCTGCTCATAAAGGAACGGAATGAGGATTTAGGAATAGTATTCAGAAGAATCGGTGCTAAATATGTTTATTGGTACAACCATAAATATAAGAGAAGAGGGTACCTTTTTCAGGATAGATATAAAAGCGAAGCTGTTGAAAGCGATGAGTATTTATTAACAGTATTGAGATATATTCATCAGAATCCGGTTAAAGCAGGTATTTCCAAAAATGTACGCAGCTATCCGTGGAGCAGTTATAATGAATACATTACAAAAAGCAGTCTTTGTGACACAGACTATATAACCAGTCTTTTTGCAGAGGACAAAAGCAAAGCAATTTTGTTATTTCAACAATTCAATGCTCAGGAAAACAATGATAAGTGCCTTGAATATGAAGAGCCTCAAAAAATATATGACGATGAGGCTATTCAAATGATAATCGAAATAAGCGGAGTAAAAGAACCTCACGAAATCCAAATACTTGAACCGGATAAAAGAGTTAAAGTTGTTAAAGAACTGAGAAGTATAGGTCTTTCAATGAGACAAATAGAAAGGCTCACAGGTTTAAGCATTAGTACAATCCGAAGATTATGACACGGAAGAACCGTCCCCTCGTGCGTGACACGGAAGAACCGTCCCCCCGTGTCGTCCCCCCGTGTCATTCGTTGAGTTTTTGCATTTCCTTTGCAAAATCCTCTGGTGATATTTGTCCGGCGATCAATTCAACCACAAGATTCTTATGTATTTCGGCATCTTCACCTTCCAGGAACACATCCCACCAAAGAATCCATGCCGTTGAATCCTGTGTCATACTCACCATTTGCTTAACCATCGGTGATACTTTTGAATCGTCCACCTGCACAATCCAGCCCGGCACACCTGCGTTTGCAAGATAAGCCTCTCTTGCCATGTCTTCTGCTATAAACTTTGCCACCTTAACGGCGAGTTCCTTATCGGGTGTGTCGGCACTAACCATAAATCCGTCACCGGCACCTCCCAAATAATCTGTGAAACTTCCTTTTCCACCGTCAATCAATGGGAATTTAACCGCAACAATCTTACCCTTGACTTTTGAGGAATCACCTTCAACTATACCGGCAACCCAGTTACCGTTGAACAGCATCGCAGCTTTTCCTTCTGCAAACATTATGTTACCGTTATCATAGGACAAGCCAAGGGGATTTTCACCGAAAGCACCGGCTTTTGTTAATTCGACCAACCTTCTTGCCGCATCAATAAATTCAGGAGAATCAAAGGATGCATTTTTGTTCAATGCATCATTACACAATTGTGGTCCTGCTGTTCGAAGAGCCAAGATATCATAATAAAACATTGCAGGCCACAAGTCTTTAGCCCCGTTTACCATAGGGGTAATCCCTTTATGGGAAAATGCTTTTACCGCCGTTAACAGCTCTTCATAGTTTTCCGGAATTTTAACTCCGTTCTGTTCAAACAGTTCCTGATTACAGTATAGAGCAGCAACCTGCATCTGAAACGGCAACCCGTATACCTTGCCGCCGTATGTCATACTGTCTGTTATTCCGGGCAAAAGCTTGTCCTTAACATCTTTAATGTATTCATCAAGAGCCAACACTTTCCCAGATTCAACAAACGGTTTCGAAAAGCCGGCAGACCAAGTAAAGAAAATATCAGGAAGCTGATTCGTTGCCATAGCATTTTTTAATTTTTTCTTGTAAGACTCGTTATCAATGTCCTCTACCGCAAGCTCGACATTTGGAAACTTTTCTTCAACATGTTTCAATACCGTTTGGAAAGGCTTTTTATTTCCATCACTGTCAGAAACCCACATATGCCAAAGACTGAGTTTTATTTTATCCCCATTATCTTTGCTGTTTGTTTGAGAATTTGGTTCCTCATCAACATCCTTGGCTTTTCCACTGTTTGCACATGCGAACAAACTAAGAAATAAAGACAGCATAATCACCATGCAAACTATTTTAGCAAACACTTTTTTCATCTCTTATCCTCCTCGTTTCTTATTCTGAATTTTGATACTGCATCCCCTAATTGTTCTGCCATCATATTTATTTTTTTAGAAGATACAGCAAGAGATTCCATATATGTGTATTGTTCTTGCGTTGTTGCAGATACCTCTTGTGTAATTGATGCCGTTTGCTCTGAAATTGCAGCTATATTTTCTATGGATGCCGACACCTTTTCTTTTGAATCAAGAACTCCTTTAATCGACTCCGACATATTGCCTATGCAATCAACTATACTTTCCATTGCATTAAATATGGAATTAAACGATTCATTGGTTTGGTTAACAACCAACATTTGATCATTTACATTGCTGTGTGCACTGTAAGCTACATTTACCGTTCCTTCCGTTTTCACCAAAATATCGTTTATAATCCTGCTAATCTTACTGGAAGCCTCTTTTGACTGCTCGGCAAGTGCTTTGATTTCGCCTGCAACCACTCCGAAACCTTTCCCTGCCTCACCGGCCTTTGCAGATTCTATAGCAGCATTCAGAGAAAGGAGATTTGTCTGCTCTGCAATTCCCACAATGGTTGAAATTATCGCTTTGATTCTTTTTATATCATCACTGAGTTTATTGATATCCTCTATTACTCTGTTTGATGCCATACTTGTCTTTGTCGCTTTATCATTTAATGTCTCGACAATTCCCAAGGCATCATGGCTGAGATTTTTGGTGTTCTCTATTACCTTCGTCATGTCCTGCATGTTATCCTCAACCTTGTTAATGCCTTCTGAAAGAACCCTGATACTTAATGCACAGTTGTTTATTTCAGAAGCCTGTTCCGATGCATCGGCAGCTATTTGATGGGTAATACTGTTTATTTGCTTTGAAGCAACATTGGTTTTTTCAATTGAGGTGTCCAATACGGACAAATGATTCAATACATCATCGGATGATAACTTGACCTTGGATATAAGAACACTTATATTTAATATCATGTTCTTGAAATCTTTTATTACTTCCGAAATTTCATCATTTCCGCAGTCCTCAATGTCGGATGTAAAAATACCGTTTTTAGTTTCATTCATAAGTTTGGCCATTTTTTCAAGGGGCACGGAAATACTCATCGATATAATAATCGATGCCAATAAGGAAAGAATCAGACATACTGCGATAAATGCAAGCAGTGAGTTTCTGATCCTCTCAGGCTCATGCCTGGTATATGATATAGGAATTTTGCCGACTACAACCCAATTTGTTCCTTTAATTTCTTTATACGACACCAAGTAATCATTAAACTCAAATACATTTACACCCGCACTTATCTTTGCACCAATTTCATTCACAAGTTTTTCGTCACCGTACATATTTCCAAGTTCTTTCTCATCTTCAGATGAAATAATTCTTCCGCCTTTATCAATAACAAAAATCTCCGAATCTCCTCCTATGTCAACATCTTTATAGACATTAATCAATGCTTCGTTTCTAAGCCCGATAAACAAGTATCCCAACCTTTTTGCCGATTGCAAATCGTTTATCACTTTTACACAAACCAAATAAAAGCTTTCATCATCCCTCACAGTTGACCAAAGAGGTGCTCCGTCTCCTTCATCGGCCAACCGGATCAATGTTTCATTGACACCCTCTTTTTGCAAAACACCTGTCAATTGGTAATCTATAGTTTCACCATTGTCAATCATAAATCTTGCAAAAGAAATTTCTTTAGTAAGTGTAAATTTTGTCATCATCAAGTCTTCCAAACCCTTTATTGCCTTAAATTTATCAAAATCATTTTCCGAGCCCGATGCTATTCTCATTTGCTGCTGAATCTCTTTATTGGTGGAAATATCAATAGTATCTTGCTCATATTTCCCCAACTGTCCGTCAATACTCTTTTTAACCTGATCCATAAATTGCTCAGTGTAGCTGTAAATTTTAGATTCAACGGCATTTTTTGATAAATAATAAGCATACACCCCAAGTAATGTAATCGGAATAATTGAAAGTAATATAAAAGCCAATATTAAACGCACATTTACTCTGGTTTTTCTGATAATTTCAAATTTATAGAACCTTCTTTGTATTCTTTGAAACATAATATATCTCCTTAAAATATCTTATTGGATTTCTCAACCGACTTAATTAAAGAACTGTGAATGAATCATAAAAAGAAATACGCAACTATTATAAAAACATGTCACAAAAAACAAATCTATAGTCTCTTTGAATTGAATCTTGGTTTTATATCTAACAGAAGTCTCTCTTTATATTTCGGAAAAACTCCCTATAGCATTTAGATGTTTTTATTTGTACGAGTTCCACCTACTTACAATCACTATGTTTTAAGATGTATATAAATAAAATTTTCTAAGGAGACGGTTCTTTTAAATTCTAAATTTTACCATGGATTAAAATTTGAATTCAGTCCATAATAATTAGCGTAGGGTTCATGATGGTTGAGCCAAGATTATTATAAGGTCATTAACATGGCTTTATAATAGTCGGCCAAAGGTTAATACTAGGTCTATCCAATAGTTGGTACTAAGGCTTGATATTAGCCGGCGGGAAGAATACTATATGTTCCGTAAAGCTATATTGTAGTAACAATGAGTGGATTTTTCATGCAGTTTTGTGAATCATCCCAATAGTTATTACAATATGGTTGAAAGGGATGTATAGTACTCGAGCTAAGACTATCAAGGGTTCCGCAGGCATTAATTATATTGCATTAGCTTATCGGCTGGCTCGGTAAACCCTGTGCAAAGATAATTATATGCTGGAGGTTTGTTGCAGTCTATGGTTGATTGCAACAGGTTTCTAAGGTATCCTTGATAATCGAGCATAGGTTGGTATAGGTTTTGTAATGCTTGTGGGCAGTCGAAAGATTGTTTATAGGTATGCAGAGATTTATATCAGCTGTAGCGTAGATCATCATGGGCTCTGCTTTTATATTCATATCCTTCGAGACTTAATTTTTCCCAATTCTTTGTTCCAATAAGGGCTCATACATCATAAGTGCATGATTTTCCGTTATAAACTCATCACAAAGCAGTTCTTTATCCCTATTGTAGGCTTTTCTATAAATCTGATTATGTCTAATATATCCACCCCAGTATTCATGGGTAATTGCATGATTTTTTTCGTAGACCTCATAACATTGGTTAAGCTTTTGAGTTGTCCTCCACTCCCCATGAAGGTATTTATCATCCAGATAAACCCTCAATTGAAAGGGCTGGTTGGTACCGTTATAGATTTGCAGATCTCTGTAATTGTATACACAGGTAGCTCCGCTTCCAAAGGGCTGCTTCCTGTCCGAATCGGGAAAGACATCATAGCTGTGTCTATGCCTTTCCGTAACTGTTAGGGGTGTATGCAATGTCATCCAGTAAATAAGATTGGACAGCTGGCAAAGCCCTCCTCCAATACCTGACCGGAATCCTCCGTTAAAAAGTACCATTCCTTTAACATAACCCTTGCCAGCACTGGGTCTGCCTATAAGCTTCCAATAGGAAAAGGTCTCCCCCGGGTTGATAACAACACTGTTCAAACGTCCCACAGCTATTTTTAAATTAATTATTTTATTGTACTGCATCCACATATGGACATTCTTTAATCTTCTCAAAAGAGGAGTTTTGTGTATAAAAACAGGATTAGGCATAAGCTCCCCACTTATTTTTTTGCAGTACTTCTTCTTTCCGAAATACCAATCAAAATACCTTAAGGAGGTATACCACATTTTCCCTAAAGTTATCCTGACTCTACTCCTCTTAACCGGTTTAATCTGGTACATATTTATCCCCCTAAAAACAATATATTGAAATTTTCTCTATACCATGCCTATGACAGGTACTTCTTTATAATATCCCTTGCAATAAAAGCTGCTGTTTCACTTCCAGAGCCGCCATACTCAATAACTACAGCAACGGCTATTTTGGGGTCTTCAACTGGAGCGAAACCTACAAACCACGAATGTTCCTTCGCCTTTTTCTCCACCGACAAGTCATTTTCTGCCGTTCCGGTTTTGCCAGCCACATTAATGCCTTGAATTGCTGCATTATATCCCGTACCGTTAACCACTGCCTCTTGCATCATTATTTGAATTTTTTGTGCAATATCCTCTGGCATTATTTTGGATAATTCACCGGGTTTTGCGTCGTTATTGGTTTTGCCGTCAAAACCTGCCAATTTTTTCACCAGCAACGGCTTCATCATTACACCTCCGTTGGCAATTCCTGATGTGAGCATTGCCATATGCAGAGGAGTAACTAAAACCTTTCCCTGTCCAATAGCCGCCTCGGCCAAATCCGTTTTGCTCATGCTGTCGTACGGAAACCGGCTGGCACTTACGGGAATGTCAAAGTCTATCTCTTTGCCGAATTTTGTTCTTTGTACAATGTCCCCAAAGCCCTCCATCCCAATGTTAACCCCCAGCTGAGCATAAACAACATTGCTCGATACTGCCAGAGCCTTTTTTAAATCTATCTCGCCATAGGCTTTCCCTGCTGAATTCCTAATCTCCCTTCCATCAATAACTATAGATCCCTTATCACTATAAACTTCATTCTCTAATCCCTCCTCAATCGCTGCCGCAGTAATGAGAATTTTAAAGGTAGACCCCGGAGGATAAAGACCTTGTGTCGCCCTAGACAAAAAAGGTGCGTCCCGGGATTCAACCATACTCTGCCAATTCTTTTCCAGTTCTTTGGAACTAGGGTTAAAATTCGGACTGCTAACCAGAGCAAGAACTTCACCCGTTTTGGGATCCATAGCCACAACCGCACCTTTTTTCCCTTGGAGTAACTCTTCCCCAAGGGATTGCAGTTCATGGTCAATGCTGAGATAAATACTATCTCCTTTCCGGCTGGGATAATTTGAACTGCTGGCCATTCCAAAAACCTGACTATATTTGTTTATTCCCAACAGCTCATTGTTATAAGCAGCTTCAATCAAAGATTTACCATACACTTTTGAATTATACCCTATCACATGACTGTACAGCGATCCAAAGGGATATATTCTCTCCTGCTGTTCCCCATTTTTTTCATTGTAGGCTAAAAGAACCCCGTTTCTGTCATATATATTGCCCCGGGTTGTGTTCTCCTCAATTTTGTACTGTCTTCTATTATAGGTATTGGTCATAAGACTTTTACTTTTGAACAGCTGAATAAATGTAAGGTAAACAACTATTATAAAAAAGAGGGAACATAGGGCAATCATCACTCTGATAATCCTTTTGTTCTCAGCCATAGGCTTCACCACCTGCCTCATCAATATCCGGGTTTGATATTGCCTGCATAATGCCCAGAGCTATAAAGCTGGTGGTAAGGGAGCTTCCCCCATAACTTACAAAGGGAAGTGTTATTCCCGCAAGGGGTATAAGCTTTATTACTCCACCAATAATAATAAAGGTCTGTAATCCAAACATTACCACAATTCCAAAGCCTAAAATTTTATTAAACCTATTTTTTACGCCCAGTATTATTTTTATCCCCCTATAGGTGAAGAGCATAAACAAAAGAACTACTGCGACGCCCCCAAAAATCCCCAGTTCTTCACATATTGCAGAGAAAATAAAGTCTGTGGTTACTGCCGGAACCATATCAGGTCTTCCCATACCGATTCCTGTTCCAAAAAACCCGCCTGTAGCAATGGCAAATAAAGATTGAGATATTTGGTAGCCCTTGTCGGTAATATCTGTCCAAGGATTAATCCAAGCTTCCACCCTCACTCGAATATGATAAAAGAGGACATAACTTGCTATTATCCCTGGTATTATCAATACTGAATTCAAGAAAAAAGTTCTCAAGTCCCTGCCAAATACATATAGAAGGGTAAGAAAAACTAAAAACATCAAGACAGCCGTTCCCAACTCCCTCTGAATAACAAGAAAACCGATATTCAAATATGTAATAAACATCAAAAGTAACCGATTAACAACTACTTTGGTTTTTTCGCTGCAACGGAAATCTTTTAAAAATAGTGCATCCGGTTCTTTAAAATAGCTTGCAAGAAAAAAAACAAACAGAATTTTGCTTAATTCCGATGGTTGAAAAGTAAAACCGCCAATGGAAATCCAGTTCACCGCTCCATTAATGTTTTTCCCAAAAACCAGAGTAACCAAATAAGACACAAGGGGCAAGAATATGTACAGGTGGGTAAATTTTTCCCATTTGTCTACCCGTATATATGCATAATAAATGAGGAAAAAAAGTGTTATACCAACTGTAACCCAGATAGATTGTTTTATGCCAAGCCCTTTGTTCAGTCGTGATATCATTAAAAGCCCAATGCTCAAAAGCATAGATATTATTAAGAACAAATACTCATCTCCAGTATTTCTTTTAATAATAACAAGACACACAGTACAAATAAGCAAGGTTACAAAAGTCCCTAAAGCAATAATATGCCAGTTGTAAGAATCACCGCTCAAAAAAAGAAAGGCATACGCCATAATATTGAATACAGCTATTAAATACAAAGGCTTACGGTATGTTGTTTCCCCCAGCATTAAAATACACCTCATTTATTAGCCGCAACAAACAAGAATTTTATCTGTCCAATCTTTATGCTATCGCCATCATGTAATAATGCTCTCTCTTCCCCATCAAGCCTCGACCCATTAACAAAAATGCCATTCTTGCTTTTGAGATCCCGTATGTAAACCTTGTCACCTTCAACTGCAACATGGGCATGAATCTCGGAAATAAAAGGATCTTTTATTACTATATCATTTTTATCCTGCCGGCCTATAGTAATACTTCTGTCCAAAGTGTAGTTCTCCTCAACTTTAAAACCCAACATATCCCGCTGATTAATAAGCTTTAAATAGGGATAAAAACCCATGGCATTAGTTTTGCTGATGTTCATAGACTTGATATCCAGATAAATAAGCCGTATAACACCAAAGATAAATAGATATATAACTATAATAAAAACAATTTTAATAAGCAGCAGTACTACTTCAACCATTTTTATACTGTCCTCTACTGAAACTCATTAAATCCTTGCTGTGGCGTCATTATCTCCGGCCAAAACTCTTCACGACTGCAAATCTCTTTGTCGATGGCCTGCCCTTTTAGTACCAAATAAAGCTCTGCCATAGTAGCATTTTCGTAAGGAACTACAAAAATAACACCTACACAGCAGCACATAACTCCTAAAAAGTACCAACCGAAGAATGAAAGTCTTAAGACAAAAATATTGAGTTTATGTCCATAGGTCATTTGATCACTTAATTCCAGTGCTCGTTTATAGCCTATATTGGGATTTTCAGCCAAAATATACGGTACCATCATGTAAGCATAAGATTTAACGATACCCGGTATTATAAGCAATAAATACCACAAAAAATTTAATACCCCCTTGTATAGCATTGCCTTTATTATGTCCATGTATCTTTCCTTTTTAAATGCAAAGCCAAGGGTATTCAAGTCTGTACTGGTTTGTCCTTCTAATTGTGCATTCTCAATAAAAAACCTTCTTCCTCCAATCTCAAGGGGATATCCTAAAAAAATACGAAATGCAAATCCAAACAGTAAGACTATGCCCACGATAACGAGGACAAGAATTAAATAGCCAATCGCTGCTTCTCCGTCCGGAAAATTATCTATGTTTCCTTGGCTATTTATAAAACTTCCATTACCTCCTGAACTACCTCCTTCTGCACCAGCGAACCCCAAAATAATGCTTACCAAAAAAGCCTTCCAATATGAAACCCTTAAAACATTTTTTGCCCTTTCTTTAAGATAACCTCTAGTCCACATAATGTCCTCCTATTTTTGATAATAGTGTCTTTCAGCTGGCATTCATCCACATAAACATTACAAAATTATTACACCTCGGCTCAAAGAAAATTTTTCGGTTTTAGAAAACTTTTCTTATCCCAGTAGTGCTTCAACGAGGCTAAAGATTGATCTTCACCTAAAAAGCAAATCTGTACCCGCCACTTATAGAAGTGGGAGCCATTTATCTCCTCGTTATAATTTGCAAAAATTCCAGCTTATTTAATACTTTCTTTAAATAACTTTGATTGTTCAATATTTATTTTATATTTATATTTATATTGCATCAAAATTATATCAAAAACTGTTGATTTTCACAATAACACTATTTAAGAAAAATGCAATAAATAAATGTGAAAAAAATATACACTTGTTTAAGAAAGCCAAACCTCTTACTCANAACACATACCAATCAGTGCAACAAGAGTCATACCATTGACATATGCATCTATATTTACACCCCTAGATACTTTATACATATCCTTTATTGCCAGAGCATATACTATACTACACCGATTAATCATGTCATTGAGCACACGGTTTATCTCTTTGTAAAGCTTTTTTGTTACTTTAACAAATTTTGAATCCAAAAGCATATGGGAACATCTTTTTAAGAGCTCTTCCGGTGTACCTTTTGATACAATGCGCATTTTCTCATTTATCAAATGGGTTGATACTTTAATGCTATCATCGTATTCAAAGGTTAACTCCTCAACTTTAGGAGCAATGCTCTCAATGAGACTTTTATCAAATCCTTTTTGTTCTGTGTAATAAAAAATTGCTTTTTCCTGCTCATCTCCCACCAGACTTACCCGTTTATTATTTACTCTCATCACTTCGGCATAATTACTCAGAACGAGAGAATGCATAAAAATTCCGTAGCTTTTTTCCTCTTCGTCAACATCCTCTGCTTTCTTAAGCTTTCCATCAAGGTATATCTCCTCAACTTTCAGCCTATCAGAAGTCTTTTTTACCAGTGAATCCAAGCCGTAAACCCTATGTATTTTGTTTTGGGGAAACATCTCCGGTTCCATATAATTTCTCCTTTCAGGGATATAAATTGATAAAAACTACAGTTTTTGAGTCTTATTTGCTGCTGACCAGATTTCTTTTCTACCCGTGTAATAATTAAATAATACACCTTCCCCCATTAATATAATTAACAATTTTAATTTTATTATAAATAATATTAAAACGTCAATTAATAAATTATGAATATTTTATTAACAATATTATTGATTTCTAAATTTTTAGGCACAAAACATAAAAAGCGCATTTTTAACATCGTGAAAGACTAAGAATCAGTTGAGTTAAAAAGCACCAATTCTTCTTCGGTATTTTCAATCCATAAAATCATTGGATCTTATCTTTAGAAACAGGTAATTGGTTAGAATATGTCTATACGGTTGTTTTTCAGCAAATCAGTATTTTATGATATGTTCATGATTTGTCAAGTGATCCTGACAGTATTCAACATCACTGCCACACTTGTAACAATAGGAAAATTTAAGCTCCGGATAATCCTTTGATGTCCTGCCGCATATGCAGCAGGTATATACCATCTCAGAAGGCTTAACCGGTGATGTAATTACCTTGAACTTTCTTCGTTTGCGTCTCTTAGCAGCAGATTTGATTCTCGGAAACAGCCAGTCATTATAAATCTCTCTTCCAAAGAACACAAAGAAGTTTGCCAGCGATAAAACAGCTGTAATCCTTGATTCCGGTCTTGAAATAATTGAAATCACTGTAAATCCGATGTTAAACCAAGCCAGATATTTAACCTTTACAGGCAGTATGAAGAACAGCAGCAGTTTAAAATTCGGGTAAAGATAAGCAAACGCCAAAAAAATCGACATGTTCAAAAACTCAGACGTTACCTTTCCGCCCAAAAAAGCCGCTAAAATTGCTGAAAGAACGCCTATCAAATAGTAAAGGTTAAACCTAAAGCTTCCCCAAAATTTTTCGAGAGAACTTCCAAATACATAGAAGATGTATAAAGCAAAAACTACCCATATGCTCTCGAACGGAGGAACAAAAATAAAAGTTATTAGCCTCCAGATTTGACCTTTCAAAACCAAAGATGAATTCAAATATAAAATTTGGTCAATTTCTCTGAATTCTTTAAAAAGACTCAGGATTAAAACAAAAGCTGTCCCGATAATCAGGTACTTTGTTAAGTTTCTAACTGCGAATCGTTGGTACTTACGTTCAAGTCTGTCAATCCAATTCAAAGTAAACAACCTTTCAAGAAGTTTATGCTAAAACAAAAGACACCTTATAATATATTCTACGTTTTTTTAAAAAATCCTCTTTTTCTTTTATCATCAATTAGTGTTCTTTTATGAATGCATATTTTCCAGATTACTTCATTCACTATATCACAAACAAAAGTATGGGATAATATCCCACAAACTTAAGTACACTCCATATTTTTCTCACTTTGCCCCAGTCAGCAGTGAGTAATAAAAAAAACAATTCACTTTCAAGATACTGACAAAAACTCAAGGGGTACACCCCTCTGAGTTCAAGTTCACACAAGGGGTGCGTCCCCCTGAGCTCCCGTCCCCCTGAGCTCCCTGAGTTTCGCTGAGTTTCGTCTCCCTGAATTTTATTGCAAAAGTTTATCCAGTTGTGAAACATGCTGTCTGTTTACATCCAGAATATCTTCCACCAGTTTACGGCTTTCCGGATCCAAGTCGCCTCTCACAATTTCTTCAGCCATCTTTATACCTTTATCCTCGCTCTCTAATGCATCCTTTATGATAAACTCCGTATTGTGAGAGACACCCTTGAGACTGTTCATTAATTCTCCCATAGTGCCCATTAAACCCGATCCGTTTTCCGGTATCCCGCCTAGGTTTTGTATCCTCTCGGCAATTAAAGCTGCATTCTGCTTGTGTTCCCGTTGAATCCTTTGCAGCTGGGATTTTGCCCCGGGATCCTTTGCATTCTGTATAAACTTTTCATACCCATGAATCGCCATGTAATTTCCCTTAAGCAACGCATTGAGTTCTCTAACTACTGTGTTTTCCATTGTCTCAACACTCCAATACAGTTTTTCTATAGTTTGCCCATAAATTATATTGCTTAATCAATTGGAATGCTCACTTTTTCATCACTATACGTATAATACATAATGTATCTTATATCCAGTCTCATGTTCTGTCCCTTTCCTTCGAAGCGAAAAACCCAGTCAACCGGCTCCTCACTTTCAGCTTGTTTCTCATATGAACCGTGATTAATTATTTCCATAAGTTCATCCCCGTCAAAAAGCTCCAGTGACGGAACACCACGGCTTGATACAATTACGCATGTGGTATCACCTTCAAAATATACGCTTTTTATCAAAATATCCTCATCAACTTGGAGGTTTTCGGTTTTTTCCAATATATCCACAGATTTGTCCATAGGTCTATGTCTCTTCAGTCTTATGTTCTTTATCTCCAATGTATTGAAGTCCTTAGACAAAGCATCTCCTTTGATTATAAAACTGGTTTTTCCCATGGAAGAATTCGTGTCTCCTTCATAAAACCCAATGGTTTCTCCCTTGTCGCTTACCATATCGAATAGCAGAATGGTCGTTCCATATTTTTCATAATCTTCTGCATTTTTTGGGTCAAGCTTTTTCTTTGATTCTTCTGTAAGGGGGTTAATACTTCCCTGTATATATGTTTTCATTGCAGATGCCGTTATTTTATCAAACAGTACATCGCACTCACCAACCCTGACCTTGGTATTGATATCCTTTTGTACAGAGGTTTCAATGGCCTTGCTCCTGTCGAGAGCAAAACTTATGGTTCTTTCTTCTTTCACATCACCCTTTCTAAACTTTATATTTAATTTCATCCACTTTTCATAAAAAGCGGGGGCTTCAAAGGTATAGACAAATTCCTGCGTATGTTTATCCGGATTCGACCCATGTCCTAATTTGAGAGAATACCTGGAGGGATTTAAACCAGTTAAGGAAACACTATAGATCGGGTCAA
>JGI24710J26742_10002523_pt1 | contig 16103 bp, 10 predicted proteins | sample BioPla2DNA2_FD_26742 | JGI IMG/M metagenome (IMG submission 26742) | reverse complement strand
GCCCTCCAGAAAGCGATGCGCTGCATTGAAACAGCCAACCCGGAAACCCTCTACGGCATCTTCGGCGACGCGCAGTGGACGAACAAAGACCGCCTCTCCGANGCCNTGCTNCGCGACCTNATCGAGCATTTTTCCCGGATCAATCTCGGGAACCAGGCGGCAAAGGCCGACATCCTCGGCCAGTCCTACGAGTATCTCATCAAGAAGTTCGCCGACCTCACGAACAAGAAGGCAGGGGAGTTCTACACACCGCGCTCGGTAGTCCGGCTGATGATCGACATTCTCGACCCGCACGAGGGTGAGACCATCTACGACCCGGCCTGCGGAACGGGGGGCATGCTGCTTGAGGCCATCCACCACGTGCGAGAGGCTCACAGCGACGACCGGCTGCTCTGGGGCAAGCTCTTCGGTCAGGAGAGGAACCTCACCACCTCGGCCATTGCCAGGATGAACCTGTTCCTGCACGGTGCGGAAGACTTTCAGATCGTGCGTGACGACACCCTCCGCCACCCGGCGTTCTTCTCGGGCGACAATCTCGCTACCTTCGATTGCGTCATCGCGAATCCTCCATTCTCCCTGGAAAAATGGGGCGAGGAGGTCTGGGTGAGCGATCCTTTCGGCCGCAACTTCGCCGGGATGCCGCCAGCGAAGAGCGGTGACTACGCCTGGGTGCAACACATGATCAAATCAATGGCGCCCAAAACCGGTCGCATGGCGGTTGTGCTGCCGCACGGGGTGCTCTTTCGCATGGGGAAAGAGGGAGCAATCCGGAAGAAGATTCTTGGCATGGACGTTCTCGAAGCTGTGATCGGCCTTGGTCCGAACCTCTTCTACGGCACCGGCCTCGCTGCCTGTATCCTCGTCTTCCGCCAGCGCAAAGCCGGGGATCGGAGAAACAAGGTGCTTATTATCGATGCTTCGAAGGAGTACAAGACCGACCGCGCCCAGAACGAGCTGCTTCCCGAGCATGCCGACCGCATTTACAGGTGGTATCAGGACTTTGCAGATGTGGAAGGGGTTGCCCGGGTGGTGACGCTTGAGGAGATCGCATCGAATGATTATAACCTGAATATTCCCCGCTATGTCGAGCCGATAGTCGAAGAGGAGGTGCCGACCGTTGAAGAGGCGCTCCAGCAGCTTCGGGAGAGTGCTGAGGCGGCGTTTGCGGCGGAGGAGAGGCTCATCGCTATTCTGAAACGGGAGGGCCTGCTGTCATGACGAGACCGGGTCTGTTCGTCAGTTCCCACCGGGGTATCCGGGCAAATGTTGAATCCGCGAACCGGGTGGGGACCAAGTGGGGACTAAGCGGGGACCAGGTTGAAGTGCTGCGTGCCTGCGTGACGGAGAGGTCCATCTCCGAACTCATAGGTGTGGTCGGCAGGGCGAGTCGAACCAGGTTCAGGAACTCCGTGCTGAAACCGTTAATGCAGATCGGGTTGATCGAGATGACCATCCCGGAAAAACCCAGAAGCAGCAATCAGAAGCACCGTATTACTGATACGGGCTGCGCCCTGCTTACCGGGAGGGAGATGCCGTGACCGTCCGCATCACACAGCAGCAGCTCGAATCTTATCTCTGGGGGGCGGCCGTGCTCCTCCGCGGAACCATCGATGCCGGCGACTACAAGCAGTTCATCATGCCGCTGCTCTTCTACAAGCGCCTCTGCGATGTCTATGATGAAGAGACACAAACGGCACTTGCGGAATCAGGCGGGGATGTTGATTTCGCCGCCTTCCCGGAGAACCACCGGTTCCAGATTCCGCCCGAAGCACACTGGCGTGAAGTGCGGAAGGCCGCACGGGACGTCGGGCAGGTCATCCAGGCCGGCATGCGGGCGATCGAGACAGCGAACCCCGACAAGCTCTACGGCATCTTCGGCGACGCGCAGTGGACGAACAAAGATCGCCTCTCCGATGCCATGCTCCGCGACCTCATCGAGCACTTCTCCTCGCTCGAACTTACCATTGCCAATCTGCCCGAGGACGAGCTCGGCAACGGCTACGAGTACCTGATCAAGAAGTTCGCCGACGACTCAGGTCACACCGCAGCCGAGTTCTACACAAACCGCACCGTCGTTCACCTCATGACCGAGATGCTGGAGCCTCAGCCGGGCGAGACCATCTACGACCCGACCTGCGGTTCCGGGGGCATGCTCCTCTCTGCCATCGCCCACCTGCGCCGCCGGGGATTGGAGTGGCGCAACGTGAAACTCTATGGGCAGGAGCGCAACCTGATGACCTCCTCCATCGCCCGGATGAACTGCTTCCTCCACGGCATCGAGGATTTCTTCATCGTGCGAGGCGACACCCTCTCCGAGCCCAAATTCGTGGAAGGCGACCGCCTGCAGCGGTTTGATGTGGTGCTGGCAAATCCGCCGTACTCCATCAAGCAATGGGACCGTTCTGCCTTTGCCGCCGATCCCTGGGGGCGCAATATCTTCGGCACCCCACCGCAGGGTCGTGCCGACTACGCTTTCTGGCAGCACATTCTGGCGAGCATGGACCCAAAGACCGGCCGGTGTGCGATCCTCTTCCCGCATGGCGTCCTCTTCCGGCAGGAGGAGGCGGAGATGCGGCGTAAGGTGATCGAGGCGGACCTGATCGAGTGCGTGCTGGGGCTCGGGCCGAACCTCTTCTACAACTCCCCGATGGAGGCGTGCGTGGTGATCTGCCGGACGAGGAAACCAAAGGCGAGGGAAGGTAAGATTCTCTTCATCAACGCTGTGGATGAAGTCACCCGCGAGCGGGCGCAGAGTTTCCTCGCCGATGAGCACATCGAGCGGATCGTCGGGGCTTACGGAGCGTTTTTGGACGAACCGGGGTTCGCGTACGTGGCGACGCTGGAGGAGATCCGTGCTCACGATGGGAATCTGAGCATCCCGCTCTATGTCGCACAGCCGGCAGGCATGGTCTGTGAGGAACCCGGTTCTTATGGCAACGCATCTCTTCCCGATGCGTTGTCGGCGTGGTTGGAGAGTTCACACAACGCCCGAAAGGCCTTATACGTAATTCTCTCAACAGAATATGAGAGAAAGCCGGGCGTTCCAGGAGGGGAAGATGAAGGAGCATAAGAAACTCACGATTATGGTTTCCTCCACCGTGTACGGTATCGAAGAACTCCTGGATCGGATTTATACGCTTTTGACTGCGTTCGGTTATGATGTCTGGATGTCCCACAGAGGGACTGTTCCCGTTTTTTCTAGCCGCTCGGCTTTTGAAAACTGCATCGCGGCAGTAGATGACTGCGACCTGTTTCTCGGGTTAATCACCCCCCATTATGGAAGCGGAAAAGATGGGGATGGGCTATCTATCACGCATCAGGAATTGAAGAAGGCCATCGTATTGAACAAACCGCGCGGGCTCCTTGTCCATGACCATGTGGTTTTTGCGAGATCGTTGCTGTGTCACCTTGGCTATGGAGGAGCAGCAGGCCGGGGGGAACTCTCCCTGGAGAAGAACCAGATCCTGGATGATCTCCGCGTCATCGATATGTATGAAGAGGCCATCCTTTCCGAGAGACCCCTGCGGGACCGGCAGGGTAACTGGGTTCAGAAGTTCAGGTCCGATGGCGATGCGGCTCTCTTTGCGACTGCACAATTTTCGCGCTACCAGGAAGTCGAGGNGTTCGTGAAGGAAAATTTCCGGGACAGTGCCCATGTCTCCCGGACCATCCAGGACAGGAGGGGTCGATCGTGAAGATGGNAGCAATTAGAGAACTCCTGTCACTTGGGGAGGGACAGAGCGTTGAATTCAGGTCCGATTGCCAGGATATCGGAGTCATCGGTCAGGCGGTCTGCGGCTTTTTGAACACGTCAGGTGGCTATGTTGTCTGCGGCGTGGATGAGAGGGGGACGGTCATCGGTGTCGATGCGGCAGGCGAATTGGTGAAGAGCCTCGAACAGGGGCTGCAACAAGGCCTTTCCCCCGGGGCACTGGTCTCTGTTCAGGTACGTGAGGTTGGGGGGGAGGAACTGCTCGTCGTCGAGGTGCCGGCCGGCAAGGATCTGCCGTACGCGTTTGAGAACGTCATCTACCTCCGTGAAGGCCAGACCACCCGGAAAGCCGATGTTGAGATCATCCGTGACATGGTGCTCCGCAAGCAGGTAGAGCCCGATCGATGGGAGCGGCGTTTCTCTCCCGCCGACATAAATGAGGACCTGGACAGAGAAGAGGTTCATTCCCTGGTGAGAGCAGTGAGTATGAGATCGTGGTTCCGGTTTCGTGACAGCGAAAATCCGGTCATGGTTCTTGAAGACCTTGCTGTCTCCAGATATGGCCGCCTGACCAATGCTGGTGATGTGCTCTTTGGAACCAATCCCGCGATGCGTCACCCGCAGGTCCGGGTCCGGGCGGCCTGCTTCGCGACAGGTGGGGCAGACGACACCTACCAGGACATGAAACCCTTTGAGGGACCGTTGGTGCCGGTGCTGGAAGACCTATACAGTTTCATTCTGAGGAATACTCCTACGGTATCACACTTTGGCAAGAGCGATCTGAAACGCCGGGACGAACCACTCTATCCCCCGGCTGCCATTCGTGAGGGTCTGGTCAATGCTTTTGCCCATCGCGACTACAGCGATTTCTCCGGAGGGGTTGTCGTCCGTGTATATTCAAGCCGCCTGGAGATCTGGAACTCCGGCAAATTTCCCGAAGGGGTGACCCCTGATAGCCTCTCGTCGGGGCACATCTCGGTGCTCCGCAACCCGGACATTGCGCACGTGCTGTACCTGCGCGGGTACATGGAGAAGATGGGGCGTGGCGGCGTGATGATCCAGCGGGCCTGTACCGAACGTGGCTTACCTCTGCCGCGGTGGTCAGAGGATGGCCGTGGCGTCACCCTGACATTCTTTGCCCCAAACGTCACCACGGAAGTCACCACGGAAGTGGTGCAACTTCTCCAGGTTCTTGATGATGAGATGTCGCGCCGGGACCTTCAGAATGCCCTCGGCCTGAGAAACAGTGAGCACTTCAGGAAAGCGTATCTGCAGCCGGCCATCCAGGAAGGCCTAGTTGAGATGACCATCCCCGAAAAACCGCGCAGCAGCAAGCAGCGCTACCGCATTACCCGGAAAGGGCGTGTCCTGCGTGAAGGAGTCCACTCATGATCGCTATGGGGCCGGCTCCCGGCGACCTCCGGCCGAATCCGGACTGGGCGAGGCTCCCGCTGTTTGACCGGGAGGGATGGAGACGGGTCCGGTTTGGCGATGTCGTTACTTTCGTAAAGGAGACTGTCGATCCCAACTCCGGCGAGCTCGAACGTTACATCGCGGGCGAACACATGGACTCGGAGAGCATCCACCTTCGCCGTTGGGGCACTGTTGGCGACGGCTATCTCGGCCCGGCATTTATTCGCCGGTTCCGGAAAGGGCAGGTGCTCTATGGGTCCAGGCGTACCTATCTAAAGAAGGTTGCCTATGCAGAATTTGACGGCATCACTGCAAATACCACATTTGTTCTCGAATCCGTCGAAGGGAAACTCTACCAGCCCTTACTGCCCTGGATCATGCTTTCGGAGCGGTTTACCGAACATTCAATCAAGGAATCGAAGGGCTCGACCAATCCGTATATTAACTGGCCAGATATCGCGAAATTCGAGTTCGCCCTCCCACCGCTTGAGCAGCAGCGGCGCATTGCGGAGGTGTTGTGGGCGGTGGATGAGGTCTATTGCGAAATTGCAGGTATGATTGAAAAATCAGCATCGTTTCGTAGGTCTTACTTGGGCTCTGTATTCGCTAATCCTAACGGCAACAACAGTCTCCCGATACGTGAAACAGGGCTTGTCCAACTTGGAAGGCAACGTGCCCCAAAATATCAAACTGGGACGATGGCAAAGCCCTACCTTCGGGTGGCGAATGTCTACGATGGCTACTTTAATTACGACGACGTCCTAGAAATGGACTTTGATGAGAAAGATTTTGAAACATATCGCCTTCAAAAGGGAGATATCCTCCTCAACGAAGGACAAAGTCGTGAACTTGTCGGAAGGTGTGCAATTTATGACGGTGCGATAGAGGATTGTTGCTTCCAAAATACATTGATTCGTTACCGCCCTGGTGAAAAGGTGCTAACAGAATTCGCTTACGCATTTTTCCAGTACTGTTTCCACTTTGGCGTATTCGCTGCCATTGCAAGTCAGACGACCTCGGTTGCTCATCTTGGTGCGGAGAGATTTGGTAATCTTCCAATGCCGGTTCCGCCAAAGGAAGAGCAGAGTAAGATTGCACATGAGTATAGGCAACTCTGCCAGACAGAGTTCCGCCTCATCCAGCATCTGAGGAAAACACAGGGCCTTCAGAAGAATATCATTGAGAATTTGATGTAATCTCCACTACATCTCCTCCATTTTGCATACCGTCTCAGAACACCACCCACATAGCGCGCAAACGGCAGTACTGTCTAACTGTATGTCAGACCCCCTCCGGGGTAATGGTCTCGTGTGTTCCATAGGGTCATCTCATAAAAATCCCGTGATTGCTTGCCCATTTATACCCTTAAAATAGAATTTTGTCTCTAATTCCTAAAAGAGCCTCGGGAGATAGAATCGCAAAAGTAATACTATGAAGGGTATAAGAACGCTTAAATGAGTCTGGCACGTAGAATTGAAGATCTCTCCTTTTTAGTCAGGCAGAGGTGCAACCTTTTGGAATTGCCTGTTTTGGCTGTTTTTGGTGTGCTAATAATGATGATGCTGATGGGCTGGGCTCCACCATGCTTGAGCAACCGATCTATACAATCGCACTCCGCAGAGAACCTCATTCAAAGCAGAGGTGTAGAGAAAGGTCAAGCAGAAAAACATCTCGAAAGTTGGATGATACCAAGTCATCTGCAACGACTCTGGCCCTCCAAGAACTACTGGAAGGTGTAAGAAAGAATGACCTTCACTATGCTGAATAACACCGAGACAATGATTTTCAATGCAGGTATTCGACCAAATGCCGCAGTAGAATGCCCGAATTTTCTCAGAACAAGCAGGTAACATGTATCTTTCTGAATTGAAACTCTGGAATTTCAGAAAATATGGGATTGATGGTGGGTCAATCGAAAGTTCACCACCCGGATTAGCTATCCAGTTCCATGAAGGGATGAATGTCCTCATCGGTGAGAATGACTCAGGTAAAACAGCGATTGTTGATGCAATCCGATACACCTTAGGAACACAGAGCAGAGAGTGGACCCGCCTAGATGAATCCGATTTTCATATAGAAGGCGAACAGCGGGCGAAAGAATTAAAAATTGAGTGCATTTTCCGTGGGTTTACAGATCGGGAAGCAGGACGATTCCTGGAATGGCTTGGTTATGAGGATGTTGAAGGCGTCAAACGTTATGTCCTTAAAGTTTGTTATACCGCACGGAACACGGGAAGCCGAATCGTTACCGACTTGCGGGCGGGTCAGGATTCAGTTGGGACGCCAATAGATGGTGATCCGCGATCGCTCTTGCGCACCACGTACCTTAAGCCTCTACGCGATGCCGATGTGGAGTTAACTCCAGGAAGGCGCTCACGATTCGCCCAAATCCTGAAGGCTCATAAACTCTTCCAAAAAGACGGTACGAATAGGCACGAGTTGGAGATCATCTTTGATAAGGCAAATGAAGCCATTGAGAATTACTTCGACCATAATGATGATAGTTTCGGCGCCGGCGAATTGATGAAATCGCTAAACTCATATGTCGAAGCATTTTTTCCGCAAAACGAACCTCATTTGCCTTCAGTCACCGTTTCTGGAAATGATCTGTTTGACATTCTTCAACGCCTATCCCTATCACTCGACGTAAATCCTTCCGGCCTTGGGGCGGCTAACCTCCTATGTATGGCGACAGAGTTGTTACTATTACAATCTGAAGAAAATGCTGGCTTGAAACTTGCCTTGATCGAGGAATTAGAGGCCCATTTGCATCCACAGGCCCAACTTCGCCTGATTCACTACCTCAAAGAAAAATCCATAACAGGCCAGTATATCCTTACCACCCACAGCACCACCATGGGATCAAGCATTCCGCTTGAGAATCTAATCCTGTGTAAGGGGAGTAAAGTATTCCCAATGGGGAGTAATTACACAAAACTTGAGAAAAAGAACTACGATTATCTCTATCGATTCTTGGATGCGACCAAGGCAAACCTCTTTTTCGCTAGGGGTGTGTTGCTAGTAGAAGGCGATGCTGAGAATCTTCTGATCCCCACTATCGCCAATATCGTTGATCGACCACTGCACCGCTACGGTGTTTCAATTGTCAATGTGGGTAGTACAGCGTTCTCGCATTTTGTGGGGATTTTCCATCGTCAGGATGGCGAATCAATGGGGGTCAAGGTTGCCCTCATCACCGACATGGATGTGAAACCTCTCGAGTATAATGAAATAACTGAGAAAAAGCAGACAGAAGAAGAGATCGAAACAGCAAAAGGAGAGAGAAAACAGAGCATCTCGAAATTCGAGACCGATGACATCAAAGTATTTGTCTCACCGAACTGGACCTTGGAATATGAACTTGCTCTATCGTCGCAATTCCGTGCTGATTTCTATCGCTCGGTGTTATGGGCAGAAAAAATAGCAAATTCAAAGAGTGGTGTTCCTCAAGAGGACAAAGCAGAAGAAGTCAAAGAGATAGTTCGGTCTGACTTTGAAAGATGGTTAGACATCTGGGGCGGCGATCCTCGAAAAGATGAAAAGATTGCTTTTGAGATCTACAAAAAGCAAATGCTTGACAAAGAAATATCTAAGGCCATAACCGCCCAGGCCTTCGCGCAGGTTTTAGATGATAAAAATGCAGTTGAAGGAGCAGTAAAATCAGTTAGGGCTGATCTACAGGCAGCCTGCACCCTCCAATATCTTCTCGATGCCATCTATCATGTTACTGAGCCGCGGGAGGCCCCAAATGACTGTTGAGATAACTGAAGATGACATCGCCTACGCAGAGAAACTGCTGCTTCCGGCAGGGCAATCCTTTGATGACGAGCGCAGGGCGTTCATTCGTTGCATGGAGTCACGCGATGTCATTGCCTGTCCGGGGAGCGGTAAAACAACCGCGTTGCTTGCAAAAATACTAATATTAGCCAAAAAGATGCCATTTGAGGATGATCGTGGCATCTGTGTTTTAACACACACTAATGTAGCAATTGATGAAATTACGCAACAAGCGGATCATATAGCTGCTGATACGTTATTCCGATACCCGAACTTTTTCGGGACGATACAAGGTTTCGTGGACCAATTTTTGGCAATGCCGGGTTATAGATCTGAATTCCAAAAACCAATTGTTGCAATCGATAATGACCGTTTTTTCTCGGAACTTGAGAAACTTTACTCCAAAGACTACAGACTCAGAGGTTGGATGAAACATAAAGGCGGATTAAGCACCCTTGGTAACTACTGGCTCCGCCCAGAAACGTTGAAGGTTGGAAAAAATCTAGATGAGCCAATAAGTAAACTGCGTGAAGATACCCCCACATATCAGAGAATAAATGAGATCCGAACGGAAGTACTAGAGAGAGGTTTTCTCAGTTATAATGACGCGTATTCTATAGCACTAAGATACCTCAATTTTGTTCCAGCAATTTGTCAGGCATTCCAGGATCGCTTTCGTATGGTTTTCCTTGACGAGGCTCAAGATACATATGAGCATCAGTTCCGTGTGTTGAACGCCATTTTTCAGCCAGATAAACTCATGGTTCAGCGCATAGGCGACCCCAATCAGGCCATTTTCAATTCAGGTACGGAGAGCGATACGGCCTGGTCGCCAAGATCTCCACTTCACTTCTCTGATTCCCAACGCTACGGCAATACAATTTCGAGGTTATTGAGCTCGGTCCGACTTCGTGATGATATCTCTTTACGGGTCTGTCGATCGAGACACTCTCACCCACCACAGATAATTACATTTCCATTGGGTAAGGAGCATCAAGTCATCCACGCTTTTATAGAACTGATCCGTAAGTTTGAGTTACATGAAAATTCATATTATGCAATCGGATGGATTGGGAAAGACAAAACCGCTGAAGGTAAATTGTGTATTCCAGCATACTTTCCTCACTTTGATAGATTTCAAAAGTCATCAAACAAGCGATTCTCCAACTTGATATCTTACACTACATACGCGATCAAGATATCAAAAACGGAGTGCTTAAAGCGCTTTTTTGAAATCGTCTTACAAGGCATCGCTCACGCTCTTGATAACGTTGGAATTAAATATGAAGAATCCAATCGTTCTTACACCCCATATACTGTTAAGAAACACTGGGAGTGTCAAGATGAAGAGAGCTATAGCAAGTTCCGTTTGCAAATCGCATGGAGTTACCTTCAGGCTCTCGACTCGCAACTTGATGCTATTAAGTTCAGGGACTTTATCAAAGCAAATATGGCGTCTATCTGGCCAATAAACGAGGAAAAAACGACTTTCCTAACTAGTGATGCAATCGACTTCGCAAATCAACCAGATACAAAAGAACCAGTCAACCAGTTCATCTCAGATGATGGCATTGTCGTTAATGTCGGAACAGTTCACTCCGTTAAAGGTGAAACACATACTGCAACGTTATACTTGGAGACGTATTATCAGAAGGCAACGGATTCAAAGCGGTTAATAGAATTTCTAAAGGGCAATCGACCAAGCTCCGATTTGAAAAAGGTACATCATCAGCAGAATTTGAAAGTTGCTCATGTTGCCTTTAGTCGCCCAAAGCACCTGTTAGCCTTCGCATGCCAGGCATCAAATGTTGCTGGGCACGAAAAAGAATTGAGAGATAATGGGTGGGAGATTCATTCGGTGTTCGATCTGATTAAAGAGAAAGAGGCCCCCGCATGACCTTCACCGAATCCAGCACCGTCGAGCAGCTCATCCTCGACACCATCACCCGAAAGCGGCCTGCCAGCTGCCTTACCGTTCAGGAAGCTCCTCTCGCCCGGGCTCGTGACCGCGACGCTGAACAGGAAGCCAGAGGAGGGCTATTCGATGACTAACCCGACGGCCGGGATAACGCACCCCACGGAGAGGCAGCCCCATGATCCCTGATACCCTCCAGGCCCTGCTCGCCGCCGGTGAAGACAGTCGCCGCCAGTTCAAGCGCGACATCACCAATACCGATGCTCTTGCTGCGGAGATGGCGGCATTTGCCAACGCCGATGGAGGTACGCTCTTTCTCGGTGTAGCTGATGACGGTTCCGTACCCGGTCTGTCGCGCAGGGATGTGAGCCGGATCAATCAGCTCATCAGCAACGCGGCCTCTCAGCACGTGAGGAGCCCGTTGACGGTACAGACCGAGAATATCCAGGTGGACAAAGACCGCGTTGTTATCGTACTCACCGTTCCGAAGGGACAGGATAAGCCATACTTTGATAGGAACGGCGTGATCTGGCTCAAAAACGGAGCCGACAAACGGCGGGTGAACTCCAGGGAAGAACTCCGCCGCCTCTTCCAGAGCGTCGATATCTTCCATGCCGACGAGCTGCCGACCAGAGCAGGCGTCGACAAACTGGACAGGCTGCGCTTCCGCGATTTCCTGCGGGACACCTACAACCAGCCCTATCCGGATTCGCCTGAAGAACTGTTGACGCTCCTGCAGAACATGAACCTTGCCGCGGATAACGGCATGCTGAATCTGGCCGGGGTGCTCCTCTTTGCTGAGAAGCCTGAGTGGATCAAACCGCAGTTCATCATCAAGGCCATTCGCTATCCGGGCAACGCCATCCACGTAAGCGAATACCTCGACACAGAGGATTTTTCCGGGACATTCCCGGAACTCTTCGAGGGCGCCATGGCCTTTATCATGCGCAATCTGCGGAAGGTCCAGGCAGGTAAAGGAGTCAATGCACCGGGGGTTCCGGAGATCCCGTCGGTAGTCTTTGAGGAACTCCTGGTCAATGCTCTGGTGCACCGGGATTATCTGGTCAGTGCACCGATCCGGTTGTTCATCTTCGATAATCGCATCGAGATCATCAGCCCCGGTCACCTCCCGAACAACCTGACGGTGGAAAAGATCCGGACCGGCAACTCGAATATCAGGAACCCGATCCTGGCATCGTACGTCGCAAAGGGGCTGTTGCCGTACCGTGGCCTTGGCTCAGGTATCAAGCGGGCCCTCGAAGACTGGCCCGACATCGACTTTGCCGACGACCGGGACGGTTGCCTCTTCACCGTCACTGTTCACCGAAAGGAGGAGAAAAGTTCGGAGAAAAGTTCGGAGAAAAGTTCGGAGAAAAGTTCGGAGAAAAGTTCGGAGAAAAGTTCGGAGAAAAGTTCGGAGAAAATTCTTGCACTCCTGAAGGCCGAACCCGACCTGGCAGCAAGAGTGGTCGCAGAAAGGCTTGGGATCACGCAGAGGGCGGTCGAAAAGCAGATCGCCAACCTGCGTAGAGACGGCCGGCTCCGCCGCATCGGCCCTGCCCGGGGCGGCCGATGGGAGGTCCTGGAATGACCTTCACCGAATCTTCCACCGTCGAGCAGATGATCCTCGACACCGTCACCCGAAAGCGATCTATCGCCCGCCTGACCGTCTGGGAAAACCCTCCCGGCTGGGGCGGGTCCCTCGGCGGCGATCTCCGCCCGGCCCGCTGGGAGTACGTGCCTGCCGCCGATGTCCCCCGGCAGTGGGGCGACGCGGTGGTGTACCCATGGCTGCGGGAGGCTCTCATCAACCTGAACCCCGAGATCGCTGCCGAGCCCGACCGGGCAGACGAGGTCATCTACAACCTCCGCGCCATTCTCCTCGCCGTGCAGGCCGACGGTCTCGTGCGGGCAAATGAGAACTTCATGGCCTGGCTCCGGGGCGAGAAGACCATGCCCTTTGGGAAGAACGGGGAGCACGTCCCCGTGCGCCTCGTCGACACAACGAACCCGGCCAACAACCACCTCGTCGTCACCAACCAGTGGACCTACCAGGCCGGTTCGGTTGAAAAGCGGTTCGATGTGGTCTTCGTCGTCAACGGACTCCCGCTGGTCATCGGCGAGGCGAAGACGCCCACCCGGAGCGCCGTGACCTGGTTCGACGGCGCCTACCAGATCAACGAGATCTATGAAAAGCAGGTGCCGGCCATGTTTGTGCCGAACGTATTCTCTTTCGCCACCGAGGGTAAGGTCTACCGTTACGGCTCGATCAGGATGCCGATCGATCTCTGGGGGCCGTGGCGGACGGAGGAGAATGAACCGGAGGGGAAGCTCGCCGATGTCCGCCGGGCAATCGAGAGCATGCTCCAGCCTGAGGTGGTGCTTGACCTCCTGCAGTACTACACGCTCTTTGCTACCGACAAGAAGCACCGCCGGATCAAGATCATCGCCCGGTACCAGCAGTTCTTTACCGCCAACCAGATCGTGGATCGCGTAGTGAATGGCTATCCGAAGAAAGGGCTCATCTGGCACTTCCAGGGCAGCGGCAAATCGCTGCTCATGGTCTTTGCAGCGCAGAAACTCCGCCTGCACCCGAAGCTCGCCAACCCAACGGTGATGATCGTCGTCGACCGCATCGACCTCGACACCCAGATCACCGCCACCTTCAACGCCGCCGACGTGCCGAATATGGTGGGCGTAGCCACGCGGCAGGAGTTGCAGACACTTCTCGCACAGGACGTCAGGAAAGTGCTTATCACCACCGTTCACAAGTTTGCTGAAGCCGACGGAACGTTGAACGAACGCTCGAACATCATCGTGATGGTGGACGAGGCGCACCGCACGCAGGAGGGTGATCTCGGCCGTAAGATGCGGGAGGCTCTGCCGAACGCATTCCTCTTCGGCCTCACCGGGACGCCCATCAACCGTGCCGACCGGAACACATTCTGGGCATTCGGCGCCGATGAAGACGAGAAGGGCTACATGAGCCGCTACTCGTTCCAGGAATCCATCCGCGACCGGGCCACGCTGCCTCTGCACTTCGAGGCGCCGGAGGTAAGGCTGAAGATCGACAAGGCGGCGATCGACGAAGCGTACCGGGAGGTCACCGGCTCCTTGAACGAGCAGGAACGCGACGACCTCGCCAAAAGGGCAGCGAAGATGGCAGTGCTCGTGAAGAACCCCGAGCGTGTCCGCGCCGTGGTGAACCACATCGTCAGACACTACCAGACCAGGGTGGAGCCGAACGGCTTCAAGGCCCAGGTGGTGACCTTCGACCGCGAGTGCTGCGTGCTCTACAAGCAGGTGATGGACGAGTTAATCGACCCGGAGGCGAGCGCGATCGTAATGATCAGCCAGGCAGGCGATCCGCCCGAATGGAAAATCCACGCCCGCGATAAAGACGCAGAAGAGAAACTGCTCGACCGCTTCCGCGACCCGGCGGACCCGCTGAAGTTCCTCATCGTCACCAACAAACTGCTGACCGGTTTCGATGCGCCTATCCTGCAGGCGATGTATCTCGACAAGCCGATGCGGGATCATAACCTCCTGCAGGCCATTTGCCGGACAAACCGCACATTCGGCCAGAAAAAGACTCACGGCCTCATCGTGGACTATATCGGCATCTTCGACGACGTGGCAGGGGCGCTTGACTTTGACGAAAAGGTTGTGCAGCAGGTCATCACCAACATCGACGAACTGCGCAAAGCGCTCCCGATCCAGGTTCAGAAGTGCCTCGCATTCTTCCCGGGAGTGGACCGATCGGTGAGCACCTTTGAGGGACTCATGGCCGCACAACAATGCCTGCCCAACAACGATCTCCGCGATAGGTTCGCAGCGGAGTATTCTGTTGTAAGCGCGATCTGGGAAGCACTCTCCCCCGATCCCGTGCTTGGACCGTACGAGAAGGATTTTAGGTGGCTCACGCAGGTCTATGAATCCGTGAAGCCGCCGAGCGGCCACGGCAGGTTGCTATGGCATGCCCTCGGCGCGAAGACCGTCGACCTGATCAACCGGAACGTCCACGTTGAGTCGGTGCGGGACGACGTCGAAACGCTGGTGCTGGATGCGCAGGTGCTCCACGAGATCCTCAATGATACCAACCCGGGCAAGAAGGCCCGCGAGATCGAGATTAAACTCGTTGCCCGACTTCGGAAACATGCGAACAACCCGACATTCATCGCGCTGGGCGAGCGATTGGAAAAGATCAGGGAACGCCATGAACAGGGTTTTCTCACCAGCCTGGAGTTCCTGAAAGCGATTCTTGAGGTGGCAAGAGACGTTGTCGAGGCCGAGCGAAAGGTCGACCCCGAAGAGGAACGCGACCAGGCCAGGGAAGCGCTCACCGAGCTCTTCAACGAGGCAAAAAGCAAAGCGACTCATATCATTGTCGAGCGAATCGTGAATGATATTGATGAGATTGTGCGGAAGGTACGTTTCCCTGACTGGCAGCATACCTCACAGGGCGAGCGGCTCGTGCAGAAGGAGCTCCGGCGTACTCTTCTCAAGTACAAACTTCACACCGATCAGGAACTCTTCGATAGGGCCTATGCCTACATCCGGCAGTACTATTAGTGCCTCTTGTCATCTAAATATCTAAGAGAATTAGGTTTCTCCTGGTCCCGGGTTAACTCTCTCCGTGCTCTCCCGCCAGTACCCTGAGCCTTTGACCTCGAAAAAGAAGATGCCGGACGCTCCTCCCGACCTCTGTGATCCCAGCACCTGCGCGGAGCAGGCCGCCGTCATGGCTTTGAATATGCAAATACCCTATCTCCCATAACGACAGAGAGATTCTTGTGCGTATCAAATTCTGCGGAACAACCGGTCTTGCGGATATGCAGTGCGCCGTCGATGCGGGCTGTGATGCCCTGGGTTTCATCATGGGCGTGACACACCGGAGCAGCGACGTCGTAACTCCNNNAGAAGCCGCGAAACTGATACGGCGACTCCCGCCGTTCATCGAACCGGTAGCAGTCACCCACCTGCAGGAGACAGAAGATCTCATCAGGTTGGTGAAGGACTCGCGCTGCACGACATTGCAGATCCAGGATACCATCGAGCCATCCGAGATAGACGTCATCCGTGACGCCCTCCCGTACGCAAAGATCGTGAAAGCCGTTCACGTGACGGGCGAGTCGGCTATAGCGATGGGAAAACGCTACGAGCCCTATGCCGATGCCCTTATCCTTGACACCCGAACTGGAGACCAGATCGGGGGGACAGGAATCCCTCACGACTGGAATATCAGTGCAACAATTGTGGCAACTTCGGCGATTCCTGTGATACTTG